>Ga0180432_10000837_pt1 | contig 49855 bp, 65 predicted proteins | sample SS_ome_10_FD_132414 | JGI IMG/M metagenome (GOLD analysis project Ga0180432, IMG submission 132414) | Hypersaline lake sediment archaeal communities from the Salton Sea, California, USA - SS_1_MS_2 metaG | ecosystem: Environmental > Aquatic > Non-marine Saline and Alkaline > Hypersaline >...
CCCAGGTACTGACCCCCCGTGTCGTTGTGAACCGCCACCGTGAGGTACTCGCCGGCGTCGTCCCCGAACGCGTAGAGCCAGAGGTCGTTGGAGGCGTCCGCCCCGAACTTCACCGGCCCGATCACCTTCCCCGACCCCGGAGTCCAGTCCGCGTTGGTCGAGACCCGGAACTCCAGGTGCTGGTACCCACCCTCCGCGCTCCCGCGGTAGGCGACCTCCACCTCCCATCCGTTGGCGTGCGGCGTCCGACACCGGAAGAAGTTCCCGTCCATCGACCCCATCGTACCGCCGCTCATCCCGGAGACCCCGAACCCGGAGCTCTCGATCGTCTTGTTCCCGTGCGCCCCGTCGTAGTCGTTCGAGAGGTTCACCGTCGAGCCCGAGCGATTCGCCGACAGCCAGTTGTGACCGTTGTACGAGTTCTTGATCATCTCCGCGATCTCGGAGGCGTCGTCGTAGTCCGGGTCCGCAACGTTGTCCACCGCGTAGTGGTCCTGCGCCAGGCTCGGGTTGTTCTTGTCCCCCGTCCCGGTCAGCCCGAGCTCGGTCCACGCCGTGCTCCCGCTGTAGGTCAGCGTGACGTTGTTCCCGTCCGAGCTCGGCGGGTCGTTCGGCTTTCCCCAGACGCTCCCGAGGTAGGTCCTCCACGTGAGGTGCTTCCCGTTCGAGTCCTCGTACCCCTTCGAGGTCGAGAGGTGGCACACCGTCTGTCCCGCCGCCGCGTTGATCTGCGAGACGATCTGCGCCCCCGTGAGCGGCGAACTTCCCGTGAAGGTGCACACCTTCGAGACCCCGCCGACCGAGAAGTTCAGCACCTTCCCCACAAGGTCGTTGTAGAACTCGAAGGGTTCCTCCGCGATCACCCCGCCCCTCCACTGGTTCGGGGAGTACGTCCCGGGGTCCTGCCGCGAGAAGATCACCACCTTCGCGTCGTTGATCGTGTCGCCGTCGTCCACCCGGATCCAGTCCCCGTCGGAGACCGTCGTCCCGTCCTTCCCCGTGATCGTTCCCGTCGCCGCCGCCGGCGTCCCCGAACTCACCCACCACGAGACCCCCGTCGTCTGCGCCGGGTACTCCGCCGCGCCCGAGCGGAAGTCCACCGTGATCCGCGTCGCGTCCGTGTACCCCGTGATCAGGTAGATCCCCGCGTTCAAGCGGTTCGCATCCGCCACCACGAGCCACGCGTTCACCATCCCCGCCGTGAACCCCGACGCCACCGTGTCCCGGAAGTCCTTGTCCGTCCCCGAGATGTTGAACTCCCCGTTCGTCCCGCTCGCCTCCTCCGTCTTGAAGTCCTCGTCCGACGACCCGTTGACGTAGTCCGTGAATCCGCAGATCTCGGTCAGGAAGTAGGCGAGACACCTCACCAAGAAGGGCGCCCCCGTCCCCGCCCCCGAGTTGCTGTCCTTGATCTCTCTGAGCCAGGTCGAGCTCATCTCACACCTCCCCGTTCGAGTATCCCGGCCAGCGGACCACGATCCCGTCCTGGACCATCATCCGGTTTCGGGTCCCCCCGACCGAGAGCACCGCGAGCGCGTGCGCCTCGCGGTAGCCGTACCTCCAGTCGATATGAGGGTCGGTCGGGAACGCCCTCGTCGTCCAGTGTCCGGTCATCTTCCCGAGGAGCGCGTACCGGTTGTCGTAGTTCTGCGGGTCCGCGATCAGGTACGTCCCCTCGAAGAGCTCGAGCTTGCTCCCGATCCTCCGGTTGTGGTGAATCACGTCGAAGAGGTTCTCGTTCACGAACGAGTCCGCGTACCCCGCCGAGCTCACGTCCACCATGAAGGCGAGTTGCTGCGACTGCGACAACTCGTCCCAGTAGCGGGCCATACCGACGTACTTCTCGAAGCCCGAATCGTACCCGCGAGAGAAGAGGTCGTAGGGTGGCCCCAACGACCCCGCCCCGTTCGACCCGCAGAAGACCAGCTTCTCGTCGTCCACCCGTCCGCTCTCGGTCTCGGTGATTCGGGCGACGATGAACCCCTCCGAGCTCGGCTCGAGCTCCACTCGCCCGTTGTCCTGCTGCGTCCTCCAGCAGTGGAACCATTCCCCGTCGTAGTCCGCCTCCACGTAGAGCTTGTCCCAGGCGCTCCCGTTGGAGTGACTGAACGAGAAGAGCGGCGAGTCCCCGCTGGCGTCCCCGAGCACCTTCCCGGTCGTCGCCCACTGCCCGTCGACGGACACCTTGAACTGCATCTCGAAGTAAAATCCCTCGTAGTGGAGGATCTGGATCGCCCACCCCGTCGTATGCCTCGACTGGAGACGCACCCAGTCGTTCGAGCTCGGGAGCTCCTGGTCCTCTCCGACGATCCACCAGTTCAGCGAGCTCGCCGCGGTCGGGAACTCGGTGGGCGCCGTCGCGAAGTCGATCTCCACGACCGAGGAACTCACCACCCGCTTGATCAGATACATCCCGGAGTTCTCCGGGTTGGTGTTGTCCTCGATCAGGATCCACCGCTGAAAGTCCGCCTGAACGAACGACGCCGCCGTCGCATCCGTGAAGAGGAAGTCCGTCCCGGAGAGCGCCCCGTTCGTCCCGTTCTTGACCGTCGTCGTCCAGCTCTCCGCCCCCGAGTAGTTCTCCGCCTGGAAAGTGAACCCCAGGACGTACCGGACGAAACACGCGAACGCCTTGGCGGGCCAACCCTTCAGAGAGTCGTTGTAGAGACGCTCCGTGTTGAACGAGAAGCGCCGAAGCCACCTGCTAGCCATCGATCAACCTCCTCCGGCCGAATCCCAGCTCGTGTACGGGAACCAGTTCCGGGCCCCGTTCCACGGGATCACGAGCCCGCCGGCGACGTGGACCCACCAGTCCGACCCCACCTTGAAGAGCCCGAGATGCTGGGTGTGAAAGTTCGTGTAGAAGACGTCCCGGAGCGTTCCGCGGTACTCCATGTGACCGGTCGTCCGGGACTCGAGGACGACGTGCGAGCGGTACTGCTTCCCGCTGAACTGACTCCACCGCCGTCGGTGGTTCGCCATCCAGTTCCAGTCGTTCGTGTTGGTCGGGACCACCGGCGCGTTGAGAAAGTAGGTCAGGGTCGTGGTCTCGTCGTAGGAGAGCCCCACGATCCCGTCGTGCCAGGTGTGCGTCCCGTACTGGTTCGGACCGATCGGATCGTAGCCGGGGTACCGGTACCGCCCCGCCCCCACGATCACCGGCCGCGGGTCCCGGTCGGGGTAGAACGCGTCGATCTCCCCGATCAAGGTGTAGAACCAGGCCATATAACCGTAGTCGGGAAACTTCCACCCCCGGTGGATCAGGGAGAGGTGATACTCGTCCGCCTCCGCCCAGCAGATCACTCGACTCTGACCGTCGGTCCAGTCCCCGTGATAGGTCTCGGAGGTGTACCTCGAGTCGGTCCAGACGTGCGACCCGTTGTCCCAGGATCCGAACGGGCTCATCTCGAACTTGGGGTACCGGCTCCGCGAGGTCGAGTCCACCTCGATCTTCAGGTGGTAATCGTAGGTGATCGCCCAGTCGAACGTCGAAGTCTCGTTGACGCCCGAGGCGTTCGTGTAGGTGATCTGGGTGGCGGAGACCCGAGACGCGATCGTGAACGTCCCGTTGTTCCCCGGGTTCGTGGCTCCCGAGACCGTGATCTCCTTCCCCACGTCCGACGTCTGAAAGTTGGCGCTGGCGTCCGTAAGCGTCGCCACCGACCCCGCCATCGCGATATCGTCCCCGACCCCGATCCCCGCCGTCGCTCCCGCCCCCGTGGTTCCCTTCCCGGTCAGCACGACCACGTCCAAGGCGTCCGGGGTGTAGGCGTCCTCGGTTCCCCAGAGCTTCCAGTCCACCGTCTCGGCCGCCGTGAAGCCGTCTGAGTGAGGCCCCATCCTCCGGTCGATCTTCAGGGTGTAGTCGTTCCCCGCGACCGCGACGAGCTCCAGGATCCGATAGACCCCGTCCTCCGTCTCGTCCGTGAATCCGGTCAGGATCAGGTAGCGGTCGACGTCCGCGACCGTGAAGGCGTACCCCGGGGAGGTGACGACGATCGTCTCCGCGTCGGAGGTGAGGGCGGAGGCGCTCCCGGTCGCGTAGTAGTTGGACCACTTGGACCCCACCGCCTCGTCGTGGATCGTCCATCCCGCCACCTGGAGGAACTCCACGATCCACCGGCAGAGCGCCGCCCCGACGTTGCTCGCCGTCTTCTCGAGGTAGATCCCGTTCTGGTATCGTCTGCTCATCCCGTCACCTCACGTAGAAGCACCGGCTCCCGTTCCAGGGGATCGTCATCCCCCCGATCAGGTGGAGGTACTCGTTGTTCAACCCGAAGGGCTCGACCCGCGCGTGCTCCCGACCGGTCGCCCACACCCGCCGGAGTTTCCCGCGGAGCTCCTGGTAGGAGGAATCCCGGCACTCACAGATCAGGTCGGAGATCAACCGGTCCCCGGTCAACGCCGAGTAGCGCCGGCGTCGCTGGCTCATCCAGTGGAGGTTGTCGTTCGTCGGCACGTGCGCGAGCATCAGGTGACCGTCCACCGTGGTCACGTCGTCGTAAGTGAGCCACTTCCCGCGACCGTTCAGGTTCCCCTGGGCGTCGTACCCGAGGATCCGTGCGTCGTCCTCCCCGGGGTCGATGTTGCAGTAATTCGACCCCTCCCAGAGCACGCACGGCTTGGCGTCCTGCGACGCGTGGAAGGTGTCGATCTCCCCGAGGTAGAGGAAGTGCCAGCAGTAATAGCCGTTGTCGTAGGTCTCCCCGTGACGCTCGAAGCGCACCATCAGGACCATACGGTCGGTGTCCCCGGCCGCCCAGATCCTCGCGCTCGGTTGGTTGTCGATCGAGCTGTAGTAGTTCGCCCACGCCAGCTCGGAGATGTAGCGCGAGTCGGTCCAGGCGTGCCCGGTGTCGTCCCAGCTCGCGAACGGCGAGAGCTGAAACTTCGGGAGTCCGAGGGTGTTGGTCCCGTAGGCGTCCACCTCGACCCGCAGGTGGAAGGAGTACCCCGAACCGGTCGTCCCCGTCCCCACGAGCACGAACCAGTCGGTCGCGTCGGGGAGGTAGGCGTCCTCGTTCCGCCAGAGGTACCAGTTCAACCCGGTGAGGTTGCAGGGGATCCCCGCGCAGTGGACCGAGTACTGGTAGTCGATCTCCACGATCTTCGTCGTGAGCACGCGCGTGATCCGGTAGATCCCAGCGAACCCCACCGGCGTGATCCCCGGGATCGTGAGGTAGGCCCCCACGTCCGAGCCCGAGAAGTCGTGAGCGTCCGTCCCGATCGAGAAGCGGTTGACGTACCCCGAGACCGACTGACCGTCCGACCCCGTGGCGACGTGGTTGTCCCACTTCGAGCCCGACTTGTCGAGGTCCGTCCACCCGAGGACCAGAGTCGCCCACTCGAAGAGCCACCGGCAGATCGCCCGGCCCGTCTGCTGCGACGCGATCGTCGGGAGGTGGAGTCCGTTCTGGAACTTGTCGCTCATTTAAACCCTCCTATCGAGCCCGGTCGGTGGTCACGATATCCTTCGCGCGGAGCACCCCGCAGAGCGTCCGGAGCACCGCCCCGACCTCGAAGTCTTTGCAGGAGTACAGGTCGAACCGGAACTCCCCGCTCGGCGGAAACGTGTGGATCGACGCGTGCGAAGTGGTCAGAACCGCGTAACCCGTGATCCCTCCCGGGTCCCTGAACTTCTCCTCCCCGAGCGCCGTCGGATCCTCCGGGACGTCGTAGAGATCCAGGTCGATCACCTGCATCTCAGCGACTTTGGCGACCTCCAGGAGGAGGAGCTCGAGCGTCGCCTTGTCCCGCAGCACCTCAGAGGGCGCCACGCCGTCCGCGATCAGGTGTCTTCCGCTTCGGTTCAGAGTCATATCCCCCTCCTACGTGCTCGGAGCCACGATCGAAACGAACACGTTGTCCGAGTCCAGCATCGGGAGCTCGGTCTCCAGGAGCTCGTTGTCCTCGCTCGGGATCGAGATGTCCACGTCGAAGCAGTTCCCCGGGGAGATCTGAAAGACCTCCGACCCGATTCTCGAGTTGGGCACCCGCCCGCCGAACGACCACACGAACTTCGTCCCGTCGGACGTCTTCGAGGTCGGGTTGAGGAGCGAGGCGAGCCGCGTCTTCACGAGGGTCTCGGTCAACGCCGAGTTGGCCTCGACGCTCATCGTAACCGGGATCAAGCGCGGCGTGAAGTTGATCACCGTCGTCTCGACGTTCTGCTGACCCACGCCCTCCACCCCGGTGGAGTCGTTCCCGTTGAAGTACTCCTCGAGTTCCTCCTTGACCGAGTTGGAGATCGAGACCCCGTTCGTCCCGACCACGACGAGCATGATCGTCTTGGGCCCGAAGCCCTCCTCGATCGCCTTCGCCCGGACGATCGGACGCGTGCCCGCGGTCGTCTCGAACGCCAGGGCCAGGTCCTCGTAATCGGAGGGCGCGGAGGCGCGGTTTCCGGTTCGCAGGGACGCCGGGCCCTCCTCCTTGACCAGGGCGAGGGACTCGTCCGAGGCGCCGTCCGCCTCCCTCCAGCCGCTCGCCGGCCGCGGGTTGGTGACCGACTTCAGGAACGCCGCCCCCTCCGCGTTGACCGTGATCGTGTCGGACCCCACGTTCCCGTCGTCGGACGCGTTGATCCGGTAGACGAACCGGACGTTGTCCGTCCCGAGCGGCGGGATCTTGCCCCTGGTTCCGTCCCCGAACTTCACCTTCAAGGTCCCGAGGGAGTCCTGCTTCACCGTGAAGTGGCGGTCCTTGCTCCCCGAGGTCAGGAGGGACTTCCCGAGCGCCGTGAGGTTCGTCCACTCCACCTCGCCGCCGCCCTCGTCGACGTAACACTCGACCGTGTCCCGGAGACCCGGGGTCGACTGGAGCTCGAACTCCTGGCTCGGTTGACCGTTCGAGGAGACCGTCGGCTCGTTGTCCACCGTCTCGCCCTGCGTCGCGTCGATCAGGACGTACTGAGACCCCTCGTCGATCAGGATCGTGTCGATCTCCGGCTCCGCCCCCGAGCCACTCGCGTCCACCACGCGGTAGCGCAGGTAGAAGCCCTCGACGTCCTCCACCGTAACCTTCTGCCAGTTCTTCAGTATCGTCTGAGGGAGCTCGAACTCGACCTTCCCGTCCGTGTCCAGCTCGCCGATCTCGTTCGCCGTGAAGGTGAGGAAGGGGTTCCACGCAACCCCGACCGAGTAGTCCTCCGGATCCTCCGAGGGCGTCCCCGACTGCCCGAGGAACGCCGAGGTCGTGACCGCGTTCCCCGGCCCGATCCAGGTGCTCTCGAGCTCCTCGAAGACCCCGGTCGGGAGGTACGTCACCTTGACCACCGCCCCGTGGAGATCCGAGCTCCCCAGGAGGGTGGTCAGATCGAAGCGGAGCTGCGTCCCCAGGTTCGTGACGTCGTCCGGCGTCTCGTCCCCGAGGTCCGGGTCGTAGTACTCCCAGACCCCAGAGAAGTTGGCGGCGGCCCCCACGAAGGTGAAGTCCATTCGATCCCACATCACGTTGGAGCTCCCGACGTAGAGGAGGTCCCCCTCGTCCGGCCCGTCCGCCCAGGGCGAGAACGTCGGAGCCCCGGCCGAGTTGACGTCGCTCGCCCCGTTGGCGGTCCAGGCCCGGATCGTCCACGACAGACCCGTCTCGAAGATGAACAGCGGCGTGTCGCCGCCGAGGGTGGCTTCCAGGCGGACCTTCGAGGTCGCCCCGGTCTGGAGGATCTCCGCGATCCGAAACGTCCCGTTGTTCCCCAGGATCGACCCACTGACCTGGAGTTGCTTCCCCACGTCGAGCGAGCTCACCGCCATCGCCGCGGACTCGAAGGCGTCCGGGTCCCCGACCACCGACGCCCCGTCCGTCCCGTCTCGGTCGTACTCGAGCCCGAAGACCCCGTCCACCTGGTTCGATGGTCCGACGTCGTAGGCTTCGTCCACGTTCTCGAAGGGGATCGGGTCCGAGTCGTTCTCCCGCTCCGTCTCGAACAGGGAGTCCGCCTCCAGGATCCGGACCGAGCTCGTCGGAACTTGCGTCAACTCCGCCAGGAGCTCGACCGTCGATGGCGAGTAATCCCGAAGCTGGAAGTCGATCAGCTCGAGCAGGAGTCGGACCGAGTCCTGGAGCTTCGCCGTCTCCAGGAGGTTCTCGTTCGCCGCCAGGTCGAGGAGGACGTTGTTCAGGTGCCCGACCAGGGCGAACGCCCGCTCGAGCTGGATGAAGGGCTCCTCGGCGACCTCGGAGGTGATCTCCGGCGCGTACACCCGGTTGTAGAGCCGAACTCTTCTGAGAATTTCGGCGTAATAGAATCCTGAGAACTGAAAGTCCGGGACGATTATCTTCGTGGTCGACACTGTCTAGCCCTCCTTCAAGTCCTCGGCCACCGCGAGGACCTCGGTCGACGGCGTCTTCCGAGTTCCCCGGACGCAGTCCAGCCGCGTCCACATCGCGTGGAGCGCCACGACCAGCTTGTTGATCTCCACTTGCGACGCGTGGATCCCCTTCAGCTCGGTGGCGATCACCTTGTGAGTCCGCTCGATCCGTTTGATCGCGACGTCGTGCTCGTCGAGCTTCTTCAGGATCTCGTCTTGCTTTCGAACGCAATCGAGGTGCGCGTCCATCGCCTCCGGATTCGTGACCACCGTTTTCTCGTCTTCGCTCATCTTCAACCACCGCTGGAGTTGACCGATGGGGCGGTCCGGAGGGCGTCCTTCAGGTTCGTGACCAGCTCGCCCTCCTTGTCCGCCTCCAGGTCGATGTACTTCAACCGAGCGACCAGCTCGGCGCCCTCGTCGTTGAATCTCAACCCGTCCCGCCCGGGCGCCAGACGCGCGATCCCCGCGAGCCGCAACCGCTTGAAGAACTGGTTGATCTGCCTCCGTGCCCCCGCTTGCGCCCCCGGCGCGTTGTTCGCGAACACGAACCGCTCGGAGATCCCGATCTCGACCCCCTGCCCGGCCTGGAAGGGGTTCTTCGAGACGTTCGGCGTCAACCCCGCCGCGATAGTCTGCTCCGTGTAGTCGGTCCCCTCGGTCGTCGCCGCCCCGCCCTTCTTCGTCACCCTCACCGGGCGCACCATTCCTTTCTTGGCCATCCGTCACTCCGTCTTGCACTTGGTCGAGAGCCAGCTCGACAGCTTGCCCTTGAACGCCGTGACCACCCCCTGAAGCGCCGTGATCGCCGACGACCACGCGCTCCCGCCCGCCGCCAGGTTGTCCACCGACGGCTTGACCGCCGTCGCGAACGCGATCAGCATGTCCGTCGTCGCCGGGATCCCGGGGGTCAACGCCTGCCACGTTTGGAGCGCCGTCTTCATCGCCCCCCAGAAGGTGGCCTCGTTCCCAGCGAGCGCGTTCTCCGCGATCAGGTACGCCCCCTCCCCGGTCAGGTAGATCTCCAGCTCCTGGTTGTACGTGTCCCCCCTCACCAGCGGGTGACTCGCTTCCTCCTCGCCTAGCCGCACCTTCCCGGAGATCAACGCAGTCAACGCCTTCTTCTTGTCCTGGAGGAAGACCTCGTCCCCGAACTTGACCCCGCCCCGTTTCGTCGGGTCGCTCTGGAACTCGCTAGGGATCGCGTCCTCCGAGGTGTAGAGCATCCCCACCCACCGCGGATCGAGGTTCTCGACCGCCTCCTCCTCGTCCTCCAGGACCTCGAGCTCCAGGAGCGTCCCCACCTGCGGCGCGTAGTAGAAACCCTCGCCTCCGCCGGCGAACGGGTACCGCCCAGGCGTCAGGTTCTCGTCGTCCAGCGCCCCGCCGTCGACCAGGTCGTTGACCTGCACCTTCACCGCCCCGAGCTTGTCGGAGTCCTCGTTGCTCAGGACCTTCGCCAGGAAGACCGCCCTTTTCACGTCGTCGCCTCCCTCTGCTTCACGTTCGAGAAGTTGTTCGCCGACCCGAGGACGTTCTCCAGGGCCACCTTCCGCGCCGTGAAGGACACCTCGTAAAGCGACCTCCCCTGCATCCGGTGGGTGACGCTCGTGAAGTGCCAATCCCCGGAGAGTCGAGTCCCGATCCCCGCGAGTTCGTGCACTTGACCCCGCCGCACGTCGGACACCCCCACCACGGACCCCGAACCGCGGGCGAACTCGTCCTGGATTCCCTGGAACCACGCCGCCGCTGCCCGCTTGGCGTCCGCCGGCGTCTTGAAGGTCCGCCCGACCAGGGTCCGCGTCCGCTGGCCGAAGATCGTGAAGGTCACCGCCGGCCCGTTCGGGATCTCCCGCTTCAGCTTCTTGTTGTCTACGAAGAGCGTGTCCTCCGCCTTCTTGCGCTTCACCTCCACCTCGAGTCGCCGGGTCTTCCGCGTCTTCGCGTCCGTGTAGGTCATCTCGAGCTTCGTCGCCTGTCCGGCGAGGCTCACGTCCGGTCGGAAGTCGAGGAGCGTCGCGTCCGGTTCGCCCGTGCCGTAGATGAACTTGTACTTGTTCGGTTGATCCTCCAGGTCCGGCGGCCCGAAGTACCCGACGTTCGTCTTCTTCTGCGGGTCGTACTTCAGGTAAACGACGAAGTCGTTGATCCGCGCGAGCCGCTTGAGGAACTGCCACTTCGTGACGCCCTTCTTTCGCGTCCGCGTCTTCAGGTCCGCCGTCTCGAACACGAAGGGCGCCGCCTCGATTTCGGAGAAGAGCTCACTCGCGATCTCGGAGTCCCGCTTCTTCCGGTAGGTCCGCCCCTTGTCGTTGTCGTCGACCTTCATCAACTTGCGCGAGAGGTCGTGGGCGACGATCCTCATCCGAGGGATCCCACCGCGGGGAAAGTGCGGGTTCGGCCGGACGATCACCCCGCGTGCCATAAACTCCAGCGGTCGCGCCACGTAACCCATCCACAGGTCCACCTTGTTCCCCTCGGCGAAGACCTTGGACTCCAGGAACCGAAAGCTCTGGTCCGCCACCCCGATCGAGATCTTGGACGCCGAGTTCTCCTGCTCGGTGAACTCCACCCCGGTGATGAAGCGAGTCACGTCCTCCGAGAGCTTCGTCTCCTCGACCTTGATCAGGTACCGGGGCGCCAGGTAGGCGTCGATCGAGGTCACCGTCGCCATCAGTCGTTCTCCGCCTCGATCTCGTCGTCCGCCCAGACCAGTTTCGTCTTCCCGTGGTGTCCGTGCACCGTCCGCGCGTGCGCCTCACCGCGGCGCGTCAAGTCCTCCGGGAGCCCCTCGTAGTTGACGAAGGACGGCGTCGCCCCCACCCACCGGATCGAAACGGACCCGTCGCTCCAGCGCACCCCCTCACCCACGATCCCCCGCCCTGAGACGCCCGTCTCGTCCTCGATCCGCACCAAGTAGAAGATCCTAGCTATCGTCACAGGAATTCGTCCTCCGCGGTGTCGGCGAACGCCGTCGTCCAACTGTCCCCGCTCCGATCGTCGAAGATCTCCCGCCGACGCTCCTCCGCCGCCTCGTGGTCGATCCCCCGCTTGAACGCGTGAAACTCCGGCTCCACCTCGAGCGTCACCAGGTACTCCTCCGGGAAGACGTGCACCGGATCCCGCGGGCGGAGCTCGGCGAGGTCCATCCCAGGGATCCGCGGGTTGAGCTGGCGGAGAAGAATCCCGAGCTCCGGGTCCCCGTACTCGTCCAGGGCGATGTCCTCGTACAGGTCCCCCTGCCTCGCTCGCCGAACCCGCGTGAACGACTCCGGCACCGTGGGATCCGTCGCCTGGAACTCCAGCGCCTCGTACCGTTCGAGGGTGATCTGGAGCGTCACTCCGCGGAGCGTTCCGTCGTTCCGCGGCTCGTCGTAGGTGATCCCCCCGAGCGAACGGACCAGGCAGTCGACCGATAGGCTTCGCACGTCCCCCACCGAGAACGCGCAGATCGGGATCCGCTTCAGGTCGTCCTGACGTCGAACCAGGTCCTCCAGGCGGTCCAGCCGCTCGTCCGGCGTGAAGTCGGTGGAGTCCTTCGCCCACAACTTCGCCGTGAAGGTGATCGTCTCGAGCTCGCCGGCGACCCACTGAAGGATCGGGTACTGCGAGTTGTAGGAGCGCGCCTGAGCGATCGACGCCGAGAGGTTCTTGGTCAACCCCTGGGCGACGAACTGGCCGACGATGTCCTCGTTCCGGTCCAGGTCGGTCAGCGTCCAGAGCTTCGCCCAGTCGCCGCTCGCTCCGATTCCCGCGGTCATCTGCCACCTCCGAGGAAGCCCCGCTCGAGCAGGTCTCGACGCACCCCCGGGTCGAGGTCCACGCCGCCCCGCTCGAGCTCGTCGAGTTGCATCTCCGCCACCGCGATCGCGATCTGGCGCCCGTCGATCTCCACCGGGACCTGGATCGTGATCGGCGCGCTCGGAGCCGCCGGCGGCGGACTCACCCTCCCGAGGTCACCGCCCCCCAGGGTCCCCGCTCCCGCCTGCCCGATCAGACCTCCTCGCATCTGAGAGACGACCGCCTGGGCTAAACTCGCGCGGTCCAGAAGTACGTCCCCGGCCGAGACCGGGAGGAACCCCCCGCCTGTCACGAAGGCGTCCCGAGCCGGTCGAACCTTCTCCGACATCTTCGGCGCCCCCGCGGCCCCTCCGCCCGGCGTCCTCACCTTGATTCCTCGGAACGTCCCGGCCAGGTTCGAGAGCGTTCGATTGATCTCCGCTTGGCTCATGTTCTGCTTCTGGAGAAACTCCGAGATCCTCGTCTGCGCGAACTGCTGAGTCAGGGCGACCCGCTTCTTCTGCGCCCCGTCCCAGACCTCGATCGTCTTGACTCCCTTCTGAGAGAGCCTGGCGTAGGTGTTGGCCATCTGGATCGCGTTGGAGATCGCCGAGCTCTGCTCGAAGTTGGCGACTCGTTGCTTGCTCGCCGCCTTCTCGCTCGTGTTGAAGAGGTTGTACAAACTGTTGGCCAGCTTGTCCGAGATCCCGAACTTCTGGTCCAACCACTTGCCGAACCTCCACCCCGCGTACCCCGCGGCCGCGACCGCGATCCCCGCCGGTCCGAAGCGCGCCGCCAACTTCGCCGCGGACGTCGCCAGACCTCGCGCGCCGGCGATCGCCTTGCCGAACGCGACGCCCACCGGCATCTTCCCGAGCGCCGAGAGCTTCGCCCAGAGCCCGCCGGCGCCCCCCGCTCCCCCGAAGGGAAGCGAGAGTTGCCCCGGGAGCGCCCCGCCTCCGAGTCCACCTATCCCCGCTTCGTCGAAGTTGACCACGTAAACCCGCTGCGCCGTCGCCTTCTCCGCCACCCTCCCGGCCTTCCCGAGCAGTCCGCCGAGCTTCCCGAGCAGTCCGCCGACTCGCGGGATCTTGCTTCCCACCGTAGCCAGGACCCCGCCGGCGGTTCGCGTCGCGAGCGCCAGGGTGTTCCCGACCACCTTCGCCGCCCCGAGCCCGACGTTCGCCAGCCCGCCGAAGAGCTTCGTCGCCCCCGCGATCGCCAACCCCAGGGGCGCGAAGACCGCGGCGAGCGTCGCGAACTTCGTGATCATCTTGGCGGTCCCCCGAGTCCCCTCCTCGGTCCCGAACCCGAGCGACTTGAACACGCCCTTGACCGTGTCCCACACCCCCTTCAGGACCACCTTCGCCTCCGCGAAGCCCTCCTTGATCCCCCTCGCCGCCTCCAGGAAGGATTGAGGGAGGAGCTTCACCTGTTTCTTCGTCTCCTCGTCGACGAACTTCTCCCCCCGGACCACCCGGAGCGCGAGCGAGAGCTTCCCGATGTTGTCCGCCAAGTTGCCCACCCCGACCCGAAGCTCGCTCGCGATCAGCCCGTAGAGCTCGATGTTCACCGCCTCGACCGCCGAGCGGACCAGCTTCAACTGACCGCCGAGGGTCTTCATCTGGAGCGCCTTCATGATCTCGGCCGTCGAACCGGTCTCCTTCTGGAGCTCGAGCTGCTTCTTCCGGAACTCGTCGAGCTCCGCGCCGGTCAGGTTGAACGCCGACATCACCGCGACCGCCCGCTTCCCGAAGACCTTCATCGCCGTGTCGACTCGAGTCGCCCGGTCGGGGATCTTCCGGAGCTTGGCCGCGAAACCCAGCATGATCTCGGACATCGGTTTCAGTTCGCCCTTGGAGTTCCGGATCACCTCGTTCAGACCCGCCCGACCTCCGATCGCGTTCAGGACCTTCTTGGTCGGCGAGAGGATCTGCGACATCGCTCCGCGGAGCGCCGTCCCGGCGAGCGTGCCCTTTAGTCCGATGTCGGCGAGCGATCCGAGCGCCAGGGCCGTGTCCTTGAAGGCGAACCCCGCGAGGTTCGCCGTCGGCGCGGCGAGCTTCATCCCCTCCTGGAGGCTGACCATGTTGGTGTTGGTCCGTGCCGAGACCAGGGCGAGCGACCCGGCCACCGTCGCGGCCTTCTTCGCCTCCAGGTGGAAGCCCTTCATATTCGAGACGACCATATCGGCGGCCGTCGCGAGGTCGATCCCCTCGGCCGCCGCCGCGGCGAGAGTCCCGGGGATCGCCTGCGCCACCTGGTGAGCCTTCAGACCTCCCCGGGCGAGGTTGGTCATCGCGTCCGCCGCCTCGCTCGCCGAGAACTTGGTCGTCGCCCCCATCGTCTTCGCGAGCCCCTTGAGCCCCGCGGTCACCTTCCCGGTCACGTCGAGGGTCACGGCCTTGAGGTTCGCCATCGACTGCTCGAACTTCATACCGTCCCGGATCATGAACCCGAAACCGGCGGAGACCGGGAGGAGCGAGGTCGCGACGCTCCCCAACCCTCGGCCGAGCTGCGCGACGCCCCGTCCTATCCCTCTGAATCTCTCCTGGAGGTTGGCCGCGACGCGACCGACGCGCCCCATCCCGCGGGACGCGCCCTTGTCCACAAAGGTGAGGATCGCTGCGAGCCCGAACTTCTTCACGTCCCGGTCCTCCTCCCCCGGAACGCCTCGCGGCGACCGCGGGTCAGATCTGCGGCTTCTGCTTCGAGGCCCGCTTCCGCGCCTCGTTCATCTTCACGATCCGCCGCAACGTCCAAGTCCTCTTCTCCGGCGTCATCTCCCGAACGTCACCCGCCCGAAACGCGCCGTCGGATCCCAAGACGATCGCGAACTCCTCCTCCCAGAGCTGCGCCCGGGTGCTCAGTGGGAGGAAGGTGCGAAAAAATCGTCGTAGGACCAGTCGATCGCGTAGCGAAAGTCCTCCTTGCAGTGGGGACAGTCGCCCGCGACCTCCATCACCGCCCCGCCGTTGCACTGGTCGATCTCCTCCACGAGCCGGTTGATCTCCCGCGGCTTCATCGACCGAAGGTGCTCCGTCGTCAGCACCACCGGGCCCTCCGGGGCCCCCTCGATCTCCACCACCCCCTGGCGGAGCGTCTCCGCCTTGAACTTCGCCGAGTTCTTCAGCACCGAAGCGTCGTCCGCCTCCATAAAGGCCCACTTGATCGGACCCACCACAAACACCGTCCGCCGCTCGCCGCCGTACTTCACCCCGTGCTCGAGCACCACCCGACGCCGGGGGATCTCGTCGTAGCTCTTCACCTCGAGCGTCCGGAGGTCCCCGACGAACCCGTCGATCCACTTCCCGCACCGGTGCTTGAAGCGGTCGAGCCTCAACCCGTGCCCGAGCGCCTCGATCCGGATCCACACGTACAGGTACAGAGCGTCCGAGAAGTACAGCGACCGCGCCAGGAGTCGGCGCTGACTGCGCTTCATCCTCGACAGATCCACCGACCCGATCCGCTTCACCGCGTGCCCGATCACCTCCGAGACGTACTGATTCAGCGGCATGTCCGGGTTCTGCTCGGCCAAGTCGCCGAGCTTCTCCTCCATCTCCCAGTCCCACTCGGCGAGCTCGAAGTCCCGGTGCTTCGTCCCGGTGTGGTCGACGAACCCGATCGGGAGGACCTTCCCCACCTCCCGCAGGGTCGGGAGCGTCTCCTCCTCGACCGGCGCCCCGTCGAGCTCGACCAGCTCCGGGGGGATCTCCCCCAGGAGCTGGTCGAAGTTCGGAGATTCCTCCTTCTCCCGCCGGGCCTTCACCTCCTCGTGAGCGCGTTTCTGCACGCCGTCGCTCACGCGTTGGGCAAGCTCCCTCGCCTGCGCGGCCTCGGCCGCGATCGCTCTGCTCTCTCTCTGTTCCGCGGTGCTCATCTGTTCGCCTTCAAGTGAACCCCCGCGCGGGGGTCGTTGTGAGGTTCCGTGGATCCTCGGACGGCCGCCCCAGTTGCCGATCTCTCGGTCTGTTGGCGCGCCGCGGGGGGTTTGACTAGACCGGAATGATCCGGTCGCACTTCATCGTCCACTCCGTGACGTTCAGCTCGCCCTCGTTCTCCATCGCTAGGTCCGCCGTCTTCCGCTTGGAGACGTACAGTCCGATCATGTTGTAGGACCTCGTGTTGAGTCGCGAGATCGATCGGACGAGCAGGGTCGCCGGCTTCTTGTAGGTCGGGAGGACCGGATCCTGACCCTCCGCGAACCACGCTTCGAGGAACAGGTCCTCGATCGTGTGGTGCTTCGGGTGCATCACCGTGAACTCGACCGGCTTGGTGTTCCCCCCGGACGCCGTCGTGCGGTCGGGGAGATCCACCGTCTCCAGCTCCTCCTCGAGCCCCGAGACCTCGGTGAACTCCAGCTTCGGAGGCCCGCCGACCACGATCAGCGAGTAGTTGTTGACCGGAATGTGGTCCGGTAGCAGAACCTGTTTCATCTCACTCCTCCTTCAGAGCTCGAGACGTGGTGAACCCCGCGGGTCAGCTCCCCTTGACGAGGGTCAACGCCGCCGGGGAGAACCCGGCCACGTAACCGCCCCCGAGACCGCCCTCGGTGTCCAGTTGCGTGAGGAGCGCGATGAACTGCGTCCGGAGCTCCGTCAGGTCGTCCACCGTCGCGTTGAACAGGTCCACGAGCGGGTCGACGCCGCTCTCGCGGGTGACCCCTCGTCCCTGCCCACCGTCCCCGAGCAGTTGGTCGATCGTTGCCATCTCTCACCTCCTCCGGCCCGGGGCACCCCGGGCGGATAGTTGTCGTCGGATCTACCCCCGGATCACTCCTCCGCGAAGTAGCGGTAGGTGTCGCCCGAGTTGTTGATCGCCGCGTCGGTCCCCACCGAGAACCCGGTGTCCAGCAGGGTGATCCCCTGCGAGGTCACGAGGGTCCGGGTCCCGGCCGCGGCGGTCTTCAGGAAGGAGGCGTCCGCCATCCCCTCCACGTGTTCGGCCTTGTCGATCGCGGTATCCATCCTGAAGATGGTCACTCGCTTGGGCTTGAAGCCCACCTTGTCGAGGTAGATGCTCTGAGCCGCGCCGGTCCCTTCGTAGGACCCGGCGACCGTTCTTGCAACTCCGCTGCCCATTTGATTCCTCCTGGTCAGTGCGCCTTAGCGCCGCGCTCGTTGGAGCGCCGTTTTTGAAACGACGTCGCCGGGTCGCTACTCGACGGCGTCGAAGATACCTTGCTTCCCGATCACGATCTTGAACCGCTCGATCGTGTCGGCCAGGCGGAGCGAGATCTCCGCGTTCATGTCGCCCTGACTCCGGGTCAAGTCGGTGTTGTTCTCGTCGTCGATCTTCAGCTTGAAGGCGTCGGTGAACTTGTCCCCCCGGATCGCCTTCTTGGGGTTCCACTCCGGGTAGAAGAACGCCCGGAGAGTGGTCGCCGCCTCCTCCTGCTTGTCGACGTCGTTGATCGCGAACACGATCCAGTCGAAGTTCTCCCGGAGGAGGTTCTCGTAGTGGCTCATCTGCGACCGTTGGTGGAGCCACTGCCACTCGGAGGTGGGGGAGATCGTGCGGTCCCCCCAGACGATCACCGTCCCCTGGCGGAACTTGATCACGTTGATCCCCTTGGGGTTCAGCATCTCCTCGTTCAGAGCGTCCGCCGTCTCCGGGTCCCCGGTCGGGAGCTCGAGCACGTCGGGAAGGGTCACCGTGATATCCGCCGGCGCCTTGTGATAGCCCTCGTACTGCTTCGCCACCAGGGCGTGACGCCCGAGGATCATCCCGGCGAGGGAGACCTGAACCAGCGGGACGTCCTGCGTCCCCGGGGTGGCGTCCGGGTCGAGGATCGACCCCCAGCTCGGGAGGTAGCAGAACCCGTAGTCCGACCGCCCGATCGTCGTGTTGATGTGGTCGATCGCCTCCGACTCCCCGACGATCGACACGGGGAACTCGACCAGGTACTGGTAGTTCCGCGCCGCGGCGTACTCGAGCCCAGCCTTCGTCACCACCGTCGAGGTCACCCCCGGGGTGGAGATCTTCACGAGCCCCTTGTTCTTGCCGAAGATCCGGTTGAGCTTGGAGAGCACCGCGTCGAACGCGTCCAGGTAGTCCGCGTCCGTGACCGGTGAGCCGTCGTGCCCGGCGCCGAACTCCTGCTCGTACTGAAGCATGAACTCCTCGCCGGCCGCGATCGAGCCGCCGTCCGTGAGGTCCAGACCCGTCCGCACCGAGACGGTGGTCCGGGTGTTGGAGTCGATGATGAAGCTCAGGTTCGGCTCGTTGACCTTGTCCGGCCAGATCGTCCCACCCTTGGCCTCGTCCACCTCGAGCGCGAGGACCTCGATCACGATCGTGTCCCCGTCCGCGAGGACGGTCGCCCCGTTGGTCACGGTCACGTCCAGGAGCTCCTCGCCGAGATCCTCCGCCACCCCGTCGAACCCGACCGCGACCACCTCGAGCGGTCCGATCGTGGTGGTCCACCGGATGTCCGCTCCGGAGTTCTCCACCGTCCCGGTGATCACCTGGGACTTCACGAGCGCCCCGAGGGAGTTGATCACGATCGTCGGGTCGGCGCTCCCGGGGGAGTTGACCGTCACGTCGGGGTCGGGGAGGGTGAGCGTCAGAGCGGTCAGCGCCTTCGAGACGCCGTAGAAGTTCGCCGGGCGAACCGAGGCGACCGTCTTGTCACCGGTGTAAAGGTCGGCGGCGACCACCCAGTGGTTGCCCTTGTCGTTGTTGATGACGTTCACCCAGTAGTTGGACTTCGTGGGGTCGGTGTTGAGGTTCGTCCACTTCTTGACCAGGGCGCCGTCCTCGTAGACGTAGATCCCGAACTCGGTGGTCGGGTTCTCCTCCCCGTCCTTCACCACCACCGCGAGGTGTTGGTCGTCGTTCAGGTGGTCGACGTTGTCCCGGGAGAGGACGTACCGGTTCGCGGGGGTCCCGGCGCCGGCGGTCCAGTCGGTCAGGAGGGTCTGATCCCCCTCGACCGAGACCACACCCGCCGCCGTGTTCCCGGTGATCTTGTACGTCTTCGAGGTCACCTTCTTGAGCTGGAGGATCCCGCCGGCCCACTCGTTCTCGATCATCGTGTCGCCGGTGTCGAGGGTGGTCTCGGTCAAGTCGCCTGCCCCGGTGTGCTCGTCGACGTGAACGTCCCGCTGTCCACCCCAGACCCCGCCGGTCTTCGCCTTCAGGCTCCCGAGAGTCGCTCGACCGGAGCTCGGAGCCGCCCCGTCGCCCTGTCGAGTGTACAGATACAGAAGCGCCTGCTCCTCGTCCCCTCCGGTGATCCGGTGGGGGATCAACTCGCCGGCGCCCTGTCCGAGGTCGTAGAAGTCCTGAGCGCACCCGGGGGCCTCCGAGGTCGGAAGTCTCCGCTTCCCGTATCGGTTGAAGTAGTCCTTCTTCCCGCCGGGGAAACCCGGCTCGCCGACCTGTCCCTTCGGAAACTCACCGACCATCACGGTCACACCGTAGGGAGCCGGTTGGATCTGCTTCTCGCCCTCCTGCTCCTCGACTGGCACACCCGCTCCGAGGACGGGCCCGTATCGTCTGACCGTCATTTTTCAGCCTCCTGTCAACTCACTTCGAATGTTTCGGTCGACGTCCGCGGAACCGGCGTACCGTCGCGGATCGCCTCCTGCTCCGCCTCGCTCGACGTCGCGTTGAACCCCATGTTGAAAGACTTCACCGCGAACGCGTCGACCGCCGGCCGGAGGTTCAACGCCACGTCCTGGATCCGGAACACCGCCTGGTGACTCCGAACGTCGGACAAGTTCAGCTCGGGCGTCACCGCCCGGAACTCCTCGATGAGCCAGAGTCGATAACGTCGATCGGTCGCCCGACTCCGGAGAAAGGGACCGATCTCGCCCGTCGGCCCGCTCGTCAGGAGTCGGAGGAGCGAGTCCTGGACCCGCTGTTGACCTCTCGACCTGTCGGTTCTGACTTCCATCGTCACTTGGTACGTCATCCTATAGGGCGCGGGGACCACGACCGCCGATCCCGTGTCTTTTCGGACGATACCCGAATCGTGGGAGAAGGGATAAGGAGATGAGGAGACCGCGTCGGTGTCCCGGAGAACCACCTGGGGCAAATCCCCGACCTCCTCGAAGTCCTGCTGAGTGTTCCACGCCACGTGAGCGAGCACCCTCAACCGAAGGTAGGGAACGTTCCCCGCCGGGATCGCCGCGGTCAAGGTGATCACCCGGGTCCCCGAGTCGTAGCTCGAGAGAAGGTCCGTCCGGTGGTTCGGGTCCGCCGAGTGGTCGTAGACCGCGTCCACGTCCGAAACGGTCAGGTTCGACTCGTCCACGTAGTCGTCGAGGTCGATCGAGCTCGAGGCCGCCGGGATTGGTGGGAGGGAGACATCATCGACGTAGACCGCCTCCTCCTGGACCGTCTGAGTCAAAGAGTCGAGAATCACGTCCTGACTCCAGTCGATCTCCCCCTCCCAGAGGACCAGGGCGCTCTCGATCACCGGAGTCACCGTGTCGTCCGTCGTCACGAGGTTGAAGACGAGAGCGAACGCCCGGTTCGAGACGTCGAGCGTCGAGACGTTCTGGTTTATCTCGTCCTCCGTGTTCCACTCGCCGGCGCCGGCGACCACCCAGGCCCCGCCGTTCCACCACATCTGATCGGTCCCGTCGAAGATCCGGATCCCGATCGAGCCGAGATCGTTCCCGTCCTCGTCCACCGGGATCGTCGCGTTGACCTGGATCATCAGGATTCGGTGAATCGCCTCCGGTCGGTAGGTTCGACTCTGCACGTACAGATCCGCGTCCGTGGGGTACCTCCAGTTCGACTGGAGCTTGAGCTTCAACTGGAAGTCCTCGGGGTCAAGGCGGATCTTCGTCGAATCGGAGAGGACCGTCGAGCCGCGGACGTCGAAGCCTTGACTCGGCTCCCACCACACCTCGGTTATAAACTTGGAGAGACTCATTCCTTACTTAAACTCAACTGCACCCCGTCCCCGAGCGCCACCTTTATGCGGGTCTCGGCCGCCTTGAAGGGATCCTCCACGAAGGGTCGACCCCGGACTTTCCAGTTCTTGGAACCAGCCGCTCCGGGGTCGGTCGGAACGAACTTGGTCTTCTTCCCTCGTCTTTTCCTCATCTCGGCGAAAACCGCGGCCCGAACCTTCGGAGTCACCTTGATCACGAAGCCCTCGTGAAGCGCGATCGCGAGGTTCCACAGAACCTTCCCGTCCTTGCTGCGCTTCGTTCGGAGGACCCCCACGCCCCCGTGGACTTTCTCCCGGGTGATCTCCGTCCGCAAGTTGATCGACTGGCGCAGATCACCTCGATCGACGAGGGGCTTCGAGCTCCCCTTGATCAGGATCGTCAGAGGGGAGTTGGGAATCCCGTGCTTCTCGCTGTCGATGTACCCGACGATATCCCGCCGGAGGAGAATCAACTGCTGTTGAATCTTTTTCCGGAGCTCCCTCCGGAACTCGTCCTCCCGCCGACGCCGACTGAAGAACCGCTTGAAGCGCCGCCACCCGTCGTTGAAGCGGATCCCCATCAGGGCTCCCGGTCGGCGAAGTCCACCTCGAGCATCGTGCAACCGGCCTGGTCGGTGTACCCGGCGACGTCCCGGAAGAAGACGACGTAGAGCTCCGTCACCCGCCGACCGATCCGAACGAGCCGATCCCCGCGGGAGATCGCGAGGGTCAAGGTCCCGTCCGCCTCCTCGGTCGCGACGCCGGCGTTCACCAGGTCGAAGACCCGGAAGAGGAGGTATCCGTCCGACTTGAGCTCCGGACCACCCGGTCGGTTGTCCGGCTTCCCGATCTTCCCGTCGTTCCAGTTCACCTGCGCCTCGAGCTCCGTGACGCTTCCGAGGCCCGGGCCCTGTCCCTCCTTCCAGAGCTGGCGGACCGGCTCCCGGGCGACCGGGTCGAATACGGTCAGGCTCGGCTTGACCCGCTGGATCTGGACCGGGATCGGATGGATCAAATTGGGGATCACGTGAGCACCTTCCCCCCGGTCATCCTGCGGTGCAGGGTCCGCGGTGCCCCCATCGCGAGCGGCGACTTGTAGGTCGCAAGGATCTGATCGACCTCCAGGTCCCCCGTCGTGGAGAACGCCTTCGACCCGACGAACGGATCCGCCCACTTCCTCCGGTGGCGGTCGGTCTCCTCCTCGATCATCGGCCCGGCCGGAGAGCCCCAGACCGAGCCCGCCATCGGCTTGGCGCTCCGGACGATCAGCTTCTTCAGGGCGTAGATAATCGGCTTCGGGATCGACCCGTCCGCCTCCACGTACCCGAAGACCCCCTCGACCTCGACGTTCCGCTCCCCGACGTAGAAGACCGTGGTCCGCTTCCTGACCTGCCCCACCCCGGTGAAGATCGACGTGTCCCCGGTGACCAGCTTTATCCGCGGGTTCTTCCGGTCGTCCCGCTCGCTCTCCCCCCGCCCGTTGTAGACCTCGTAAGCGTCCGTCTCGATCTCCTCGTCGTCGATCGTGAGGGTCGAGACCGAGATAATCGGGACCGGGAGCTGGAGGAGCGTGGTCCCGTTCCCGTCGAACTTCAGCGTCATCTCGCGCGGAACGAACCACTGGCGCGTCGTCCGCTCGATGAAGCGTTGCCAGACCTCGATCAGCTCAAGCACCTTGTCGTCGTCCGCGTTCGCCACCGTCACCCCCTCCGCGCGGATCGCGTCGATGTCCACGTACAGCGAATCCGCGTCCCCCTCGATCGGATCTGAGAGCGAGCTCTCGAGAGTCGTCGTCTCGTGGTAGAACGAGGTCTTGTAGTAGTAGGTCGGGTCCCCCGCCGTGTCGTCGTAGGTGTAGACCGACTGCCCGGCGACCAAAGTGATCCGGGTTCCCGGCCCCGTGATCTCCGAGTAAGTCCCAGCGATCCCGGTCGTCGACCGGTACACCTTGATCACGTCGAAGAGGGTCATCACGTTCGAGAGCTTCTCGACCGTGATCGTCAACTTGATCGTCGCCATTTAAACCTCCTTCGCTCCGCTCATCTTAGGTCGAAGCTCGTCCGCCTCCACCACCTCGGGTCGGACCTCACTCGCGGAGAGGACCGGACTCTCGATCGACCCCTCCAGGTCGACGCTCCCCGCGATCCGCGGCGCGCGCTCGAGCCCCCCGACCAGCTCCGGCCGGAGGTGCGTCGCCGCTATCATCTGAGGGACCCCGCCGTCCGCGCCGCCGATCGAGACGTTGTCCGTCTGCCAGAAGGCGTAGATCAGGTCCCCCGGGTCGTCCGCCCCGAACTGCGGCCCGACCGGGGCGATCTTCATCCGGAACTCACCGGCCGCCGGGTCCGTCTCCTCCCACCCGTTGTCGAGCTCCCGCTTCAATTGGCGCCCGTTCAGAAAGACGACCAGCGTCCCCGGAGCGTAGGCGGACGCCGTCGCGAAGTCCAGGTTGACCCCGTCCACCGTCCCGATCGCCTGGTCCAGTCGTCCCGCCATCACACCTCCTCGTAGAACGCGAAGAGCGTGTCCCCGACGATCGGGGCGATCTTCATCCGGAAAGCTCCCACCGCCGGAACCTGCTCGTCGTACCCGTCGTCGTGGTCTCTAGCCACGATCCGACCGTTCAGGAGCACCCGCAGAGAGAGCGCGACGTACCCCGTCGGCGTCGCGAAGTCGCGGTTCGCCCCGTCGATCACCCCCGTCACCTCGCGCAGGTTCACCGCCTCACCTCCTCACCGGAGTCGCGTCGGCGTCGTAGATCAGAAGCCAGTCGTCGCTCGCCTGGAGCGCCTCCAAGAGCTCCTGGGTGTCGTTCTCGTGGGACTTGAGCTTCGCGACGCACTCGCACCCGGCGTGCTGAAGGAGCTCGATGTACGCCGAGCAACACACCTCCTTGTCGTCCCCGAAGCACTTGAGCGAGAGCCAGGAGAGGAAGCCGTGAAGCTTCCCCCGGATCCAGAGCCCGACCCGACCGAGCTTCTCGAGCACCGAGAAGACGAAGAGCACCCCGATCACCGAGAACGCGTACTCCTTGTTCGCGTTCTCCGCGGCGAACCACGAGAGCTCCCGCTCGAGGTCCTCGGGGTCGGCGAGCCGCCCGCGGATCGGCTTGAAGACCAGCTTCAGATCGTTCGTCCGCTCGAACTTCCGGAGCGGCCTCCAGTCCAACCCATGCGACTCCATCCCGACCACGAGCCGCACGCCCTCGAGCACCTTCCACGATCCGTAGACGTGACTGATCTTCGAGTTCATCAACCACCGCAACCCGCGGGAGGTCAAACCGCTCGACGTCGAGAAACCCACCGTGAAGTCTCGATCCATCCCCCACCTCCTAGACCGCATTCGGCCGGAAGAGCATCACGAAGCCCCCGATCCGTCCCGCCCCGGCGGACACCCGCGTGCAGGAGAAGATCAGCTTCCACTTCGAGCTGATCCACTCGGCCTTGTAGGCGTCGAGATCCCAGACCCCGCGTGGATCCCCGCAGTTGAGATTTCGGATCAAGTACATCTCGATCGGGAAGTCGTACAGGTTCCAGCTCTCGTTGACCGGCGCGCTCTGGGGACTCATCTCCTCCGTGAAGCGATCGAGAAGCGCCCAATACCCCGGCTCGTTCACCCCGCAGGGGACCGGCACCTCGCCCCCCACGAAGTCGTGCGTCCCGTCCCCGTCCGCGTGGACGATCACGTGCATCGTCCCCCCGGTGCCCGGGATCTCGATCAGGTTGCACGCCCCCTCGTTCGTCGCGTTCGGCGTCACCTCGGTCGCCGGGATCCGGACGCCGACGTTCCACTCGTCGTCGAAGTCCCAGTCCGCCGGGTTCCAGTTCACGTGACCGTCGTGGAGTTCCACCGGCTCGGACCACTGGATCTCCACCTCCTTGTAGCCCGGCTCGGTGAACTCGAGTAACATCTTCGACCCCTTCCCCCGACCGGTGTCCGGAGGCGTCGGGTTCAGATCGTCGCCCCTCGCGGTCAACCACGTGTACAGACCCTCGGTCGAGGGGCTCATCACGTAGACCGGCTTCCCGTCGTCCTCGGTCGGCGGGAGGATCTGTCCGAGTTGCTCGCTCACAGCGACACCTCCTTCTTCATCACCAGCTCGGCGGTCGTCGGGTTGCGGTAGTACTTCCAGACGATCGGGTCACCCCGCGGGGTCCCGTCCGCCCAGTAGAGCTGAATCGTTTTGTGGGACAAGTAGTTTAAAACGTAAGTGTAAGTCGTCTTCTCGACGATCCCAGAGTACTCCCCGGCCCCGAGGTCCGTCTCATACCAGGTCTCCGTCTCCAACCGTCGACGAGCGTCGTAGGTCGCGACCAGGAAGTTCCGCTCCCGCACGTCCCCGAGCGAGACCTCCACCCCTTCCTCGGCCTCGACCGCATCCACCGCGATCTCGAGCACCTCGCTCAGCATCTTGGTCCCGTCGAACTCGGCGAAGTCCATCTCCAACAAGTTCTCGCGAATCTTGCCGTCCTCCAACACCTCGTAGGAGACGCCGAAGTGCGTCGGAGCGAGGGGGTTCCCCTCGCACGTGATCAGGTGGGTGAATCGGGTGATCTCCTTGCTCATCAGGCCCTCCAACGAAGCGTGATCCAGCACTGCACGTCGGACGTGGTGTTGCCCCCCGTCTTGTTCCGCAGGGAGATCACACCTCCCGCGGAGAAGTCCCCGTCCAAGGTGACGTCCGTCCCCACCGCAGCGGAGCTCGCGAGTTCCGCGATCGCCGACCCGTCCTCGACCACCTCGAAGGTCGCCGCGTCCGTGTCGCTCCGCGTGTACCCGAGCGCGACGATCGTCCCGTCCCAGAGCGCGGGGTAACCACTCGTGGCCGAGAGGAGCAACCCGTTCACCCCTCGGTAGTACTCACCTGCGACCACGTCCCCGTTCCGACCGAACTGAATCACCACCGAGTCCTCGGACAACCACTTCGAGCGCCCGTCGTCGTAGGTCATCCACTTCCCGATCGCCGTGTTGAAGTACCGGTCTCCGGCGAGCTCCCGCCCGTCGCTCGGGTCCGTCGCCGAGGGTGGGTACTTCCCGCCGGCGTAGCTCACGTCCGCGGTCCCGGCGTTCGTCTCCGTCCCCGAGATGTCGTTGACGCTCATCTTCAACGTCCCGGTCGAGAGCACCTGGTAAGCGACGTTCGAGCACTCCAACTTCTGGACGTTGATCGAAGCCACCACGCCGGCGCCCACGTAGACGCCGATCCCCGACCCGGTGTGTTGGTGAATATGATTCACCCGGAAGTTGAGGCTCGCCCCGGAGCCGCCGGCCGCCCCGATCGCGATCCCGTCGCCGGTCAGTTCGATGTGGTGGATCGAACCCACGACCGACCCCGTCGTCGAGGAGTCCCCCAGGGCGTACCCGTCCTCCACCTCCGCGAACCCACCCTCGATCAGAACGCTTCCGGCGTAGCACGCGATCCCACTTCCACCGGAAACCAAGAGAAGTTGACCGAATTTGATCCACGTCTTCCCGGTTCCCGTGCTCTTCGTGATCGCAACGCCCGAGCTCGTGTAGAAGATCCCGATCTCCAGAGCGCAGTTGTCGACGACCGTTTGAGTCCCGATCAAAATGATCGCCGGCGCGTGAACGTAGGTCCACACGGGCCAGGTCAAATTTTCGGTGTACTGCCCCCCGTCCGCGCACTTGATGCAGAATGTGTTGCTCGAGCTCGGGGTCTGCGCGTTGACCGCCGAGATCGCCGCCCCGAAGGTGAGGAACGCGGTCTCGTTCGAGAGACCGTCGTTCGAGTCGCTCCCGTGCTTCCCGACGTAGTAGACCTTCGACCCCTGCCACCGCTTCGCGAAGGTGAACGAGGAGCTCCCGGCTCGACCTCTAAAAACGTCGTCGTCCGAGTCGTACCACACCGCCTGATCCACCACCCCGGACGGATCCCCGGCCGACGCCGGGAGCACCACCGCGTCACCGTCTGGATCCAACTTCAGCAAACCGGCTCCGGTGGAGATCACCCCGTCGCTCCCGTCGTGGAAAAGGTCGGTGTAATTCGATCCACCCCCCGTTCCGTGGTAAGTCCGCACCGTGGCGTCGAGGTTCGAGAGTCCGGCGACGAACTTTATGATGCAGTCGCTGAAGGTCTGCCCGACCTTGAGGGTGAGCCCGAACCCGCCGTTGATCAGGAGCGACGTGTTGTTGCTCCTCAGTTCCCCGTTGAGCAACCGTGTGTAATCGATCGAACCGCTGTTCAACTCCACGTAACTGTCGAAGTACCCGCGATCCCACCTCAAAGCCCCGGTTCCGAGGTAACGAGTCCCGGCCGCGTCCGGGACCACGTTCCCCCCGTGCGTCACGAGCCCGAAGAACTGCGCGGTCAGGTCGGCGAAGACCTTGAAAGCGTCCCCGGAGTCGCTGATGATCCGCAACATCTCGGCCGCGGAGGTCCCGGTCAACCGCGCCTCGAGGATCTTCTGGGTGAGCTGGAGGATCTCGTCCCCGCCGTAGACCCGGAGGTAACCGTTCGTCGCGTCCCGCCCCACGTCCAGGTGCTCCGAGGAGACGTCCGCGTTCTGGTAGACGTGCTTCCCGTAGGATTTCGTCGTTCGGTCGCCGTAGATCGTGTGACAGGGCGAGTCGCCCCCGTTGGAGACGTGCGCGTAGACGGAGTCGTCGACGTCCCCGAGCTGCGTCACCTCCCGCATACAGTTCTTGTAGAACGCCTGCGCGTCGGTCCCCCCGACCGTGATCGCGAAGTTCCCCCCATCCCGGATCATCGTCACCCAGTCGACCCCGTCCCCGTCGTACAGTTTGATCCCCAGTCCGTTGGTCTGCGGTTGCAGGTTCCCGGTCACGAGTTGCCAGAGGGTGTCGAGAATCGAGATCACCCCCGTCGACTGGCGGAGACGCAAGTCGTCCCCGACTCGACGGATCGCCCCCTCGATCGTCGGGTCTCCGTCCGCCGTCCGGTCCTCGAGCTGGAGCTCCTCCTCCTGGCTCGGTCCCGGCGCTCTGTCCGGGGTGGTCGCCACTTAGGAAGCCTTGCGCGCGACGATCTCCGACTTCGTGGCGTGCCAGCCCCCGGCCGAGTAAACCCACCTCGTGTAGGGGACCTTCTTCTTCAAGTTCATCTTAACTTGAGGTGCCTTCATATCAACCCTCCTGCCCCGGCGCGCTCGCACCGTTGGACTTCTTCGGCTTCCTCACCGCCGGCTTGCGCTTGGCGGTCCCGTTCGACTTCGCTCGAGCTGACCTCTTGACCCCGCCGCCCGGCTTCTTGACCTCCCGCTGGCCGTTCGCCGTCCCGCGGCCGCTCCAGTCCTCCTCGTCCTCCTCGATCGACTTGGAGTGCGCGAGTTGCCCGAGCGTCACGTCGATCGCGTCGAGCGCCTCGAGCGCCGCGGCGTAGTAACCGTCCAGCTTCCCGGCCAGGCGGGTGAGCTCCTCCTTGCGCTGCTCAGCGTCCACCATCAGGGTCACGTCGAGCGCGGCGAGCTCCTTGAGCGTCGGCTTGCCCACCTCGGGGGCGATCTTCTCGTCCTCGATCAGCTTCTTCACCCGGTCCTTGTGCACCTGGACCAGGGTAGGAGCTCGCCGGAGGCCGGCCAAGATCCCCTTGGTCTCGTACAGGCGCGGGGCCTCCGCGAAGACCTTGTCGCGGAGGGTCTTGAACAGGCGAAAGGACGTCTCCGCCCGCTCGAGGTAGGCGGGAACGTCCTTCAAGGTGTCTCGGAAGTGAACGACTCGCGCGGCGCGCTCGTCCAGGTGCTTCAACAGTTCGTGGGGCATCGGTCTCCTCCTTCGCCCGGGTCGCGGGCGGGAGGTTGCCTAACCCTGCCCGCGTGGATTGTCTCGGTTTACTGCGCGAGAGCGATCGTCAGGAAGACGTCGTTCGTCTTGACCCCCTTCGGGAAGTCGACCTTCACGTCCCCGCTCGCCGGGGTGTCCCCCGGGTACCAGTCCCCGGTTCCGGTCGCCGCCGCCCCGCGGATCAACCGACCGTTGAGGAACAGGAAGAGGTCGGGGGTTCCCGGAGAACCCGGCGTCCCCATGTCCCCGTCGAACGTGGAGAGATCGAGGGTCACCGCCGGGATGTTCGCCCCCATCGCGTAGTTGCTCCCCGCGACGAAGATGTCGAAGGTCAGGTCCACGCCCCCGTGCTCGAGCGCGTACTTGATCGCGGCCGAGATCGAGGCGTGCGGTCCACCGGTGAGCGCGGAGATCGCGCCGGCCGTCGCGTCGTCCAGCGGGAGCGGGGTGGTCTCCCTCACCGTCTGGAACTTCAGGTCCCCGTCCTCCGAGGTGAGCTGGAGGACCGAAGCCCCGGCGCCGTCGTTCGCGGCGAGGACTCGGAGAGTCTTCTCCGCGGCGTCGCTCGCCCTCATATCCAGGTGCGAGTTGTCCGAGAAGTCCGCGTCCAGGAGCGTCCCGTCCGCGGTCAGCGGTCCGCCAGCGCCCGCCAAGGCGTCCAGGGTCACCCCCACGCCCTCGACCTCCGCGAGCCCGGTCGTCGCCGCCAGCTTGATCGCCGTGGCGTCGATCTGCCCCGCGGTCACGCCGAGGTTGATCGAGGTCCCACCCGAGTCGACGGTCACCCCGTTGTCGATATCGACCGTTCCCGCCGCCCCGACGTTCACGTCCAGAGTATCCGCGTTCACCTCCACCTCGTCCCCGGCCGCCGCCGGCGAAACGCGCAGGAGATCCCGCGCACCGGTCGAGTCCTGGAAGGCCCACGAGGAGTCGTCGTCGATCCGGACGTCGATGTCCGTGGTCTGCGTCGCCGGCGTGGTCCCCTGGTTGTCGATCGCGTTGTCCAGGGTCACCTGACCCGACCCACTCGGGACGTCCGCGAGAGAGCTCCGACGCAAGAAGTCCTGAGCGACCCACGCGTCGAGATCCTCGCGCTCGACGTACTCGAGGTTGACCTTCTTCCCCTGGATGTCGGCGGCCAGACATGCGATCAAGTCGTCGTTGGTCGAGTTGATCACGACGAAGGACACCTGAGCCCGCTCCGGGGTCGTGTCCGTGAACACCGCCCCGTCGGTCGCCCCGCTCTCGTGCTGAAGCAGACCCCAGATCTGTTTGTTGTTGGAGTCCAGGAGCGGGTCACCCGTGTCCCCGTCGCACACCGCGAGAAGGTTCTGAGGGGAGATCGCGTTCAGACCGGTGACCTCCGCCAGATCGTGGCTCGAACCGAAGGTCCCCCCGTGCTGCGCGGTCACCAGCCCGCGTTGAGTCAGGGCGATCGCCTTGACCACCGAGTTCGAGATCTCGCTCCCGGCCACCGAGAGGAGCTTGTAGTTCTGCGCCGCCGGGACCGTGATGTCGGTCAGAAGCCAGCGCCCGCGGAGGGCGAGCTTCTCGTCGAGGAAGGTCTTCGCCCAGATCGTGGCGATCGACGCGTCCGGCGCGTCGTGCCAGTTGGTTTGACCGATAATGTCGTTCAACTGACTGGCGTAGTAGTCCAGGGTATCCTGGAGATCCACCGCGTTCGCGTCGTGGTTGCTCGGGAGGAGGGTGTCGTCAATCCCCGACCCGAGGGTGTGAACGTTGTCTTGCCTCATTCTGGAAACGGTCATGAAAACTCCTCCGAGTTGAGGTTCTCTCCACGTTTACTCTGTACTTCGAGGATAGAACGGCCGGGGGGATCTGTTCAGCGTAATGACTCCGGTCGGAACCTCGGACGCCCCCGCTTGTCGAGGTCGACCCGGAAGCGCCCGGAGCGTCCGTTCAAATGGAGCGTCAAGGAGAGGACCACCCCGTCGGCGTGCACCGAGACGCGCTCGGCAACCTCGCGGTCGTCGCGGTCGCGGATCACCTCCGCCGAGAACGAGAGCTCCCGAAACCTCCTGGGGAGGGGGAGGTCCGCCCGGTGGTCCCCCAGAGCGAGGGAGACGCCCCGGACGGTCATCGAGAACCCCGGATCGAGGGATCGCTCCCTCCAGAGCCGGAGCCCGTCGACCGTCCGGAGGTCGATGGACAGGACGGAACCGTCGTCTAAGTTCACGTAGAGCAGTTAGCCGCCGTTTCCGTTGCGTGGTTTGCGCTTCGCAGGCGTGAGCGCCGCGCCCTTCTTACCCTCCAGGCGAGGAGCGTTCTCCCGCTTCTTCGGACGCGTCACCTTGCCGCGCTCCTGGAGCTTCTCCAGTTGCACCTTCGGCTTGAGGTGATCGAGCCCCTCGGCCTTCGCCAGCTTCTCGGCGTCGGCCTCGGAGATCCCCCGCTTGTCGACTCTCTTCGACTCGACGTAGGGCTTCACGTCCAACCGAGCGAACAGGTCCGCCCGGGTCTTCTTGATGTGCTCGAGCTCGTCCTTCGTGATCGCCTTCGGGATCCCGGGGAAGAGTCGGATCGCCCCGAAGCAGGATCTCTCCAGCTTCGTGACCTCCTTCTCTTTCTTGTACTTCACCTGAGTCGGGACCTCGATCGATTCCGACGGCGCGGAGCGGAGCGTGACCGTCACTTTGTTCATTTGTCACCTCCAGCCACGCCAATCAACTTGAACCGCGAGTTGACCTCGAGCTCCTTCAGGATCCTTTCGTCGGTCACCACCACGGGACGATCCTTGAAGAAGGTCTTCCCCCGAACCGTGTACTTGCTCCCCAGGAGGAGCTCGACTCGGAAGATCCGAACCTTGGGCTCGTTCTCAGCCTTCGGCGCGGGTTCCTTCTTCTTGGGTTCCTCCGCGACCTTCTTGACGCGGGGGCCCCCGTTATTCGTCTCCGCGGCGGACGTGGCCGACTTCGGCTGATCCTGAGCGGAGATCGAAGTCTCCCTCGCGGCTCGGCGCGTAGTCTTGTTTGCCATTTCGTCCTCCTGAGACCGCTCGGTCCTACTCACCGACGGTCAGTTGCCGTCGATCAGTCGAGCCCGATGTTGATCCCCTTCACCGTCGCCGTGACCTCCTCGATCTCGGCGTCCACCTTGGTGGTGATCGCGAACTGGTTGACGCCCTTGAAGATGTCGCGGTCGGTCTCGATCCGGATGTCCCGACCGATCGCGAGGATCAAGTTCTGGTAGTCCGCGAGCGCGATCTGAGCGCGGGAGTGGTAGGTCACCTTGAAGGTGCCGCTGACCACCGCGCCGGCCGCGGTCGTGGAGATCGTCCCGTTGGTCCGGTCGACCACGTAGTCGGTGGTCTCGACGTAGGGGACGGTCGGGGAAGCGCCGAGGGTGGAGTCCGTAATATAGACGTCCGTCCCGATCGGCTTGTAGCGCAGGGTCTGCGTGTCGGGGTGCGCGCCGAAAGTGACGTGCTCCACGACCCGAGGCTCGGGATCGAGCAGGGGCACCGGCACCATCGGGATCCCGTAGACCGGGATCTGATCGGCGCTGGTCAACGCGCGGTCGCCGGCGGCGGTCCCGCGGGAGCTGACCTTCTCTCGCCAGTTCTGCTCGAGGTCGAGGGCCAGCAACCACCGCAGGTTGCGGCGGGTCCGGCGAAACTTCACCGGGAGCTCCTTGATCATCTTGGAGAAGACCTTCGAGCTCAGGTTCGCGCCCTCGGCGTCGTAGACGTTCCCGCTGTCCAGGAGCCGAAGCCACCCGTCGATCAGCGCGATGAAGGAGTCCTTGATCACGTTGGTCGTCGAGCCGCCGTCGAACAGGTCGTTCTCGATCCGCGCGGGACCGAGCTCGTCGCCGTTGATCAGGAGCTCCTCGATGTCGTTCGCGGTCTGCGTCGCCATCAGACGCATCACCGTGTCCTCCACCGACTCGCCCTCGATGTTGTGCTCCGCGAAGTTGTCGCTGATCTCGAAGGGGGTCATGATCTCCTGCGGGGTCAGCTTCACCTTCGAGGTCGAGACGCCGCGCCGCACGCCCGGGTCCTTCGCCTCCTCCTTGGGCACCGACACGCGCTGCCCCACGCCGATCTTGTCGATCTGCATGTTCTCGTTCCGGAACCGCACGGTCCGCACCGACCCGCGGAGCTCCGTCACGTCGATCACGAAGTCGATGAACATGTCGCTCTGGACGTCGTTCAGCTTCCCCGCCGTGGCCAGCTCAGCGGTCGTGATGATCGCTTTCTGGATGAGTTCTTCGTTCGTCATTTGAATTTCCTCCTGATTCTCTGTCCGGCCTCCACGCCGGTGGATTCGATCACCCGCTAGCGGGCTGTGTTATCTCCTCTTACCGAAGACGGAGTGAACCGCGGTCCCCGCCCACTTGCTGTCGGGCTTGCTCTCCTCGGGGTCCTGCGTCTTCGTCGTCCCGTCGGGCACGGACTGACCCTTCGCGGCCGCCTTGACGTTCGCCGCGTCCTTCAGCGCCTGGTCCTGCTCGTCGAGCCGCTTGTCGATCCCGTCGAGCCGGCTGTTCAGTGACTCGAACCCCTTGGTCACCGGGTCGTCGGCCGGAGGATCCGCCGGCGCGCTCTTCCGCGCCTTGGTCTCCGTCCCCTGGATCTCGGTGATCGCCGCCTTCACGCCCTCCTTCACGCCCTCGGCCACCTGCTGGGCGATCGTGGGCTCGTTGGTGGGCTCGTTGGTGGTCTTCGGGTCGCCGGTCGGCGTGGGATCCGCGTTCGTGGTGGGCGGATCCCCGGCGGTCGGGTTGTCCTTGGTGACCGCCGCCTCTTTCGGCTTCTGCTCTCCTGCCATTTCTTTCCTCCTTTTGATCAAGAAAAAGTCCTCCTCGTTGGCGGCGTCGTCGACCAAGGACACCTCCTCGACTCGGAGGTCGGTGAATCGAGCGAGAGCAGGATCGCCCTCACCCTTATTTACGTTCTCGTTTCGCTTCGTCACGATCGCCTCCAGAGCGCGCTTCTGTTGATCCGCGAACGGAAGGTCCGGCAGAAGCCGAACCGACCCGTCCACCATCTCCGTGATCGGCTCGCGCTTCGCCTTCCCGCCGATCGAGAGCCCGTTCAACGTCCCCTCCCGAACCCGCTTCACGAGCTCAGGGTCGTCCGTGTAGAGCTCCTGGTACCACGTCCCCTCCGCGATCTTCTTCGCCCCGCCGTCCGGCGTCGGGAAATCGAAGGTGATCGGCGCGAGGACGTTCTGGAGCATCTTCACCCGGTCGGAGACGTCCTTCTTGTGCATGAACCCGAGGGTCTGGTGCTCGGTCATGAAGGTGAAGTTCCCGCGCTCGATCTCCTCCTTCGACGTCACGTCCCCCTCGGAATCCGGGACCTCGGGCTTCATCACGATCCCGAACATCCGAACGCTGTCCTCCGGGTCCCCCTCCTCCGACTTCCGGATCAGGAGGTCCCCCCGCTTCGCGAACTCCACCTCGATCGTCGCCCGCTTCACCGCCAGGCGCTTCGAGAGCCGGTCCTTCAGGTCCTGGGGGAGGAGCTGGTCCAACGGGTCGTCCTCGTCGAAGCTCGGCTCGATCCCGTGCTTCAGCTCCGCCCGCACGATCCGCTCGTGGACCACCTTCTTCGACTTCTCCTCCTCGTAGGTGTCCGCGAATTGCTTGAAGCGGACCCGCGCGTTCGCCGCCCGCTCCTTCGGCTCCGTTGGGAACTTCAGGTTCACCGGGTCGCCGTAGTCGTTCTCGTCCGTCGGGAAGTCGCTAGGGAACGAGAGGTTCTCCCCCTTCCCCTCGAGCGCCTCGATCCCCCACTTCTCCGAGCGATCGCTCTGCGCCTTCCGCTTCTCCTCGTTGCTGGCGTCCGCGTCCGGGACCGCCTTCCGAAGGTTCCAGAGCTTCGGGACGCCGACTAGCGCGGTCACTCCGCGGGTGATCGTCTGGCGCTGAATCGTCCCCTCCTCGAACTCATCGTCCGCTTTCACCCGAACGACGACGGAGTCCCGGTGTTGCTTCACCACCGACGGATCGAACCCGTGGTTCTTGCTCCAGGACTTCGCGGCCGCCGCGTTCTTGAACTTGTCGATCGAGAACTTCAGCTCCACCACTTGGTCGAGCTCGAGATTCAACGCCAGAAGGAGATCCTCCCCTCTCTTCTGAGCTTCGCTTTTCATCTTCTCCTCCTTCTAATCCGCCGTGATCACGGTTCTGCATCGTCCGTGGTAAGGGGGGAGCGCCATCCCGGCCGCGGCGAGCGCCCGCCGCTGCGAGTCCTCGTCCCCACTCCCCGTGAGTTGGTCGATCTCCTCCGGCTGCTTCCAACCCGCCACCGCCTTGAACTCGTCTGGGTCCCGCGCCGCGAGCGCCCGATTCACGTGCGCGATCCCGTCCGAGACCTTAAACCGACGACCATGCATCCGCCGACACTGCTCGGAGGTCCGCTCGTCGAGAACCGCCTGAATCACGTACCACGTGAAGTCGGCGTCCCGCATCGAAGTCAACGCCCCGAACGCACTCGCCCGGGCGCGCACCGTCCCGGCGAGCATCTCGTGGTACTGCGCCGTCGACCCCCGCCAGGTGCCCGGGACCTTGACGCCGGCGACCGACCCCTCCACCACTCCGCGGAGGATCTTCCCCACCTGCTCCCGACCGAGCCCGACCGCCAGCGCCTCCCGCTGGACCGTCGCCGTGATCACCCGGGAGAGGTGGTCGTTCCAGAGCTCCCCGATCCACCAGAGTTGTTGCTTCGAAAGCTCCTCGATCGCCGCCAGGTCGGGTTGAGCGAAGCTCGCCGAGATCACGATCGACGGGTCGATCGTTCGGAGGTGCGTCCGCTCCACCCGCCGCGCGATCGTCCCGAGCGCCGTCACGCCGGCGAGCAGGATCTTCACCGCGATCGACGTGTCCCGCTTCCCCATCTCCCGGCCGATACCGTCCATCGCCGCGTTGACCTCGCTCATCTCGACGTCATCCACCGGGAGCGCGGCGAGCTCCTGATCCGCGATCGGGTACAAGTCCCCGACGTAGTCCTCGTCCAGGTCCCCCGCCATCCGCCCCTCGATCGCCCGCTCGCGGTCCGAATCCTTCACGATCTCCACCCCGACGGCCTCGGTCACCGAGTCCGCCAGGACGATCAGCTCCTCGTCCGACAGTCCCCGAAGGATCTCCGGGGTCAGGTGCGCCGCGGCGAGTCGAAGGTCCACCTAATCCTCCTCGAAGGGCTCGTCGACGAACGCCGGCGGAAGGAACCCACCGAACCGCGTCCGGACCTCGTTTCGGATCATCTCGGCGAGCCGCTCGACCTCGTCCTCCTCCAGGTCCGGCGCCGAGGCGTCCGCCTCCCGGTCCCGCCCGGGCCCGGCCACCTGCACGCCGGCGCGCCCCTGCGAGGTCGGTTCCCCGCCGCCCGTCGCCGAGCTCGCGGAGTCCGTCTTCATCAACTGGGCCAGCGTGAGGGAGAACGGTTGATCCGGGTTGAAGAGCTCCGGGTTGACGCTCCCCAGGTCCCGGTTGACCACCGACCCGATGATCTCCCGGGAGATCCGCGGCGTGAGCCCGCCCGTCTTCTCGCCCTGGGCCAGCATCCGAACGAGATCCGCGTTCTCGGTCACGTTCGGGGAGAGCGACTTGAAGACGCTCCACACGATCTTCAGGTACCGGATCAGAACGTCCTTGGTGAAGAAGACGTCCTCCTTCGCCCGCTCCGGCCCGAAGACCTGCTCGTCGGCGAGCCGCCGGCTCGCGTCGATCGTCTTCCCAGTGAAGTCCTCGCTCTTCCCCACGAAGATCGGCGGGAACCGCCAGGCCCGACGCGTCCGGTCGTCGTTGTGCTCCTGGTACTGCACGAAGAGCGCGTCCGTGTGCTGGTCCTTCGTCAAGGGCGTGATCTCGATCTTCATCGCCCCCGGGTCGCGCATCCCCTCCATCACCGGCTCGGCCTCCAGGAGGAGAAACTTCGAGTAGTTGTCGTCCGACTGGATCGTCGCCTCGACGAACTCCTCGATCCGCTCCAGGGACTCGTCATCGAGCTTCCCGTTCGCGACCGAGATCGCCATCGACGGGACGTTGTTGTTCTTGAACGTCGTGAAGTTGATCTCCTCCGCCGCCCTCGACCCGAAGATGCAGAACAGGTGCCCCGTGTAGCGAGGGAGCCCGTAGGGGGAGCGCGTCGAGTAGATCCTCTTGTGCCTCACCGGGTTCGCCGCCCCGCTCACCGGGAACCCCACTCGACCCGTCCGAAGCACGATCCGGTCCCCCTCCAGGGTGAACCGCGGGAGCTCCTTGGCGTCCCGGTCCTCCTTCAGGAGCTCCTCCCGCCCCACGACGTGCCCGTCCTTCGCGGCGATCAATCGCGGATCCCCGAGTTCCTTGAACCACGTGGTGCACTTCTCGTTGATCTGGACGTACCGGCGGAACTTCTTGAAGCGGACCACCTCCTCCGACTCGTAGAGCACCTGCTCCTCGAAACGCCGCTTCACCACCACGTCGCTCGAGAGGTCCTTCGCCTCCTCGAGCGACCCTCGATCCGCCGACGAGGGCGGCTCACCCTCGCCCGGAGTCGGGAGGTCCGGGGTCTCGTCCAGCCCGGGACGCGTCGGCTCCTCCACCTCGACGAGTCGGACCCGCTTCTTCACCTGCGTCTCGAGGTAGGGCGTCGACTCCTCGTCCATCCGCGAGATCCGCATCGTCCAGCTCGGAAGGTGGTTCAGCCCGTCGAGACGCCCGACCCCCGGCGCCTCGACGAACTCGACGTAACAGTTCCCCGTCGCCTCCAGGTCCTTTCGGAGTCGCTCCCGGAGGTCGGTCAAAGACTCCCCGTCGGTGCAGCAGTTCTCGAAGAAGTTCTCCGCCTCGACCCGCTCCTCCGCCAAGGTCTGAAGCACCTCGATCGGGGTCTGCTCGTCCACCGGAATCCGGGGGTCAAGCTTCCACCCGAAGGAGTCGACGTTCACAGCCATCGCGTCGATCGCCGGCCCGAGCTCCGTGTTGTTCTCCGGCATCACCGCCAGGGTTAACATGTCGAACGGCGGGGGGACGATCCGCCCCTCCCGCTCGAGCCGCGTCCAAGGATCGACGTCGACTTGCTTCTTCTCCCCGGCCGAGGTCCCCGCCCCGACCGGGTCCTTCTTCGACTTCCTTGTGGATCGACGGCGAGAGAGATCCGACTTCCGGACCCGATCGAGCCCGAAGACCGTCGCCTTGATCGCCCGCACGTTCCGCGCCTTGATCTCCTGCACGGTCGGGTTGTCCGGGTACTCCCGACGGATCTCGACCTCCGCCATCGACTTGCTCACGTCACACCCCCTTCTGACCGTAGACCGGCACCCCGGCGACCTCGATCCGAACCCGCTTCCCCGATCCGCCGGTGATCCCGGTGACCCCGAAGAAGATCGATCCGTGGTGGTGCGCGAAAACCCGCTTGATCACCCCACTCGTGTTGACGACGATCGTCTGAGGGGTGGCCTCGTTCACAAACCCACCGTTCGGCGACCCGTTCTTCGCGTCGCTCCAGAAGTGGAGCTCCACGGTCGCCGCGGTCGCGCTGTTCAGGAGGGTGCACATCACGACCAGCTCGTCGAAGTCCGCGCAGTTCACCCCGGACGCTTTGTCGGTCGGGAGAACCGAGTCGTTCGCGTCGACCTCCCGGATCACGTTGAACTCGGGCGCGGACGCGATCCGCGCCTTCACGTTGACGGCGGCCATCTATCACCTCCCCCGCAAAGAGGACGGGAGGAACGACCACCGGCTCCCGGCGGTCTTCTCGAGCTGGAGGATCTGCTCCACCTCGGGGGCCCGCTTGGCGATCGCCTTCTCGGTCTCGTCGCCGGCGCCCTCCCCGACGGGCACCCACAGCATCCGCACCTCGACCGGCTCCTCGAAGACGATCTCCCCGGACGCGTCGCGCGAGAAGTTCGCCTTGAAGAACTTCCCCGTGTTCCCGTCCATCACGATCACGTGGTCCTCAAAGATCCCCTGGAGCCAGGCGTCGAGCGACCCGTCCGCGAGGATAATCCGGTTCGTCTGGACCGCGTCCACCATCGTCCACACGAAATCCATCAACTCCTCGCCCTCCCGGAGCGCCAGCTTCCCGACCCTCACGTGACTGATCTTCTCGCTCGCCTCGCGCCGGAGCTTCGCCAGCTCGACGACTTGAGCGTCGCTCAACCGATCGCCCCTCTCCAAAGTCTTCCGCAGTTCGACCAGGTCCTTACCGTTCATCGTTACTCTCCTGTCAAGTGATCGAAATTCCGGTCCGCCTCCGACGCGGGAGTCGTCCCCTCCCGCCGAAGAGCCCGACCTTCTTCTTCCGCTTCTTCTTCGCTCGGACCACACACCCGAGCGTCACCGCGATGTCGAGCGCGTCGAACTGATCGTCCCGCTTGAGCTTCGGGAACCCGACCAGTTGCCCCTCGAGATCGTCGGTCATCTTGTCGTTCTTCCGGTGCCAGACCCGCCCCGCCTCGTACCGCGCGGAGAGCTTCCACGCCCTGGTCACCTTGTCGGTGAGCGTGATCACCGGGATGCACCGGTCCCCGATATCCCCGCCGAGCTCCCGGTACACCGAGAAAAGCCTCGACTTCTGAAACGCGTTCGCCTCGATCCCGAACCTCAGCGGGTCCCACTTCTCGAAGATGTAGCTCGCCCGTCCGATCTGCATCGTGTAGGGGATCTGCCCGTGGTACGTCTCGAGCACGTAGACGTAGAGCGTCGACGGGTCGCGGTCGTCGACCCCGATCACGCAATCGGAGTACTCGTCGTTGTTCTTGATCTGCTCCTCGGTCACCGCCAGGTCGCACGCCGCCCACACCTTCAACTCGAGCGCCTTGATCAGGTCAAAGGGTTTGTCCTCGAAGTGCTGGAAGAACTCGTTCTTGAAGATGTCCCCCTTCATCCGCTTCGTGCTCTGCTGGTACTGAGAGTCGAAGTTCCGAGCCCATCGAGATCCGGAGGTCCTTCAGGTCGTCGGTCGGGAGGATCTCCGGTACGATCGAGATTCCGTTCGCGTCGGCCTCCCCAGTCTTCGGGTCGACCAGCGCCGGGATCTCGCAGATGTTGCGCCTAACCTTCGCGTCGTCCTCCAGGCGGGCGTAGATGTCCTCCGGGTGGTACCGCGTCCCGCAGACGTCGATCTCCCCGGCCGACCCGTCCCCCCGGACGAGCATCAGCGTCGGGACCAAAGTCTTGTAGAAGAACGTGTAGATCCTCTCCCGCTCGCCCTCCGTCCTCGCGTTCTTCTCGTCGACCAGGTCGTCGGCTTTGATGAAGTCGAAGTGCTTCGAGGTCACCGGCCCGTCGGCCCCCGCGGCGAGCCAAGTCGGCTCCTTCCGCTTACGCCGGCGCGTCCTAACCGTCGCCTCGCCCGTTCCCCACTTCTCCCCGCGGAGGTCGCCGAAGAGCTCGCAGAACCGCTCCGACTCGTAGCACCCCTGGATCTCCGCCAGGAGGTCCTTGCTCTGATCCTTGACCCTCGACGCGATCAGAATCCGCACGTCCGGGTCCCAGAGCGGGAGCCCGACCGAGTCCACGATCGTGATGATCGTGGACTTCCCCGAGCCGCGGGGGGCGAGGTACATCCGCCAGGGACCGGGGAGCCGTCGCTTCGACTGGATCAGGAGCCAGTGAAAAGGGAGGATCTCGTACCCGCAGATCGCCGCGAGCACGTCGATCCGTCGGTCCTCCAGGACCAGCTTCCGCTGAGTCGCCGCCTTCATCTGAAGGATCCGCGCGAGGTCCCGCTCAAGGTCCTCGGGGCTCGGGGTCTCTTGGTCCATTTGGCGAATTTACGCGAGTGATCCCGCCGGCCCCACTTTGATGTGTGCATCGGGTTCCGGTCCCCGACCTTACTTCGGGTTACAGTGGAGAAGTCAGGAGGAGATCGAGATGGCCACGCCCGCGAAGAACATCAACCCCCCGAACCACGACGAGGACTGCGTCTCGCTCGAACAGATCGAGCGGAAGGTCGCCGGCGCCAGGGCCCGCGCCCTGCGCATCGCCCGCGAGGGGTTGCCCCCGTTGCCCGAGAACGCCGAGATCCGCGAGCGTAAGAAGGAGATCGCGCAGTACCGCGCCGGGGTCTCCCTGCTCTGGGACCGCGAGCGGATCCTCCAGGAGACCGGCTGGAGTCTACAGAAGTTCATGGCCGTCGAGCGGTCCGTCGCGGACGAGGACCGCCGACTGACCGAGGAGGTCGACCCCCGGCTGGTCTTCTCGGAGTACAAGCTCCGCCAGCTCCAGGCCGCCCAGGAGCTCGAGGACCTCGCCCAGGTGTTCCGTCCCTCCAGGCAGTTCTCCGCCCTGGTCTCCGCCGTGAAGACGCGGGCGGAGATTCTGGACAAGATCATCAAGTTCGGTCAGGACCTGGGGGTGATCAAGCGCGCCGCCCGGGAGGTCAACGTCAACGCGCAGGTGGACTTCCGCTCGATGAGCGTGACCGAGCTCCGCGTCCACCTCCGCCAAGAGGTGGCGGAGCTCGAGACCCTCCTGGGGGCGCCCGCGCGGGCGAACCCGACCGCGAACGCCGTGCTCTCGCGCGTGCTGAAGGGCGGGCGAGAGGAGCCCCCCGCCCTCCCACCGGCGACTGAGAAGAAGAAAGCGCCGCGGGTCAAGAAGCTCGCCTCACCAGTTCTGAAGAGCTCGAGCGACGATTGACCGGAGTCGCTTCCGGTCCTTCTCCTCTAGCTCGTTGAACTCCCGATTCGTCACGAGGTCGGCGAGCGGAACCGTGATCCGCTTCGTCCACCGCTTGGACTTGGAGAGGAATTTCTCGACCCGCGCGTACCCCTCCTTCCGCGAGCTCCCGGACGGTCGCACCACCGCCCACCCCCAATTTCCCCACCGAATCGCGTAGACCTCGCACCCTCGACTCGCCGCCAGGTTGATCGGAACGCTCATCAGACACCTCCCTTCGGCCGGCGCACCCGCCGCCGCAGCTTCCGCCGCTTGTTCTTGTTCGGCGTGTATCCCTCCAGATCGCTCTCCCGGATCACCCACGCCCGCCCGACCCGGGTCGCCGGAATTCGTCCCTCCTTCACCGCCAGAGCGATCGCCGTCCGGCTCACGCCCTTGACCTCCGCCGCCTCCGGGATCGAGTAGAGTCGCTCGCTCACTCCCCACCCCCGATCTTCAGCTCGATCCCGAGCGTCTCCGCCACCTGGACCAGTCGAGCCGCCGCCACCTCCGCCGACTGCGCCGCCTCCAGCGCGAAGTCCGCCGCCTTCGTGAGCTCCCCCCGTCCGAATCCACGCCCCTCGAACTTCTGCGCGATCGCCACCGCCAGGTAGGACGCCTCCACGTGCGCCTTCTTCACCCCCGCGTGCACGATCTCCAACCGCTCCTCGATCTCGTTCTTCGTCATCTCGACCTCCCGATCGTCCGCTCCCAGCGGACCTTGTTCGTGGTCGGCGCCTTGTCCGTCCGGCGACGCCCGGGGCGATCCCACGACCGCCCCTTGACCTCCGCCACCGGCTCGAAACCCGCCGCGCGGAGACTGGCGCCGTCCTCCTCCGCGAGCGTGTACGTGATCAACTTGTCGCAACCGAGCTTCCTCGCGCGCCGCGCCGCGAGTCCGAGGAGCTTCGTCGCCGCGTTCCTCCGGAGCGAGCTCTCCCCCCAGGTGCACAAGCGCGTGATCTCCAGCGTCCGCGGCTCCTTCCCCTGGAGCACCCTCGACACCGGCCGCCCGACCACCGCGACCCCGACCCGCGTCCGTCCGTTGTGAACCGCGACGCCGAACTTCCAGCTCACCGGGGGTCCGTGGTGCCTGTGATACCGCTCCACGTCCTCGAAGACCTCCGTTCTCCCCCCCGAGACCCCGAGCCCCGGGTCGATCCCCGCGAGCCGACAGCGAGCCACCGAGTCGCCTCGATCGCCCTCCAAAACGACCTCCCGAACCTCCAACCCGGTGATCTCCGAGACCACGTCCTCCAGCTTCCGCCCGAACGCCGCCTCGAACCCGAACCGCTCGACGTATTCTCGCATTGCGAGACAACAGGAGGTCCAATCGACCAGATACCCGCCGAGGACGTCCACGCCGGCGAGCTCGTCCTCGAACCCGCAAAATTCACACCTCAACACCCCACCCCCGTGATCGACTTCACCGTCGCGGTCAACCTTCTGACCAAGTCCAGAATCAACTCCCGATCCAACCCGTCCTCGCTGGAGACCTCCATCAACAGGGGACACAACGCGTTGTTCAGCAGGTGGGCCAGACACCCGCGAGCCGCGGGGGTCAGCTCCCCCTCGAGCTCGCGGAGCGCCTCCAAATTCATCTCGTTCGTCTCGATCGCCGCGTTCATCGCTCGCTCCTTCCTAGAGTCCGACCTTGTCCCGACACTCCGGACCGAATCCCGTCCGGACGCTCTCGGGGACCGTGAGCTTCCGACCGCACCGACCGCACCGCCCCTCGTGGTAGACGTGGAGCTCCTCGGGGAGGACCCGGCCGGAGCTCAGGCGACCCCAGAACCACGCCCACGCCCGCGCGCTCGGGGCCTCCGCCGAGATCCTGGACTTCCGCCCCGCCCGGTACTCCCGCCCCTTCTTCAGGAAGATCGTCCCGAGGAAGGTGAAGTCCCCCTCGTTGTCCGCCCCGGTCAGCACCTTGACGAACCGAACCGGCGCGTCGAGGTCCCGCACCACCCCACCCCGCTCCGTGTCCTTCGACGGCGCGCTCACCCGAAAGGTGAACCGCCCGCCCGTCCGCTCGTTCTCCAGGGTGACGTCCGCCCGACCGGCCACCACGTAGGCGAGGAGCTCGCCGTTCTTCTCGAGCTCGCCGCGCGTCATCGGACCACCTCCCCCCGAACCGCCCACCGGCCGCGACGATCGTAGTAGAGCTCGATCCGGTCGCCCCTCGGGGAGACCCACCGCTCCGACCCGCTCACGTAGTCCATCAAAAAAGCGCAACCGTTCCCGCTCAGGTGGTCCCGCGCCGCGTCCTTGCTGTCGAACTTTCTGATCGTCTTCGTCATCTCGTTCCCTCCGTCGTTCATAATATAATCTTGACACGTGGTAAGATTTAGTCAAGAGGGAAAGTGTATTTTTTTTCAGAAAAGTGTATCTACTTTAAATCGTGCTACTTCACCGGAGTCCACCCCGCCCGCTCCCACGCCTCGAAGCCCGTCCACTTCACCGCGGGAAATCCGGGATCCGCCGAAACCGCGAGACAGGAGGTCGGGAGGGCGAAAAAACGCGCCCCGTCGGTCAGGACGGTCACGGGCCCCACGTCGAGCCCCGGGTTCCGCCGCCGGCAGTCCCGCGCCGCCTGACGCCGGTCCTCGACCGCGAACTTCGCCCGCCGCTCGATCTCCTTCAGGACCGCCCGCTCGCCGGCGACCCGCTGGAAGAACTCCAGCTCCAGCTTCTCGGTGGTGAACTTGTCCACCGGCCGCTTCCACCCGAGGGCGAGGTGAGCGCACTCCCGCCCGACCTCGTCCACCGCCCCCGACTCCCGCCGGACCGTGTAGACGTGGACCAGCTTCCGCCCGCAGATCTGGCACTCCCGCGCCCGCTCCCAGTCGCTGACCCGCTTGTCCCGCTCGTCCACGTAGGAGATCCACTCGTACCCGATCAACTCCGCGCTCATCTCGACACCTCCTTCACGATTATCACGGCGTACCGCTCGAGGTCCCCCCAGCTCCGGTTGAGGTTCGCCGGCGCCTCGACCCGACCCTCGAAGACCTTGACCTCCCCCGCCGCCTTGCTCCCGATCACCCGGCCGCAGTTGCGGATCACCCGGTCCACGGTCACCCGCCAGTGACTCCCGTACCAGGTCGGCTCCGGCACGAAGAAACCGAGCTTCCGGTACTTCGCCGCGGTCCGGAGCGCCAGCGCGTGGATCGCGCTCTTCTTGTCCTCGCTCATCATCAGAGCACCTCCCCGGCGAGCTCCGCCTTGACCGCGGCCCGCACCGCCTTGTGGTAAGCCTTCTTGACGCCCTTCCGGGACTTCTTGGTCGCGCCGTACTTCTTCTCGACCTTGGAGTGCTTCACCTCGGAGACCTTGTTCGCGACCTTGTTCATCTCGTCCCTCCGTCGTTGATAATATAATCTTGACACGTGATAAGATTTAATCAAGAGGTAAAGTGTATTTTTTTTTCAGAAAAGTGTATCTAGCTTTAATCAATAAAGTCTTACCGGAACGTACCCCCGACGGTACCAGACCTCCCCGAACGGTTCAGTCGCGACGTAGATCGCGATCCCCGCGCCGTGCTCCCGACAGGCGAGGAAAGCCCCCGACGCCCGAAGAACGTCCTCGACCTCGTCGGGTCGAACGCCCCGCCACGTCCGCCCGCTCGCCGGCGACAAGCTGGAGAAATAGCTTCCGCGAAGTCCCCCGACCAAGTCCCGCAAGAGCACCGGCTCGACGCCGATCATACTCAAGACGTCCTCAACGAACCTAGAATCCTTGCTGATCATCGAACCTTCCTCCTACTCAACACAGCGAACCCCCAGTCCCGGTGAATCACGTTGTTCCGGTCCACCACCTCCACGACGGCCCCGGTGATCCCGTTCACCTCCCGAACCGTCGCCGGCTCCCGCCCACCGTCCGACCCCGCGACGGAGATCCACACGGGGTCGCCCACCTTGTAGTAAACTCGCTCCCCGTCCCTCGGACGTCCCTCGCACTCGCAGTAAACGGTCCCCTCGTCGTCGACGAGACGCGCCTCGCCGCACTCCAAACACGGCTGAACCTCCTCGAACCCCTCCAGGAGTCCGTCCCCGACCGCCAGGTCGATCAGCGCCGCGAGGAGCTCCGTCGCCTCCAAGTTGCTCCGATCGGCCGCCTCCATCACCGCCAGGGCGATCCGTCGCTCGAGCTCCACCTTGAACACTCGCTTCCTACGCTTGCCCATTTCGTCGCTCCTCCCTCGCGCGCTCCCACGCGCGAACGTCCTCGTCGTAAGGTTTCAAGTTCTCCACCCGCTCCCAGTACACCCGGCCGAACTCCCACGCGACCGGAACCTCGTCCTCCGACCACCCCACCTTGATCAGGTGCTCGAGCACCTCGCCGCGACCCGGCTCCCGGGGGAAGGCGATCGACCCCGACCACGCCCGCGGGTCCGTCTGATCGAGGACCACCCCTCGGTGGGGACGCCCCCAACAATCCGGGTGAGCGCCGGCGTACGGCCAACGCTCCGCCCCGACCTCGAGTCCCGGTTCGATCTTCGCGCTCATCGCCACCCCTCCCGCTCGCAGGACTCGACCAGCGCCCGGAGACACTCCAACGCCCCCGGCCGCGGCGCCCGACGCTCCCGCTCCCGCCGCTCCGCCGCCCTCCTCCGGTTCTCAACCGCCCGCTCCCAACTCCGCCGCCCCAGATCCGTCCTGTGCTCGTACTCCTTCATCGTCACACCCTCCTCGGGGGCCCCGGAGGGCCCCCCGTCGAAGTTCTACCTCGTGTAGTGGGCGACCCACGCCCGGATCCAGCTCGCCATCCGCGCGAGCCCCTCGTCCGAGGAGTCCCGCACGTGGGACCAGTCCCACAGCATCGTGGAGACCGACCCCGCGGGGAACACGCCCGAGGAGAGGTCCCCGAACCCGTCCGCCAAGAAGCGGACCGCCCCGTGCTCCTGGTTCGTCAAGAGGGAGTAGAAGGTCCCGTCCCAGTGGAGGAACCGGAGGACCAGGTTCCAGTCGTCGTCGCCCGTCATCCGGGAGACGTCCAGGAGCCCCGCGGCCGCGGCCGGGGAGATCGAGAAGTTGTCGTTGCGGGTCGGGAAGTTGAAGGAACTGGACATTTGGTCCTCCTTGGTTGGGGTTTGAAGTTCGTTTCGTCCGTCGCTCATAATATAATCTTGACACGCGATAAGATTTAGTCAAGGGGGAAGTGTATTTTTTTTTCAGAAAAGTGTATAGAAAAAATCCCCGAGTAGCTCCCTCTTCTAATTGTTCAGTCGTTGTCGATAGATACACTTTTTCAAAAAAAAATACAGTTTCCCTATTGACCTAATCTTTCCCTGTGCTAAGATTTAAATATGAACGACGGAACAACGACGAAGGAGAGCACGATGAAAACCACGAAAGAGATCGCCCAGGGTATCCGAAAAGCCCTCAAGTCCCGCGGTTGGAGCGCGCGTCAGGTCAGCGTCCGGGTCCGTCACCTCGGCGTGGATTCCGGACTCGCGGTCAAAGTTCGCGACGCGGGCGTCCCCCTGGCGGAGGTCCGGGAGATCGCGAAGAGTCACGAGAGCGTCGACCGCGATTCGGCGACCGGCGAGATCCTGCTCGGCGGGAACCTGTACGTCGACGTGGACTACACCTCGGAGGCGCTCGAGCCGACGAAAGCCGAGATCCTGGCGAAGCTGGAGGCGGCCGACGAGGGCGAGCTCGTGGAGCTCGAGAACGGGCTGAAGCTCCGGCGGATCGACCGGTACTACTGGCGGATCGACCACGCGAAGTGGAACCGCGACCGGGTATGCTGGGGCGCCGATTTCGCCGCCCAGCAAGCGGCCGAGATCACCCTCGGCGAGGACGTCGAGAACCTGTACCCGATCGCGGAGTAGGGGGCCACGATGAAGATCACAGTGACCGCCAAGTTCAAGCGCGCCGTGTTCACCTGGGACGAGGAGCTCGAGACCTGCACCGTGGACGCGATCGGGTTCGAGGAGGGGGAGCTCGACCTCCTCGTGGAGGCCAAGGTCCACGAGGGGGCTGATCTGGAGGGGTACCTCGTGGAGGTCGAGTAGCTCCCTCTTCTAATTGTTCAGTCGTTGTCGATAGATACACTTTTTCAAAAAAAAATACAGTTTCACTATTGACCTAATCTTTCCCTGTGCTAAGATTTAAATATGAACGACGGAGGGAACAAGATGAACGACGCCACCCAGACCGCAGTCCTCGCCCTGACCGTTTACCAGACCGCCCTCGCCGCCCTCGGCCACAAGTTCTCCCTGGGGGTCGACGGCTCCGTCGAGCTCGAGGCGAACCCCGAGCGCGCCGGCCGCTGGGGCGAGGTGACCGAGGAGGACCACCGGATCGCGGAGGACGCGGTCCGCGCCGCCTGGGACGCCGGCGAGCGGTCCGGTCGGGTCCTCGGGGTGGTGCTCCACCCGGACACGGACGAGATCGTGCCCCGGAACGACGAGGTCCCCCCGCCCATCGGACAGTGGTCGACCTACCAGGAGGTGTGAGATGAGCAATTTCAACGACTGGTTCGAGACCTTCCTGGAGGAGAAGAACCTCCCGTACGCGTCCTGGGAGCTCACCGCCCCTAACGGGACCCTCCACCTGATCGACTCGAACGTGGTGATCGAGGCGATCAAGGGCGCCCCGGCCGGGAAGCAAGCGGGGATCAAGGCGACGATCGTCAAGATCGACTTCCTGAACGGAGACGTCAACGACTTCTTCCGTCACCTCGCCCAAGCTTTAGTCAATAGATTCTAGTTGATACACTTTTTCAAAAAAAAATACAGTTTCCCTATTGACCTAATCTTTCCCTGTGCTAAGATTTAAATATGAGCGACGGGGGAAACAAAAAGGAGGACGAGATGGAGTTCACGATCAACGCCCTGTTCCTGGTACTCAACGCCGACCTGATCGCCCGGTTCCACCGGGTGTGGAGGCTCCGCCTCCGCCGCGCCGAGCGCGCTTGGGCGCTCGGTCTCCCGACCTCCTCCTACGACCTCGGGCTGGAGACTCAGCTCGAGAACCTCCTCGCCGCCCACCCCGCGGTGGTCCACGCCGCGAGCTCCTCCTTCGACTGGGAGGGTGAGCGCGCGGCCGCGGAGCGCGCCTGTCTGAAGCGAGGCGAGTACTCCGACCTGACCCTCGAAGTTTACCCCGAGCTCGGTGAGGTGCTCCGATGAGACGCCGCCCCCTGGCCAATTACCGCCGCGAGATCTCCGAGACCCGGACCCGCCTGGAGGTCCGCGCCGCGGCCGAGAACCTGCTCGCCGCCCTCGTCCTGGAGGACGGGGACCTGGACCCCCCGAGCCTCCCGACCCGGGAAGCTTGGGCGATCTTCCACGCCGAGTTTCACGAGAGTCACGCCCAACTGTTCGCGCGGAGCTGGAGAGCGGCGCGCGACTTCCTGAGAGGAGCGTAAAGATGAAGTTGACCGTGTTCCGAACCGACGACCAGGGCGAGGTCCTCGCCCACTGCCGCTCGATCCGAGCGGTCCTCGGGTGCGCCCTGCGCGCCCCCCACCACACGGCCGGCCCGAAGGCGGTCGCCGGGGAGCTGGAGCTCGCCGCCGGCGGAGTCCTCCTCCTGGACGAGGCGGCCGACTTCCGGCGGGCCTGCTTCGAGGAGCTGGCCCGCCGGGTGGCGAGCCGGGTCCTCCGCGGGAAACCCCTCCCCCTGGCGATCGTCCTCCGGGTCGACGCCGACCCGAGCGAGCTCGAGCGCCTCGCCCGCGTCGCCTCCTCGATCCTCCACCCGGACGACGTCGAGGCGCTCCGGCGCGAACCGACGGCGTCCAACCGGACCTGGAGGTGACCTGATGAGCCGGCGACCGAGAAGTCACTTCGGGCGAACCTGGATCGACTGGAGCACGGGGGCGTGGTACCGGCCGGCGCCGGCGCGGGTCGGCGGAGTCTACACCTGCCGCGGGGGTTGGACGGACCGCGAGCGAGTCCTCCGGGCCCTCGACTACGTGGGGTCGAGTCCGGCGGAGGTCGAGATAATCCTGGCCTACCTGGGGCTGGAGGTGACGTCGTGAGGAAGCGGATCGACTGGATCTTGAAGGGGAGGACGTTCACGTGCCCGGCGTGCGGCCGGAGCTTCCGGAGCCCGAGTCGAGCGGTCGCCCACGAGCGACGGGTCGGTCCGGAGGACGACGCCCGGCTCGCCGCGCTGGAGCGGGCCCTCGCGGGGGTGGAGGGTTGCCTCCGGACGATCGACGAGCTCGAGCGGGACCCCGACCACGTCCGCTTCGGGCCGAACCTGAGGGAGCTCCGGAGCGCCCTGATCGACCGGCGGGTGACGCTCCTCCCGGACGTCCGCGCCGCCCGGAGGGCGGTCGAGCTCGGGTGTCGCGGGGAGAACGCCGGCGCAACCGCTCAAAGAAAAACCGGGGGCGATTAGGTTTGCTCAAACGGTGCTTTTCTTCATCGAGAGGAACGACGGGAGGCCGCGGTCGTAACGGTACTGACACGGATTACACCGCGCCTTGGATCCCAAGTTCGAAAAGACCTTCCCGCACCCGAGGCACGCCTTCAACCCGTCCGCCCGCCTCC
>Ga0180432_10000839_pt1 | contig 49783 bp, 40 predicted proteins | sample SS_ome_10_FD_132414 | JGI IMG/M metagenome (GOLD analysis project Ga0180432, IMG submission 132414) | Hypersaline lake sediment archaeal communities from the Salton Sea, California, USA - SS_1_MS_2 metaG | ecosystem: Environmental > Aquatic > Non-marine Saline and Alkaline > Hypersaline >...
AATCCGCAGCATCCCTGCTCGCCTCTCCGGCACAGTGCGGCGGACTTATTCCATCGTCTAGACACGCTGATCTGGACCGCTCGGATTGGAACAATCCGCAGCATCCCTGCTCGCCTCTCCGGCGCGATGCAGCAGGCTCATTTCGTCGTCTCGACGCGCTGCCAAAGCGCAGCGAAGGAGCGGTGGAGCAGGCGCACGTTGACGAACACCAGCAGCCACATGTGCAGCCGGGCGGCGAACAGCAGCAGCGTCCACAGGAACTCACGCGCGTTGCGCGGGTAGCGCAGCGCCAGCCGTGTGCCTTCGAGCATCTCCAGCCAGACTGACCGCATGCGGACCGCGGCATGGCGCACGTACGGCTGGGCGTATCCGCCGGTGGAGCGGACTTTCTGCCGCAGCCAATCCCGGTAGGTGGTGGGATACTTGACTGCTACGTGCGCCTGAGGCGCGTAGCGGACGCGATACCCCTGGCTGGCGATCCGGTGCGAGATCACGGCGTCCTCCGCCAGCGCGTCCTCCGGCATGTGTTTGGCCAGCGCGCGGCGGAAGGCGAACAGGTAACCGGAGCAGACCAGGAACTGCCCGGCTTGGTCGCGGGCCAGCCGCATCTGATGGATACTTTCGGTGAGCAGGTGCGACCAGTAGCCCAGGACCGTGTCGCGCGGGCTGGTGCTGAGTGGGTGAGAGCTCACGGCTCCCACCTTAGGGTCGTCAAACGGGGCCAGCAATGGGGCCAGCGCGTCGTCGGCCACGGCTACGTCGCCATCGCTCAGCACCACGATGTCCCCCTGTGCCTTGCGCAACCCGATGTTGAGCGCCGCTGGCTTGCCTCGCTGGGGATCGGCCACGTGGCGCACCGCGGGATAGCGCGCAGCGTATTCGTCCACTACTGCGGTGGTCTCGGGATCGGGGCAGATAACCAGGATCTCGGCCTGCGGCGGCAGCTGCGAGAGGAACGCCTCAATTGCGCGGCCGATCGTCCTCGGCTCGCGGAAGGCGGTGATCAGTATGCTGAGCATCGTGGGGGGGATTATAGCAGCAGGTGAGGCGTGCGGTCAAGTGACCGGCCCGCTGCGCGCACCGGCGCTGGCCGCCAGGATGGCGGCGGTCCGCCCAATCGGTTCAGTTGGCGATAGCCTGTATAGACGCCGACTGTTGGAGGAGGCGGTCAATTGCCTGGAGGTTCAGACGTGATATACTGGGATAGCGTATATCTTCTCAAGGAGGGAGCCATGCTCGAAAATCTAGTCCGCAAGAACCGCAGCTACCGCCGTTTCTACCAGGACGTGCCGGTAGCCCCCGAGACACTGCGCGAGTTGGTGGATCTGGCGCGCCTGTCTGCCACGGGCTCGAACCTCCAGCCTCTCAAGTACGTCCTCAGTTGCGACCCAGAGGTGAACGCCCGCATCTTCCCGTGCACGCGTTGGGCGGGCTACCTCAAGGACTGGGATGGGCCGGAAGCAGGTGAACGCCCGGCGGCGTACGTCGTCGTTCTGGGCGACACGGAGGTACGCAAGTCGTTCGGCTGCGACCACGGCATCGCTGCCCAGTCCATCATGCTCGGGGCGGCAGAGCGGGATCTGGGAGGGTGTATGATTGGCTCCATCGATCGCGCTGGACTGCGGCAGGCCCTCGACATACCGGAGCGCTACGAGATCCTGCTCGTGTTGGCGCTGGGCAAGCCCAAGGAGACGGTGGTGCTTGAGGACGTCGGCCCCGCAGGCGACATCAAGTACTACCGCGACGAAGAGGGTGTGCACCACGTGCCCAAGCGCTCGCTCGATGAGCTGGTGCTGCGCGCGTACGGAGATTGACCGGCCATAGGGGCAGGCGAGGTGGGCCATGCGGTACGCAGGTTTACGTGGAGATGGTTGCTGCCAGGCAATCGAACTCTTCCCAAGCGAGCAGGAAAGAATCTTTGGCAAGCCGGGTAGGACCGTCATCGAGTGCCGGATTGAGCAGGGACACCTCGGACGCGGTGATGTCAGCCATCACGAGGGCGTGGAATCCACCGAAATCCGACCAGGGAAGCAAGTCCGCGCGCACGAAGACAATGGGAGCAAGCCGCGGTCCAGATGTACCCGCAGTTCTTCCAGCGAGGATGGACCGAATTGCACCTGGTAACCTAGCTCTCTCAGATGCACAACCCGGCTGGCCGGGGTGCCAAACTCGTAGCTGTGCAGGATCTTTGCCAATTGTTCTTCGGTGCGGCAATCACCCATTGCGGCCAGGATCATCCGGGCGCAGGCAGGCAAGCAGGCACCTGGGCTACTTTGTTTGCAGTGTCGCGCCTGCATAGAGTCTGCGGGCATGTTGGATGATCCCGTCCTGAGCGTCCGGACTGAGTATGAAGTCTCCAGAGCGGACGTCAACGTCCACTGCGCCCACTTGGCCCAGGTCGCCCAAGCCGGGCAATGAGAGGACGATAGGTACACGCCAGGAAATCTGCTCGCCTATGAGTGCCAGTTCAGGATCACGGGCGACCAAGCCAGTGCCCAACTTGGCCACTACGTGGCGGTTTACTTGGCGTCGAGCTTCATCGGCGGTCACGTTTAGCGTAGCCACAACATGGAAACTCAGATGGATTGGGGCTGTCTTGGGAATGGAACCTGCATCCGCAAATACAGTGGCCATCCTTACCCTCTCTATCACGTACGAGATAAATCCATTGTAGCATATTCGCCTGGCTTTGCCAACCGACGGCGAGAATGTGGGTGAGTCAATTCGCGTGCTTGACCCAGTTCCCCTGATGTGGTATACTGGTTAAGTGGTCAGGTGGTATAACCACTCTACCAGTACACCAGGGGGCGACTATGGGCGAGAAATTCGATTTCCCTCTCCACCGAGACAAGCTCTACAAGCAGGTCGCCGACCAGATTGAGGAGTTGATCGTAGCCGAATCCCTGCGCGCGGGCGACAAGCTGCCCAGCGAGCGCGAGCTGGCCGAGCGGCTGGGCGTCAGTCGCGCGGTCGTTCGGGAGGCGATCCGTGTCCTCAGCGTGCGGGGACTTCTCACGGTTAAGCCTGGGTGTGGCACCTTCGTCCGGGAACCGAGCCCCAAGGATGCGGCGGCACCTATCGAGCTGCTGCTCAAGCTGCGGCAGTGTCCCGACTTCTTCACGAATCTGTACGAGATACGCCAGATGATCGAGGTCGAGATAGCCGGACTGGCGGCCGAGCGTGCGATGGAGCAGGACTACGTCGCCCTGGAGGCGGCGATCGAGGGAATGGCCGCGCACATCAGCGATCCGGAGCAGTTCGTCCGCTACGACCTGGCCTTTCGCTCGGCTCTGGCCGCCGCCACGCACAACGATTTGTTCAGTGTGCTCCTCAGTGCGACCGAGGACTTGTGGTTCAAGGGTGGACTGCTCGCCTACCAGGTACCTGGGGCGGCCGAGGACGGATTGGCTCATCACCGCATGATCCTGCAGCGCGTGATGGAGCGGGACCCGGGGAGAGCACGCCAGGCGATACACGATCACATCCGCCATTCGCAGCGCCTGGTCGAGGCTGTCCGTCACCGCATGGACACGGCGTAGCGCGATTCCCTTGCCCGGGGAACGCGGGTTGGGTGTTGTGTAGGGTATCGGGAACGTTCTGGCAGGAATCCTATCCAATGGGAGGTTAGGGCATGGAAAGGCGAAAACTAGGCAAGACGGGTGAATCACTTTCGATCGTTGGGTTTGGTGGGATTGTGGTCCGGGATGAGGAGCCGGCTGTGGCGGCGCGTCTGGTCGCTCAGGCGGTGGAGGAACGAGGCATCAACTACTTCGACGTCGCGCCAACGTATGGGAATGCCGAGGAGCGCCTGGGGCCTGCCCTAGCGCCCTATCGCCAGTCGTCCTTCCTGGCCTGCAAGACGGACAAGCGCGGGGCGAAGGAGGCATCTAGGGAGTTGCACGAATCGCTCAAGCGCTTGCATACGGACTACTTCGACCTGTACCAACTCCACGCTGTCATAACGTTGGATGAGGTTGCGCAGATCATGGGGCCGGGTGGGGCGCTGGAGACCTTCGTGAAGGCGCGGGAACAGGGACTGGTGCGGTATCTGGGTTTCTCCGCCCATTCCGAAGAGGCAGCCCTGGCGCTGTTGAATGCCTTCGAGTTCGACTCGATCCTCTTCCCCTTGAACTACGTATGCTGGCACCAGGGTGAGTTCGGCCCCGCGGTGATGGAGCGGGCTCAGGGGAAGGGACTGGGGATACTGGCGTTGAAGGCGTTGGCCAAGCGCGCGTGGAAGGAGGGTGAGGCGCACAAGTGGTCCAAGACCTGGTACTCTCCCGTGGACACCTTCGAAGAGGCGTCGCTGGCGCTGCGGTTCACGCTCTCCATGCCGGTCACCGCTGCGGTGTGCCCGAGCCATGCTGAGTTGCTGTGGTGGATGTGTGACGCGGCCGAGCAGTTCACGCCCCTGACGGAGGCGGAGGGGGCTGAGTTGGCCCGCCGGAGCGAGGGCCTGACCCCCATCTTTCCCGAATAGGTGTCTCGATCGCGAGTGTGTTTGGGTTGGGGAAGGAGCCGCTTCGCTACCCTCATGAGGTCGGAAGGAGTCGCCTCGCTTCCCTTCGCAGTCAAAGGAGGAAGCCATGGACTACCGCTATCTCGGCAGGACAGGCCTGAAGGTGAGTTCGCTTTGTCTGGGTGCCATGACCTTTGGCCGGGAGGCCAGCGAAGCGAGCAGCCATCGCATGTTGGACCGTTTCACGGAGGCGGGCGGCAATTTCATAGACACCGCTGACGTGTACGGTCGTGGCATGTCGGAAGAGATCGTGGGCCGCTGGCTGAGGGGCAAGCCCCGGGACGATTTCGTCATCGCTACCAAGGCCCGTTTCGGCATGGGCGAGGGTCCGAATGACGTGGGTCTCAGCCGCAAGCACATTCTTGCGGCTGTGGAAGCCAGCCTGCGTCGCCTGGGTACGGACTACATTGACCTTTATCAAGTGCACTGTTGGGATAGGGGCACGCCTCTGGAGGAGACGCTAGGCACCCTGAATGCCCTGGTGCAGAGTGGCAAGGTCCGCTACACGGGCGCCAGTAACTTCAGCGGGTGGCAGTTGCAGCGGGCGATTGACGTGAGCGGGCACATGGGTTGGGAGGCCTTCTCCTGTCTGCAGCCTTTGTACAACCTGCTTGATCGCTCGATAGAGTGGGAACTGTTGCCGGTCTGTCGGAACGAGGGACTCGGCGTGATCTGTTGGAGCCCGCTGCGAGGTGGATGGCTGACCGGCAAGTACCGCCGGGGCATGACGGCCCCGCCGAAGGGCTCCCGGGTCGAGAAGGCCGAACAGGAAGGCTGGAGTGAGTCCTGGAGCGCCTACGACAACGAGCATACCTGGAGCGTGCTCGACGTGCTCTTCGAGGTGGCGGAGGAGGTCGGCAAGAGTCCCGCGCAGGTGGCGCTGAACTGGCTGGTGCATCGCCCCGGGGTGACGGCACCCATCGTCGGCGCGCGCAAATTGGCACACCTGGAGGACAATCTCGGTGCCGTCGGTTGGGTGCTGCCCGATGAGCTTATGTCCCGCCTTACCCAGGCCAGCGAGGTGGCCAAACCCTATCCTTACGATTTCATTGCCAACGCCCAGCAAGGCCGCTAGCGCTGGGCATGTAGCAATCCTTTGGGAGGACTGATGCAGAGAACCATCTTGCTTGGCTTCGAACCGGGTATGTTGTCTGACGCACAGATCGCTCAGGTCCGTGCAGCCGCGCCGGACATGGACGTGCTGGTTGCACGCGACCGCGAGCAGATCGAGCAGGTGCTGGATCAGGTGGAGATCGCCGCCGGTGGCTTCCCGCACGACTTGATCCCCAGGGCGCACGCCCTGCGTTGGTATCAGCAGTGGGGCGCTGGCGCCGATTGGCTGATGCGTCACCCGGAGGCGGTCGAACTGGACTTCGTGTTGACCAACGCCTCTGGCGTGCACCCGATCCAGATTGGCGAACACATTCTGGCGTTCTTGCTCGCCTTCGCGCGCGGCTTGCACCACGCGGTGCGTGCCCAGGCACGCCGTGAGTGGGTTCCCTACCGGGAACAGGAAGACATCTTCGAGTTAGCGGGCAAGACCATGCTGGTGATTGGCGTGGGCGCGATCGGTGAGCGCACCGCCCGGGTGGCGACTGCCCTGGGGATGCGGGTTTGGGGTGTGCGGCGCAGCGGGGGCGTTTGCGTGCCCTGTTGTGTGGAAGCCATGTTCGGGCCGGATCAACTGCTCGACCTCTTGCCGGAGGCCGACTTTGTCGTGCTGACCGTGCCGCTGACCCAGGAGACGCAGGGGATGATCGGGGAGCGCGAGTTGCGCGTGATGAAACCGACGTCCTACGTCGTCAACATTGGCCGGGGCGGCGTCATCCAGGAGGATGCCTTGATCCGGGCATTGCGCGAGGGATGGGTTGCCGGTGCGGGCTTGGACGTCTTTGAGGTCGAGCCGCTTCCCGAGCCCTCGCCGCTATGGGATATGGACAACGTCATCATCACGTCCCACCGTGCTGGTATCACGCCGCACTACCACGAGCGCGCGCTGGCCATCTTCCTGGACAACCTGCGGCGCTACCGCGCGGGGGAGATGCTTCGCAATGTTGTGGACAAGCGGGCCGGCTACTGATGCTGGTGGGCGGTCTCTATAGGAGCAAGGCCACCGCCACTTTTGGAAGCGAAGAGGATCGATATGAAATACCGTAGGTTTGGCAAACTGGACTGGCAGGTGTCGGCGCTGGGTTTCGGGTGTATGCGACTCCCCGTGGGAGGTGACGATCCGGCTGAGATAGACGAGCCGGAGGCGACGCGGATGTTGCATCACGCGATTGACCACGGTGTGAACTACGTGGACACAGCGTATCCCTATCACGGTGGGAACAGCGAACGCTTCGTCGGCAGGGCACTCAAGGGCGGGTACCGTGCCAAGGTCAGGTTGGCGACCAAGCTGCCCTGCTGGCTGGTCGAGACACGTGAGGATTTCGATAAGTACTTGAACGAGCAACTGGAGAAGCTGCAGACCACCTACGTGGACTTCTATCTCCTGCACGGGCTCCGGGAGAGCCGCTGGTCCAAGATGCGCAGCCTGGATGCGATCGGGTGGGCTGAAGGGGCAATGGCCGACGGGCGTATCAGGCATCTGGGGTTTTCCTTTCACGATGACTACGAGGTTTTCAAGGAGATCGTGGACGCGTACGACTGGACGTTCTGCCAGATCCAGCATAACTACGTCGACGTGGCGTATCAGGCTGGCACGAAGGGCCTCCAATACGCGGCGTCAAGAGGCTTGGCCGTGGTGATCATGGAACCGCTGTTGGGTGGGCAACTCGTGGGCCCGCCCCGGCAGATCGAAGAGTTGTGGCACACCGCCGCACGGAAGCGCACGCCTGCCGATTGGGCGCTCCAGTGGCTGTGGAATCAGCCGGAGGTGTCGGTCGTCCTCAGCGGTATGAGCACGATGGAGCAGATCGAAGAGAACCTGGTGAGCGCCGGGGCGTCGCGCGTGGGCACACTGACGGAGGAGGAACTTGCGCTCGTCGGGCGGGTGCGCGACAAGTACCGCGAGCTAAGCCCGATTCCTTGTACGCAGTGCGGGTATTGTATGCCATGTCCGAATGACGTGAACATTCCACGCAACTTGAGGGTCTTCAACGATGGCTTGGTCCACGAGAAAGCCGAGCACGCGCGTCGCATATACACATGGCTGTCCGGGTCTCAGCAGGCCGGTGCCGATTTGTGTATTCAGTGTCGCGAGTGTGAGGACAAGTGCCCGCAGGGCATAGCGGTCAGTGAGTGGATGCCCGTCGTTCACGAGGTGCTTGGGGTGGGAAAATCCTACGCTGAGTGTTCATTCCCTCCGGGGCAGCGGTGAGGCGGTCTGCGCGCCCCTACGTGGATTCTCCAAGGCGAGGTCGGTGATGGACATCGTGTTTACTCCCTTTGACGTCAACGGCAAGCTGAAGCTGCGCAATCGCGTTGTGCTGGCCCCCCTCTACCTGGCGTGGGATGGGCGCAGTGACGAGTTCTGTGCCTTCTACGTGCGTCGCGCCATGGGCGGGGTGGGGTTGGTTATCGCTCCCCAGTCTACCCCTGGTGGGCTCGACGATTGGGCAGATCCCGGCTTCGGGTCTGCCTTTCGTCCACTTGTCGAAGGCTGCCATACCGCAGGTGCCAGGATAGCTCTGCAGGTCTTTTCTGGTTCGAGTGTCGCAGATGAGCTGCCGGTTGAGCAACTGGCCTCCATCCCCGAGCGCTTTGCCCGTGCAGCGGCCGGTGTACGCGGCGCGGGCTTCGATGCACTGGACATACACGGGGCGCACCATTCACTCTTCATGAGGCTTCTGTCGCCCCTCCAGAACCATCGCGTAGACGAGTATGGCGGCTTGCCTGAGAATCGGTGGCGCGTGCAGGTGGAGGCCGTGAGAGCCGCGCGGGCGGCCGTGGGAGAGGAGTTCCCGATTCTGTATCGCTTTAGCGCGACCGACTTTGTGTCCGGAGGCGTGGACCTGTCCTTGACCGTTCCTTTCGCCCAGGCGCTCGAGGCGGCGGGTGTGGACTGCCTGGATGTGTCGGCTGGCACGCCCGACTCACCGCCGGACAGCACGTACCCAGGCACATCGCATCCTATGGGCTGTTTCGCTGATTTGGCGGCCGCCGTCCGAGCGGCCGTGAAGGTACCCGTCATCGCCGTGGGCAAGATCGCCTCGCGCGAGGTCGCCGTGTCCATCTTGGAGGCGGGCAAGGCGGATCTGGTGGCGCTGGGCCGCCAGCTCATCGCTGATCCCGATTGGCCGCGCAAGCTTGTTGAGGGGCGGGATGGCGAAATCGTGCCTTGCCTGTGGGACAACGCGGGCTGTCTACGCAATTCGATCCATAAGGGACTCCCGATCCGCTGTGTGCAGAACCCCCATGTGGGGTTCGAGCACGAGCGTGGGGGCGGGGAAGCTACGTCGTAGCAGTTAACGACAACGAAATGCCATTTTCAAGTAAGGAGGAATACGTTCGACATGAAATACCGCAGATTCGGAAAACTGGACTGGAAGACGTCCGCACTGGGATTTGGGTGCATGCGACTCCCCACAATAGATGGGGAAAGTGCCAACATAGATGAACCAGAAGCGACCAGGATGCTCCACTACGCCATCGATCATGGCGTCAACTACGTGGATACGGCCTATCCGTACCATAGTGGAAACAGTGAGCACTTTGTCGGCAGGGCGCTGCAGGGGGGCTATCGGGACCAGGTCAAGCTGGCGACGAAGCTGCCTTGCTGGCTGATCGAGGCCGCGGGGGACTTCGACAAGTATCTCAACGAGCAACTCGAGAAGCTGCAGACTGATCACATTGACTTCTACCTCTTGCATTCCCTGAGTGAGAAGACTTGGCACAAGGTGCGCGACCTGGATGTGCTGGAGTGGGCCGAGCGGGCTATCGCGGACGGGCGTATCGGCCACATCGGGTTCTCGTTTCACGACAAGTACGAGGTGTTCCAGGAAATCGTGGACGCGTATGAGCGTTGGACCTTCTGCTAGATTCAGTACAACTACATGGCCACCGAGAACCAGGCGGGCGTGAAGGGGCTGCAGTACGCGGCGTCGAAGGGAATGGCCGTCGTGATCATGGAACCCCTGCTAGGGGGCAAGCTCGTTGATCCGCCCGATCCGATTCAGGCTGTCTGGGATACGTCCCCGGTGAAGCGCCGGCCAGCCGATTGGGCGCTGCAGTGGCTGTGGAACCAGCCGGAGGCCTCGGTTGTGCTCAGCGGCATGAGCGCGATGCAGCACGTCGAGGAGAACGTCGCCAGCGCCGGCGGGTCGGGCATCAACATCCTGACCGAGGAAGAACTGGCGCTCGTCGACCGGGTGCGCGTCAAGTACGACGAGCTCTGTCCGATCGCCTGCACCAAGTGTGGGTACTGCATGCCCTGCCCCAACGGCGTCGACATCCCCCGCAACTTCGCGGTCTACAATGAAGGTGTGATGTATGAGAAGCCTGACGCTGCGCGTGGGGGATACAAGTGGATCTCCGAGGAGGCCCGCGCCAGCGCGTGCATCCAGTGCCGCGAGTGCGAGGACAAGTGCCCGCAGAGCATACCGATCAGCGAGTACTTGCCTCTCGTCCACGAGGTGCTGGGCGAGGGCAAGCCGTATGAAGCGTGCCCGCTTCCCTGAGGAAAGGGGTGTGGCGCGAGAAAACCTGTGGAGGTGAATTGAATGCGCTATCGTACCCTGGGTAGGACCGGCCTGGACTTGTCTGTCGTGGGCTTCGGCGCGATCAAGCTGCCGCGCGTGAGCGAGGAGCAGGCTGCTGCTGCGCTCAATCGGGCACTGGATCTGGGCGTCAACTTCGTTGACACGGCGCGAGCCTACGGTGACAGCGAGCGCAAGATCGGTCTGGCCCTTAAGGAACGGCGCGACGAGTACTGCCTGGCTACCAAGACGACCGCCCGCGACGCCGACGGAGCAATGCGTGACCTGGCGACCAGTCTGCGGGAGTTGCAGACCGACCGCATAGATCTTTGGCAACTGCACAACGTGATGGACCGCGGCCTTTGGGCACAGGTCACGCAGCCTGACGGCGCGCTGGCGGCGGCGAGACGGGCGCGGGACGAGGGGATCGTGGATCACGTCGGCATCAGCGTCCACCGTTCGCTGTACGTGATGCGCGAGGCGATCCTGTCCGGCGAGTTTGAGACCGTTCTTCTGCTCTACAATCCGCTGGATGAGGAGGGTGTGGCGGCCCACGGTGTCCTGGACTTGGCCCGTGAGCGTGGCCTGGGCGTGATCATCATGAAAGCCCTCTCCGGTGGTGCGTTGGCCTCGCCGCTCAATGACGACGAACGAGATGAGAGGCACCGTGCCTCTGGTGGGCAGTGGTTCGATCCCATTGTGCGCGGCTGTCTGCGCTACGTGCTCTCCCATCCTGCTGTGGACGTGGTCATCCCCGGCATGCGCTCCGTGCGCGAGGTGGAGGAGGACGTGCCGGTGGCCGACAGCCCGCCGCTGACCGATGCTGAGCGTGAGGAGTTGATCGGTGCCATCGCCCGCCTCAAGGGCACGTACAAGTACAAGCAGGACTGTCTGCGCTGCGGGTACTGTCTCTCTGCCTGCCCGCAGGAGATACAGATCCCCGAGGTGTTCCACGCCGCGTATGCCTACCGTCACTATCCCGAGACGTCGCGCGGCATCGGACTTGAGCTCTACCGTTCCCTGGAGGTCTCTCCCGAGGCGTGTATCGAATGCGAATCCTGTGTTGAGGTGTGCCCGGCGGGCATCCCGATCCCCGAGCGTCTCAAGGAAGTGGTCGAGCTGTTCGCGGGAGCATGAGTGATCGGCACGGGCGATCCCGAGCATGGGGCGAGCCTTCCGGTTGGCCGGAGCGGTGGGCCGAAGCGCTCGCCCCGCTTGCGGATTCGGGCCGTTCTTGTGTGGGGGAGGGTACGCACGAATGAGCACAATCGGCATCTTGCACTACAAGGTCGGCGGGACCGATGGCGTCTCGCTGGAGATCGACAAGTGGAAGCGCGTGTTGGAGGAGATGGGGCACCGGGTGCATCTCTGTGGCGGCGACCTGGGCCAGGTTGAGGGGACCCTGATCGAGGAGCTTTATCACCATCGGCCCGACGTCGAGCGCATCAATCGCAATACGTTCGTTGAGCTAAGCGATTTCGATGGCGTAGCGGAGTACCGGGCAGAGGTCGAGCGCCTCGCGGGCGCGCTTGAGCGCCGGCTGCGGGACTTCGTGGAGCAGAGGGCGGTTGACTATCTCATCCCGCAGAACGTCTGGTCCGTTGCCCTGAGCCTGCCGGCGGCGGTTGCGCTGGCTCGGGTGGTACGCGACCTGCAACTGCCCACGCTGGCCCATCATCACGACTTCTACTGGGAGCGGACAGGCGGGGTGGCGCTTACCTGCGGGGCCGCGATTGAGATCGCCGACAAGTACCTGCCCCCTCGGGATCAGCGCATCACGCACGTGGTCATCAACAGCTTGGCGCAGCGGCAACTACTTGAGCGCAAGGGGATTGAGGCCACTGTGGTGCCCAACGTCTTCGACTTCGGTGCGCCACACGTTGCTCCAGAGCGTAGCGCCGCGGCTCCATCGTGGCAGCCGGATGCCTATAACCGGGACTTCCGCGCCCGCATCGGCGTGCGAGAGAACGACGTGCTGATCTTGCAGGCTACGCGCGTTGTCCGGCGCAAGGGCATTGAATTGGCAGTGGATTTCGTGCAGGCGCTGGATAGCCCGAAGCGGCGTGCGCGTCTCCGGCGGAGCGGTCTCTACGATGGGCGTCCGTTCACCGACGACAGTCGCATCGTGCTGGTGCTGGCCGGATATACGGAGGATGATCCGACCGGACGCTATGTAGAGCTGCTCAAGCGCAAGATCGAGCGCGCGGGCGTCCAAGCGCGTTTCATCGGCGACATGGTGGGGGGGACGCGGCGAACTGAGGGGGACAAGAAGACCTACTCCCTGTGGGATACGTACGTCTTCGCTGACTTCGTCACCTATCCCAGTCTGTGGGAAGGCTGGGGGAACCAACTCCTCGAGGCGCTGCGGGCTCGACTTCCGTTGATGTTGTTCGAATACCCGGTCTACCGGGCGGACATTCGGGAGAGGGGACTGCGGGTTGTCTCGCTGGGCGATGAGATCCAAGGACGGGACGATCTGGGGTTGGTGCAGGTGAAGCAGTCTGCCATTGAGGCAGCCGCCGACCAGGCGGTGGAACTCCTCACCGATGCCGGCCTGCGCCGGGATACCGTGGCGCACAACTTCCAGGTCGGACGCCAGCATTACTCATTGGAGGCCCTCCGGGGTTACCTGACACGGCTGATGCAGTAGATGGCTTCGTTGGGCAAGCCCTGAGGCGCATCACGGGGCCCGGCCGTGCTCCAGCAGGGTTTGGACCGTCGCCAGCAGTTGCTCGGGATCGAAGGGCTTGGTGATGTAGCTATCTACCCCGAGTTCTTTTCCTCTTAGCAGGTCTTTCTCCTGCGCCTTGGAAGTCAAGAAGACGAACGGAACGGCGGCCCACTTTGACTCGGCGCGTATCGCCTCGTAAAGGGCGTATCCGTCCATCGTAGGCATCATGATGTCCGCCAGGATCAGGTTGGGGCACGCATCGTCGATCATCTGCAAAGCCTGCTGGCCGTCCGTGGCGGTGAATACCGTGTAGCCCTCTGTCTCCAGGATGTCCCGGATGCCCGTTAAGAGAGGTTCATAATCTTCGACGACCAGGATGTGTTCTCCGCCCATGTGTTTTCCTCTTCGCTGATAGTTGCCATGCCTGGATCAGTGGGTCTACTGAGCCGATGTGCTTCCCTCTAGATTGAACGCAGTGTATCATAACAGTGGGGGGAGTGTCAAGTCTTTGACCTGATCCGCCGCATCCATATCCGTCCTCCGATGCCGATGACCACTGCTGTGAGAAGGAGGATGCCGACGATCGTGATGCCCACGTCCATCCAGAAGCGCACAGGGAACAGGCGGATCAGGGTGTCGGAGTAGGGGAAGATCCACGTCTCTCCCTCGAAGAAGACACGGTGGAATGCGACGAAGAAGCTGTCCCAGCTCAGTGCCATGAAAGCCCCCACACCTCCCAACAGTGCCAGCGTGAGCAAGCTGCCCTTCAGGAGCGCGGCTGCTGCGTAGCTGAGCACGTCGCGTTCACGCCTGGAGCGTGCGATGAGCAGCGCTGCGATTCCTCCCACCAGCACCGCCCCGGCGACGATACCGGCCAGCATGATGCGGCTGTACACGGCTTGCACGTCGGCCATGTGACGCAACTCCCGCGCGTTGAAGGCGGGTTGCCCGTCGGGGAGTTGCAGGTCCGCCAGGAGCGCAATGTCCGCGTTGGTCGCCAGGTAATCCACGCATGCCTCGGCCAGGCGCGCGCGTTCCGCCGTCGAGAGGCCCAGGGGGTCGGGCGGAAAGCCCGCTTTGCCGTACTCCCACTGCACGAACCAGTGGCTGGTCACGACGCGCAGATCCAACGCCAGCAGGCCCACGGGCAGCGCCAGCACGAGTAGCCATTGGATCAAACGGGGCCACAATTGGGCTATTGTTGTCTGTCTCTTGGTATCCTGTGCCATGTGCTCTCTCTACTCTCCCTTGAGGACGAAGTCAAGGACCAGCGCATTGGTCATCAGTTCGATGGCTGCGCGGTCATCGGTGAAGACAAGCGGCCCCGGCTCCACCAGGCGCAGGTTGGCCGCTGCGTTCAGTGCCGTTGGATGCAAGAAGGCGTCCCCTTCCAGGTTGGGCAGGTTGAGCAGGACGTTGCCCGCCTCGCTGGGCTGGACCGTGGCGACGAGCACGGAGTTGAAGCTGTTCGGCACGTCGATCACGTGGGCCGAGGGGAAGACCTGGAGTAGCGTGGCCAGCATGGCCTGCACCAACCGGTAGTCGGTGTATGTGCGGCCGACGTTGATCGCAACGACGCCGTCCGCTGTGAGGCGGTCGCGCACCTGGCGGAAGAACTCCACCGTGCTCAGGTGAGGCGGAATGTAGGGCAGCCGGTAGGCGTCTACGCCGACGACGGTGTAGCGCTGGGTGGAGCGGCTCAGGAAATAGCGCCCGTCGGCGACCACGACGTTGAGATTGGGTTGGTCCATGGCAAAGTAGTCGCGCCCCACCTGCACGATCTTGGGATCGATCTCCACGCCGTCAATGGGGAGCGGCCCGTAGACGGCGCTATACTGCCGGGCCATGGTGCCACCGGCCAGGCCGATGAGGGCCACGCGCTTGACCTGGCCGGGGTCGTAGGGTGGGGGGTTGAAGAAAGGCGCGATGAGGAAGTAGTCCCACGGTCCCGGCGTCTTTAACTGGTCCGGGCAGTACATGGAGTGGACACCCTGTCCTTCGTTGAGCAACAGCGAATGGCAACCCTGGTGCTCCACCACCTGGATGTAGTTGTAGCCCGATTCGGTCTCGTAGATCGTGCCTTCCGCTGCCTTCACCGGCTGCCCGCGCAGGAGGATGGCGAGCGCGATGATGGTGGCGGGCATCCAAAGGTAGCGGAGCAGACGGCGCGGGGTGATCCGGGCGAGGCCAATGAACGCGATAGCCAGCGTGAACAGCGAGAGTGCGACGAAGGTGTTGCGCGTGCCAATGGTGGGCACCAGGACCAGGTCTGGCAGAAACGTGCCCAGGAAACTGCCGGCGGTGGAAATCGCGTAGACGCGGCCAGCCGTCTGTCCAGCGCCCTCGATGTCCTCCATCGTCAGCCTGATGACGAAGGGCGAGACGCATCCCATCAGTGTGACCGGCACGCTGAACAGGATAAGCACGGCTACAAAGGACCCGCCGAGCATTGCCACGTTGAACTCGGCGAAGGCCCGCGAGGCCAGCGAGAGCACTGGGTGCGCCGCGAAGGGCACGAGTCCGACGAGAAACGCGGCCCACGCGACGATCTGGTAGAGCGTGGATGCACGCGGAGAGTGGTCGGCCCAGCGTCCGCCCAGGAAGTAGCCTAGCATCAGGTAGAGCAGGATCATGCCGATGATGGTGGCCCACACCAGGTTGGCGGTGCCAAAGTGGGAGCGCAGCAGGCTTGACGCGGCCAGTTCGGTGCCCAATGAGGCCAATCCACCGGCGAAGGCCGTGACGTAGAGATAGGTATGCCGTCTGCACATAGGGCGCATTATAAGCGCCTTTGAGCGGTCAGGCAAGGCGGATGTCTTCCGTGGCTGGTGCGTAGCGAGGCGCGCATCCAGGGTGTTTCTCGACGCCGAAATGCTTGACACTCGGTCGAAGTATGCTATACTGTGCGCAGAGGCAAGGCGATGGTGTACGCCGTTCGGATGATTGTGGATAATCAGGATAATCCCGACGCCCCCTATGGGCGGCCGGCGGTGTGACACGCCTGATTCCCGTTTTGACGAAGATAAGCCGCCCCACACCGGGCGGCTTGTTCTTTTCATTGAGCCGGTGAGCGAGCCGGTGAGCCTGGGTAGGATTGTGACCATGCATCAAGGAGCTGACCATGCTGAAAACACACAACTGCGGTGAGTTGCGGGCGATACACGTGGGCCAGGAAGTCACACTGGCGGGTTGGGTCAATCGCCGGCGCGATCATGGTGGCCTTATCTTCGTGGATCTTCGTGATCGCTGGGGCATCGTGCAGGTCGTGGTCAACCCTGACGTGGACTCGGATGCGCACACCGTGGCGCAGCAGGCACGCAGTGAATACGTGCTTCAGATCAAGGGGGTCGTCCGCGCCCGGCCCCAGGGACTGGTCAATCCCGACCTGCCCACAGGTGAAGTCGAGGTCATGGCCCGCGAGTTGCGGATCCTGAACGCGGCCAAGACACCGCCGTTCTACATATACAATGATAAGCCCGTGGACGAGGCATTGCGGCTCAAATACCGCTACCTGGATCTGCGCCGGCAACGGATGCAAGCCAACCTCGTCCTGCGCCACCGAGTGATCAAGTACATCCGCGACTTCCTCGATGCCCGCGGCTTCGTCGAGATCGAGACGCCGATCCTGTTCAAGACCACGCCGGAGGGGGCACGCGACTACCTGGTGCCCAGCCGTGTGCATCCCGGCAGCTTCTACGCCCTGCCTCAGTCCCCTCAGCAGCTCAAGCAGTTGCTCATGGTCGCCGGCTACGAGCGCTATTTCCAGATCGCCCGCTGCTTCCGCGACGAAGATCAGCGGGGTGATCGCCAACCCGAGTTCACCCAGTTGGACCTGGAGATGAGCTTCGTCGAGCGGGAGGACGTGATGGCTCTGATCGAGGAGATGGTGACCGGCATCGCTGACACGTATTCCGCACGCTCCTTGCTCGCCAGGCCATTCCCGCGTCTCACGTACCAGGAGGCGATGAGCCGCTTCGGCACCGACCGGCCAGACATCCGGTTCGAGATGGAGTTGGTGGACGTCTCCGACCTGGTGGCCGAGTGCGGTTTCGGCGTTTTCAGCAAGGCCGTGGCCGGAGGTGGGCTGGTCAAGGGTATATGCGTGCCCGCTTGTGGCACGTATAGCCGCCGTCAAGTTGACGAGTTGGCTGACCTGGCCCGGAAGGCAGGGGCCAAGGGGCTGGCCTGGTTGGCGCTGAACCAGGATGGCGAGGTGCGTTCCTCCTTCGCTAAGTTCCTCGCCGAGGGTGAGGTAGCCGCCATCGTCGAGCGCATGGAGGCGGAGCCTGGCGACCTGCTGCTCTTTGTCGCCGATTCCGCCCGGGTTGCAAATGCGGTGCTGGGCGAGTTGCGCCTGGAGTTGGGCCGGCGACTGGAGATGTGGGACCCGGACGTGTTGGCCTTCTGCTGGGTGGTAGATTTCCCGCTCTTCGAGTGGGATGAGGAGGGGCAGCGCTGGGATCCCAGCCATCACCTGTTCACTTCCCCAATGCCCGAGGATGAACCGCTGTTGGACACCGATCCGGGTGCAGCCCGTGGGCAGCAGTACGACCTGGTGTGCAACGGGGAGGAGGTGGCTGGGGGCAGCATCCGTATCCACCGGCGCGACGTGCAGGAGAAGGTCTTCGGACTCATCGGCCTGGATGTGGATGTTGCGCGCGAGCGCTTTGGCCACATGCTGGAAGCGTTCGAGTATGGCACGCCGCCCCACGGGGGCATAGCACCTGGTATTGACCGGCTGGTGATGCTCCTGGCCGGTGAACCCAACATCCGGGAGGTCATTGCTTTCCCCAAGACTCAACAGGCCGCCGATCTGATGGCCGGCGCACCGTCGCAGGTGGACATGGAGCAACTGGAGGAGCTCCATATCCGGATTGTGGAGGCTTCGTAGCGCACCCGGGCGCGCCGTGCTGGCGACAGGGTGTTTATCGGAGACCCATCTTCGTTGTACATAAGGAGGCAAGATGTCCAATGATCTGGTCGCTCGTGCGCAGCAGGACGGCGTGCGTTTCATCAGTCTTCAGTTCACCGACATTCTGGGTACGATCAAGAGTGTGACGCTTCCCGTGGGCAGGTTTGCGGAAATCCTGGAGAACGGGGTCTGGTTTGACGGCTCCTCCATTCAGGGCTTCGCCCGCATCTATGAGAGCGACATGGTGCTTATGCCCGATCCCCTCACGTACCACGTATTGCCGTGGAGTGCGCCCGAGCGTCTGCGCGCACGGCTGATGTGCGACGTTCACGGGCGGGATGGACAGCCCTCGCTCAGTTCGCCGCGGGTGGCTCTGAGCCGCATGATAGACCGTGCTGCTGGGCTCGGCTACGTCTTCAACGTCGGGCCTGAGCTTGAGTTCTTCTTGTTCAAGCGCAACGCCGGGAACGATGGGCACCATCCAACCCGCCCTGTCCCGCACGACGTGGGTGGCTATTTCGACTTCTCTCCCCGGGACGAGGCGCAGCAGGTGCGCAGCGAGATTGTCCTGGCACTGGAGGGGCTGGGCTTGCACGTCGAGATGAGTCATCACGAGTGTGGCATCGGTCAGCATGAGATCGATTTCCGCTACGCGGACGCGCTCACGAGCGCCGACAATGCTGTCACCTTCAAGTATGTCGTGCGGGCCGTGGCGGCCAGCCACGGTATCTACGCCAGTTTCTTGCCCAAGCCTATCTTCGGCGTCGCCGGGTCTGGCATGCACACGCACCAGAGCCTCTTCGACGTCGACGGGCACAACCTCTTCTACGATCCCGACGACGAGTATCACCTCTCACGGTTGGCCTACAACTTCATCGCCGGTCAGATGGAGCACGCGCGGGCACTTTCGGCGGTGGCTTCTCCGACTGTCAACAGCTACAAGCGATTGACGCCGGGGTACGAAGCGCCCGTGTACATCTGCTGGGCACACTTCAACCGCTCGGCGCTGCTTCGCGTCCCGGCCCATGGGTCGCAGCACACGGCTGCCACGCGGATTGAGCTGCGCTGCCCTGACCCCAGTGCCAATCCGTACCTGTCTTTTGCGGCTATGCTCGGGGCGGGCCTGGACGGCATTGAGCGGGACTTGATGCCCCCGCCGCCGGTCAACGAGGACGTCTATGATTTCGACGACCGTGACCTGCGCGAGCGGGCCATCGGCACGTTGCCGGGCACGTTGGCCGAGGCCATGGATGCGCTCGAAAGCGACGCCGTCGTCCAGGACGCCCTTGGGTCGGTCATCACGGATGCTTTCCTGCGGGCCAAGCGAGCCGAGTGGGATGAGTATCGCATCCAGGTGACGAACTGGGAGTTGGAGCGCTATCTGGAGACGGCTTGAAGCGGACTTGCGCATTTCACCAAAGCGTGGTATATTCTAATTGGCCCTGCTGTGTGCGTGATTGCCGTTTTTGCGTTTTGAGCCAACACCTATAAAAACGGGGGCTGTCTCTTCAGAGAGGAATGCGATAGCCTTCGGGCAAGGCAGACCGCTGAGCAAGCTCCCACCTGCGCAAGCAGGTTCAAAACACATCGGCACACGGCACGGCGGGGTTCGGTCTGATGTTTGATTGCAAACGCCACCGGTACACCGGTGGCGTTTGTTTGTGTCTTCTTGACTTGTTGCTTCCTTTGTGCTATTCTCCTGTGCATCTCTATTGAGCGTGAGGTGTGCTGTGCTACGTGAACGAGTCTCCAACAATATCTATGTCTTCACCAGCGATTTGTACGCGCAAGTGACTGCTGGGGCAGTCGTGACCGATGCTGGTGCTGTTCTGATCGACACGCTGCCTTTCCCGGCCGAAACGCGCGAGATGGCCGATTTCATCGCCCGTGCATGTCGCCCCGGCGTGCAGTACTTGATCCTGACCCACTACCACGCTGACCACACCTATGGAGCCTTTCTCTTCCCTCAGGCCGACGTGGTCGCCCATGCGCGCTGCCGGAGTCTGCTGACTCAGGTGGGTGCGCCGTCGCTGGCGGCGACGAAAGCCGAAGTACCTGAACTGGAGGAAGTGACGATCCGTCTGCCGGACATCACGTTTGACGAGGGTGATATGACACTCCAGCTTGGGGGTAGCTTGATTCGTCTGATCCATACGCCTGGTCACACGTTGGATTCGGTGATGGTGTACGTCGAGAATGATCGCGTCTTGTTTGCGGCCGACAACGTGATGCCGGTCCCTTCCATCGCGGATGGTGACATAGATGTGTTTCGGACGTCTCTGCGGAAAGTGCCGGATCTGCAAGTGGAGAACATGGTCCAGGGTCATGGAGAGGTTATCCTGCGAGGAGAGGTCCGGGACATCGTGCAGCGCAGCCTGGATTACCTGGACACGATCGATGAGCTGGTGGACGAAGCAGTCCGCAGCGGCAAAGAAAGGGCGGAATTGACGCGCGTCAGTATCGAATCCTGCGGGCTCTCGCGCGTGCCGCTGAACGGGTTGGTGCAGCAAATCCACGTGGCGAATTTACTGGCCCTGTACGATCGGGCGACGACGGGATGACGCGCGATTCGAGGTGTGTGCATGAGCTGCTGCCCGGACGCCGTTCAGACGTCGGGCGGTTTGACAGGACGGGGGGGCTGTGGCATAATACCCCTGTGTGGCTGTCGCAGAGGCGATGATGGAGACGAGTAGGCGCGGGGTACCAGCCCAGAGAGCCCGGGACAGGTGAGAACCGGGCGTGGGAGCCGTGCCGAAAATCCCTCCGGAGCTGCTGGCCGAACCGTTCAAGCGCAGTAGACCCAGCCGGGCCCGTCCCCCGTTAGCAAGACGCGGCGATCGTGTGTCGCCGGAAGAGAGGTCCCGCTTGTGCGGGGCAAGAAGGGTGGTACCGCGGGAACACAGGCTCCCGTCCCTTCGGGGATGGGAGCTTTTTGCATCGTGCGGAGTGCATATGGATATCACGATCCGACCTGGTACCGAACGTGACCTGCCGGATATGCTCCGGCTGTGGCGTGAGATGATGGACTTCCACGCCCGGGTGGAGCCCCGCTTCCGGCCACTTCCGTCGCCGGCCGGGGAACAGGCCTGGCGGGAGCACCTGAGTCGGGACGTCTGGGGGAGCGAGGATTGGTGTGTCTTCGTGGCTGAGGTGGATGGTAAGATAGTCGGCCAGATCATGGGGATGCTGCGCGATGCTGTCCCTGTCTTCGAGCCTGGGCGCTACGGCTATGTGACGGACGTTGTCGTGGATCCTGCCGTGCGGCGTAGCGGGGTCGGGCAGGCGCTGTTTGAGGCGCTCAGGGCGTGGTTCTGTGAGCGCGGTGTCTCCTGCCTGCAGCTACAGGTGGCGCACAACAACCCGGCCTCTCAAGCGTTCTGGCGGGCGATGGGGTGCACGGATTACATGGACACCATGTGGTATGACTTGGAGGGGAAATGACCGAGCTACTCTATCACGCTGATAGCTACATACGCGAGTTCGATGCGCAGGTGACGGGCGTCGTTGGCGGTGGTGTGGTCCTGGATCGCACTGCGTTTTACCCCGGCGGCGGCGGGCAGCCGTGCGATTTGGGCAAACTGTCCGTAGAAGACAGCACGTGGGATGTCGTCAAGGTCAAGCGCGTCGAGGGGCAGATTGTACACACGCTGGACCGTGACCCGCCGCCCGTGGGCACGCGCGTGCGGGGCGAGCTCGATTGGGAGCGCCGCTACGCGCTGATGCGCACGCACACCGCGATGCATGTTCTCTGCGGCGTGATCTGGCGCGACTATGGCGCGTCCGTCACCGGCGGAAACATGCAGCCGCTGCGCGGCCGCATGGACTTCGAGTTCGAGCACATGCACCGGGAGCTGGTCAGTGAGATCGAGGAGAAGATCAACGTCGAAGTCGCTGCGGGCAGGCCGGTCAGTACACGGATTCTGCCGCGCGAGGAGGCATTCCAGATTCCCGACCTGATCCGCACGAAGATTAACCTCCTCCCGCCTCATATCACCGAGGTGCGCGTGGTTGAACTCGAGGGGTTGGACCTGCAGGCCGACGGTGGCACGCATGTCGCGAACACGTCGGATGTTGGTGCTATGCGGATTGCGGACTACAAGAGCAAGGGGAAGATCAACAAGCGACTGGTAGTGACACTGGAGTGATGGTGGGGAGGAACATGATGGCATTTAAACCGGTACCTGCATCGGTTGATTTCGTCGCTCAGGAGCAAGAAGTCCTGACGTTTTGGGAGGACTCGCAGACCTTTCAGAAGCTCGTCGAGTTGCGCAAGGATAGTCCGAAGTGGTCCTTTGTGGATGGACCGATCACGGCCAATAATCCGATGGGTGTCCACCATGGCTGGGGACGTACCTACAAGGACCTGTATCATCGCTACTGGGCGATGAAGGGATACCGCGCCCGCTACCAGAACGGTTTCGACTGCCAGGGCCTGTGGGTCGAGGTCGAGGTGGAGAAGGAGCAGGGCTTTCACTCCAAGCGTGACATCGAGCAGTACGGCATCGCGCGCTTCGTGCGCAAGTGCAAGGAGCGCGTGCTGCGCTACGCCTCGGTCCAAACGGAACAGTCGATGCGCCTGGGATACTGGATGGATTGGAACGACACGGGTGTCCTGCGTGACTTGGCGGATCGGTTGGTGGAGAATCCCGACGAGGTCGTCACCGTGGATGGCCCTCTTGGCCCGGTGACCGATACGGTGGAGCGGCTCGTGGGCAGGCTCGGTCTGCCGGAGTTGGGCGGATCTTATTTCACCCTGTCCACTGAGAACAACTACATGATATGGACCTTCCTGAAGCGCTGCTGGGAGCAGGGATGGCTTTACAAGGGTCGCGATGTGATGCCCTGGTGCCCTCGCTGTGCCACCGGAATCAGCCAACATGAGATCGTCACCGAGGGGTACCGCGAGCTGACTCACCCGGGCGTCACACTGCGCTTCCCGCTGCGGGGACGGCCGGGGGAGGCCTTGCTGGTGTGGACGACCACGCCCTGGACGCTGACCAGCAACGTTGCAGCAGCGGTGGGGCCGGAGCTGACGTACGCGAAGGTCCGAGAGGGGGACGAGGTGTTCTACCTCTCTCGGGGGACGCTGTCCACGCTGCATGGCACGTACGAGGTGCTTGAGGAGATGAAGGGCACCGCCCTGGAGGGCTGGACCTATGATGGCCCCTTTGATGAGCTGGAGGCCCAACAAGCTGCTGGCGCTCCGCAGGTCCATCGCGTCATCCTCTGGGACGAGGTGGGTGATGCGGAGGGCACCGGCATCGTCCACATCGCCCCTGGATGTGGTGCGGAGGACTTCGTGTTGGGCCAGGAGCACGACCTGCCGGCCATTGCCCCGTTGGACGACGAGGGGGTCTTCATAGATGGCTTTGGCCCGCTTAGCGGTGTCTCAGTCTCCCAGAGCGCGGAGTTGGTGTTCGATAACCTGCGCCAGAAAGGTATCCTGTACAAGGTTGAGGACTACACGCACCGATACCCGGTCTGCTGGCGCTGTGGCACCGAGCTCGCGTTCCGGCTGGTGGACGAGTGGTTCATCTCGATGGATGCACTCCGGCACGACATGATGGAGGTCACCAAACAGATTCGCTGGATTCCGTCCTTCGGGCTGGACCGGGAGCTGGACTGGTTGCGCAACATGCACGATTGGATGATCAGCAAGAAGAGGTACTGGGGCCTGGCCTTGCCGATCTGGGAGTGCAGCCGCTGTGGCCACTTCGAGGTCATCGGCGACGAGCACGAGCTTGAGGAGCGCGCGGCGGCTGGCTGGGAGGAGTTCGAGGGCCACACCCCTCACCGGCCATGGGTGGACGCGGTGCGCATCGTGTGCCCCGAATGCGGCGCGCAGGTGAGCCGGATCCCCGACGTGGGCAATCCCTGGCTTGATGCAGGCATCGTCAGTTTCAGCACGCTCCAGTACCGCACCAACCCGGAATTCTGGCGCACCTGGTACCCGGCGGACTGGATCAGCGAGTCCTTCCCCGGACAGTTTCGCAACTGGTTCTACAGCCTGCTCGCCATGGCGACAGTGCTGGAGAATTCGCCGCCGTTCATGAACTGCTTCAGCTACGCGCTGCTCATGGCCGAGGATGGCCGGGAGATGCACAAGTCGTGGGGCAACGCCATCGAGTTCAACGACGCCGCCAACAAGATGGGCGTGGACGTGATGCGCTGGCTCTACTGCCGCCAGAAGCCGGAGAACACCATGCTGTTCGGCTTCGGCCGGGCAGACGAGGTGCGCCGCCAGTTCCTCATCCCGTTCTGGAATGTGTACTCCTTCTTCGTCACCTATGCCAACATTGACGGGTGGAAGCCCGGCAAGTCTGTGGATGGGGAGGCCGGCCTGTTGGACCGGTGGATACTCGCTCGCCTGAATCAGGTGGTTGCCCAGGTCAGTGATTGCCTGGAGAACTATGACGCCTATGGGGCGACACTGGTGGTGGAGCCGTTGCTCGAGGACTTGACGAACTGGTACGTGCGCCGCAGCAGGCGCCGGTTCTGGAAGAGCGAACAGGATGCAGACAAGGACGCCGCGTACTCGACCCTGTATCAGGTGTTGACGACGCTGTGCCGGTTGCTCGCGCCCATGGTGCCCTTCGTCGCCGAGGTGATGTACCAGAACCTGGTCCGTTCGGTGGACCCGGATGCGCCGGAGAGCGTTCATCACACCGATTGGCCCCAGGCGAACGCGGCGCTGGTGGACGAGGACCTCCTGTCCCGGATGGCGCTGGCCCGGCAGGTGGTTGCGTTGGGCCATTCCGCCCGCAACAGCCAGAACATCAAGCTGCGCCAACCGCTGGCGAGCGCGTTGGTACACATGGAATCCGGCGCCGGCGGGCTGGACGAGGAGCTGATGGCGCTGGTGCGGGACGAGTTGAACGTCAAGCAGGTGAGCTTTGTGAGCGACGCGAGCGAGCTGGTCACGTATCGCCTCTTGCCGGACAACAAGGTGCTTGGCCCACGTTTCGGCAGGCGGTTCCCGGCGCTGCGGGCCCAACTGGCGGCGCAGGAGCCGATGGCTGCGGTGAAGAGGCTGCGGGCGGATCTCCCCTTGCACCTCGAGGTCGAGGGGGAGGAGGTGGAACTCGCCCCGGACGAGGTGTTGGTGCGTGACGAACCTCGGGAGGGGCTGGCGGTCGTCTCTGAGCGGGGCCTGACAGTCGCGGTGGACACCGTGCTCACGCCTGATCTGGTCGCCGAGGGGCTGGCGCGCGAGGTCGTGCGCCGGGTGCAGAACCTGCGCAAGGAAGCCGGCCTCGACCTGGACGACCGCATCGTCGCGACCTATCAGGCCGAGGGGGACCTGGCCGGAGCGATCGACGCCTGGCGGGACTTCATCGCGGCCGAGACCTTGAGTGTGGAGTTGCGCGCCGGGCCGGCGGAAGGGGATGCCACCGTGGGCGAGGATCGGGTGGGTGGCCATCGACTCGTGCTGGGGGTTCGCAAGGCGTGATTGCCGGTACTCTTGCCAATTCAGGCTGAGTGGGGTAGAATACGACACGGTTGAGTGACAGCACGGGAGGATTCGACATGCCGTTTTCGTATGAGAGAGCAAAGAAAGCGCTGCTTGAAGAGCGAGCAGAACTGCGAGAGCAGTTGGATCGGCTCGAAGGGGCTGAATACGAGAGCGTTGGGTATAGCAACCACATGGCCGATGACGCCACAGACGCTTTTGAGCAGGCTGTGGGCGTAGCGCTCCAGCGAAAGGTTGAGGCCACATTAGAGCAGGTGGGCAGGGCGTTGGCCAAGTTCGACAACGGGACCTATGGTCTGTGCGAGATCTGTGGTGCCCGGATTGACCGCGCGCGCCTGGAGGCACTGCCCCATGCCAGGTACTGCCTGGAATGCCAGGCACGTCGAGAGCAAAGCAGTACGAAGGTGGCCTCTCGTTGAGAAGACGGAATCTAGAGGCACTGATACTGCCAATCACGGTCACCCTGGTCGTGCTGGCGGATCAGATCAGCAAGTTCCTCGTGGCCAGGTACCTTGGGGAGGGGCAGTCGTGGGACGCCGCGCCCTGGCTGGCCCCGGTCTTCAGTATCACCCGCGTGACCAACACGGGGGTCGCCTTCGGCATGTTCCCCGGCTTGAATACCTTGTTCGTCGTTGTCAACCTGATCGTCGTCGGGGCGATCCTGGTCTACCACTACCGCTATCTGGCGGGTGGCCAGGTGCTGGCGCGCGTCGCGTTGAGCCTTCAATTGGGTGGGGCCGTCGGCAACCTGGTGGATCGTATCCGCCAGGGGTTCGTGGTGGACTTCTTTGACCTCAACTTCTGGCCTTTGCGTCGCTGGCCGGTTTTCAACGTGGCGGACACGTCTATCGTTACCGGCGTCGCGCTGCTGACGCTGCTGATGCTGTGGGAGGAGAGGCTCGAGCAGAACAGCCAGCGGGTAGCTGCGGATGGTTGATGCGCGTGACGAGCAGGTTGGTGATCAAACTGTCGTCTCGTTCATCGTTGAGCATGACGGCGAGCGGCTGGACAAGGCCGTCACGGCTCGCGTGCAGGACATCAGCCGGGCGGTTGTCCAGCGCCTGATCAAGGCCGGCGACGTCACAGTCAACCAGCGACCGAGCAAGCCCAGCTACATCGTGCAAGCGGGCGACGAAGTCGTCGTGCGCATCCCCGACGAGGAGCCGCAGCAGGTGCTCCCCGAGGACATTCCCCTGGACATCGTCTACGAGGATGAGTCCCTGTTGGTGGTCAACAAGCCGGCGGGGATGGTTGTGCATCCGGCCCTCGGGCACCCCAGCGGTACGTTGGTCAACGCGGTGCTGGCCCATTGCCCCCACATCGCCGAGGTTGGCGGTCCGGATCGTGCGGGCGTGGTCCACCGGCTGGATAAAGACACCTCCGGCTTGATTCTCGTTGCCAAGGACGACGACACCCGCGCCGCGCTCCAGCGGCAGTTCAAACGCCGGCAAGTCGCCAAGACCTACCTGGCGCTGGTCGAGGACCAGATATGGCCGCGGGAGGGCGTCGTCGATGCACCCATAGGGCGCGACAAGCGACAGCGCAAGAAGATGGCCGTCGTGCGAAGCGGCCGCCCGGCGCGCACCACGTATCGCGCGGTGGAGTTCTTCACCGACTTCACACTGCTGGAGGTACGGCCCCACACCGGGCGCACCCACCAGGTGCGCGTGCATTTGGCCTGGCTGGGTTTCCCTATCGTGGGGGACGTGGTGTATGGCCGCCGCCGCCAGCGATTGCTGCAGGGCCGCCACTTCCTTCACGCCACGCGTCTGCGCTGCACGCATCCCGCCACGGGTGAGGAAGTGGAGTTTGAAGCGCCGTTGCCGCCTGAGTTGGCCGCCGTCCTGCGGCGGTTGCGCAACTAGACGTCAGCGGGCTCAGCGCGCTCCGCGGAGTTGAATACCTATGACTGGAGGCACCATGGAAGAGCCCACCATTGAGATCCTTGCCGAGAGCGAGAACTTCAGCGCGTGGCAGGCCGAGGAACCTGACGGTGAGACGACCTACCACGTGGAACTCGGCACGGTTACCGTGCACTTCTTCCGCGAGGAGTGGGAGGAGTTCCTTCAACTGGCCAGGGAGGTCGTGGCGCATGCTGCAGAAGGGTGAGTCCACGCCGCAGCTCAAGCAATGGCTCGACCGGCTGGCCCCGGTGGTCGCGGGGGCGCGGGCGACGTTGCGCGAAGTCACGCCGGGCAAACTGGCGTTGCGCAGCGGTTGCACGCAGGACGATGATGGCTCCTTTCGCCTGACCTTCTTCTGGACGGATTACGTTATCTCGGGCGGCGATTTCACCGTGCGGCGCGCCGGTACGGATGCGCGCGGATTGGAGCGATCCGCGCCCTCGTCGTTCACCCAGAGCCTGATCCTGACTTACCTGGCTACGGCCGACGGCACGACCCCTTCAAGCCGCTGGATTGGCTTCCGCGAGCTCCCCGCCGGTATGTTCTACGTCCAGGCGTTCCAGGGCTACTCGGGCGGGCGGCTGGTGCGCGAGCTGAAGGGCGGTATCGCGGCCTTCCGCCGGGCCGCTGAGGCGCTGGGGGGCGAGCCGCTCGAGATCGGTGACGCCGGCTACGTCTTCACCGTCCTGCCCCGCGTGCACATGGCGCTCGTCTATTGGCAGGGCGACGAGGAATTCCCCTCTCAGGCCCGTGTGCTCTTCGAGGACACCGCCGCGCACTACATGCCCACGGATGGGCTGGCCATCCTCGGGAGCCAGTTGGTGGGGCGGATCCTGAAGGCAGCCGGCTAGAGTCATACGTTCTCAGGGGCCGCCGACCCCCTCGGCGGCCCCTTGTCCTGCTCCGGGCTCACGCGCCAGATTCGGTGCCAGGTCTATACTGGTCGCTGTTCCGCACGACGAGGGGCAGGTACAGCTGGTGTGGCCACACGGTGACGTCCCGGATGGCTGTGTCCTGGCTCGGACAGCCGTTCGTGGCCGTCATCACCACGGAGTAGGTCTGCTTTGTGCGCGTCACCGGGAAAGCGTGGGTCACGATCTGCCCGTTGCCCGTGCTGCCGTCGCCGAAGGCCCACGTATAGCTGATCGGTGTGTCTCCCACCAGCACGCTGCCGGTGAAGGTGACCGTCTCTCCGACGCGCGGCCTGGCCGGTGCGAAGCTGAAGTGCGCCCCCTGCACCTCGGCGCAAGGCCCGGGCGCGGGTCCGCCCACGATGAGCACCGCCGGCGCGTCGTAGCCGATCCCCCAGACCGTGTCGGTGATCACGGCCGTGTTCGTGATCCGGTCGCCGTCGCTGACTCCGGGCGACAGCTTGGCGGCGAAGCGCACCGGGATCATGGCGCGCGCGTGGGCCGTGCCCGCCCACGTGATGACGCCGTCGCTCTCGCTGCAGGAGCCCGTGCCGCAGGTCACGGAGCCCGGCACGTATGCCAGTTGCGGCGGCAGCTCATCCCGCACCTCGGCCGTTGTATCGACCACGCCCGTGTTGCGCACGTAGATGGTGTAGGTGACGGTGTCGCCGGGATCCGGCCCTGTTGGCGTGACATGTTTGAAGGACCGGCTGAGGTTAGAGGAGCGGGCCAGGAAGGCAGCGCTCAGCTCGTGAGGGTCGGCGTCGCCGCCGTCCAGGGTGGCTGTGTTGGTGACGCGGGTGCCGTCGGTCAGGCGCGTGGTCAGCGTGACGGCGAAGGTGAGCGTGACCGGGTCTTCGGGGGCGACGTCGCCAGCCCAGGTGACCGCGCCGGGCGCGTACAGGCAGACGCCGTCGCTGCAGTCCAGCGAGCCCGGTACGTAGGTCGTCTCGGGCGGGATGGGATCGGCGAGGGTGACGCCGCTGGCGACGTGGAGCCCGGCGTTCTCCAGCACGAAATCGTAGGTCACGACCTCGCCCAGCGTGGCCTCGGCCCTGCCGGCGCGTTTCGTCGAGGGGCTCAGGTCCACCGGGTTGATCAGCGTGCCGGCGCTGCGGGCCACCGCGCCGAAGGGCCCGCTGATGGTCGCCGTGTTGGTGATCCACGTGTTGATCGGGAGGGGGGACGCGGTAGTGACGGCGAAAGTGACCTCGGCGCTCGAGGTACCGAAGCGCACGGCCAGGTCGTCGTGGACGGTGGCGGGGCAGGTGTCCAGGTACTGGACGGCGTTGGTGCCGCTGCTGTCGTCAATTCCGACCGTGCCGGACGTCATCGTGCTGGCCACGTCGCCATACTGCAGCTTGATGTCCCCGTTCTCGTAGAGGATGACCTCCAGGTCGGAATACTCTGATCCGCCGTAGTTGCGCAGCCTGTGGAACTCGACGACGGTGTAGCGGTTGGGCGCTGCGCCAAAGGTCTGGTAGTACACCTTGCCGGGGTCGCCATCCACGACCGTATCGCGCCCCAGGAGATGGATGGCGTTGTTGGGGCTGGTCGAGTCGATGGGACAGGGATCGTACCAGACATACCCGCCGCCGAACTGCACGGAGCCGTTGGAGTTGACGTAGAACTCGGTGTATTCGGTGTCGTAGTAGCTGAAGGGGAAGCCGATGTCGAAAGGCCCGGTGTATCCATCGTCCACGTATGAACCGATGGCGACCGAGCCACCCGTGGCGTCCACCCAGTCGAAACTCACCCCCGGCAGGCTCCCGCTGCCGTCGGAGTCGCCCCACGTGTAGGTGTCGGGACGCACCGTGCCCGTCCACGTGATGACGTCGCGCGCCGGGTCGTATGCGCCGCTGCCGCTGGTATACGTGAGGCTGCCCGGCACGTAGGTGGTGCCCGCCGGGATGGGGTCGTGCAGGACGAACGTGCCGCCGATGTGCTCACCGTTCCTAAGGCGGATGCTGTAAGTCAGCGCATCGCCTGCCAGTGCTGCGGCCTTGTCCACTGCCTTGGTGCTGGGCGAGGGATCGGGAAATTCGACCAGCGTGAGGGCGGTGCGGGTGAAGGTGTGGCCTGCCCCGTCGTCGAAGGTGATCGTGTTCGCGACGTGCTCGCCATATGACCATCCCGCGCGACCCACGTCTACGCCGAACGTGAAGGTCAGCGGGGCGGCCCCGGCCGGGATCTCGCCCGTCCATTCCACCTGGTCCGCAGCGCTGTTGTACGTAGCGCCGATGGCGTTGGCACCGAAGCCGGCGAAGGTCGTGCCCGCCGGGATCGGGTCTAGCGCGCGAGCGCTGCTCAGGGCACTCTCATCAGCGTGAATCTCGACGGTGTAGGTGACGCGCCCGCCGGGCTGGACCGCGCTCTGGTGGGTCTGCTTGGTGGAGTGGCAGAACGCGTCGGACAGCCGCAGGGATTCGTGGCTGCCTGAGGAGGGGGAGGCAGAACCGCCGACGGCAAAGACCTTCCCGGCAGCGAAGGCCGAGGCCGAGCCTGCTCGATCGCTGTCGTTCAGTTGGGGGATGAACTCCCAGGTGTCGGTGGCCGGGTCGTAGCGCTCGGCGCTGCCCAGGCCTTGCCAGTAGTCGCCGCCCCCTGAGACGTGCAGGTAGCCATCCGGCGCGGCCGTCAGGCCGGGCGACTGGCGGCCCACTCGCATCGGCGACGCGGTGGACCACGCGTCCGACGCGGGATCGTAGACCTCGACCGTCTTCAAGTTCGGCCAGCCGCCGGCTACGTAGATCTTGCCGTCCAGCTCGGCCGCTACCCCGAAGGCCCGCGGGCCGCCGGGCAGGGGCGATTTCTCCGTCCAGGCGTTGGCGACCGGGTCGTACGCGTAGGTCTGGGCGGTGAATGCGTCCTGGTTTGTGACGCCGCCGAAGGTGTAGAGCCTGCCGCCGGAGGCGGCTACTGCCATCCCTTCGAGGCCTTGGGGCATCGCAGCGCCGACGCTCCAGACGTTGGTGGCCGTATCGTAGATCTGCAGGATGTCGTAGTACGGCCCATAGTCGTAGCCTGCGGGGACGTAGATCCTGTCGCCGATCACCGCCGCTCCAGCATTGGCCACCGGTGTCGGCATCGGGGCCATGGCTGCCCAGCGGCCGGTGCAGGCGTCGTAGCGCTCGTTGGAACTCGATGCGTTGCTCTGATCCCATCCGCCAATGGCGTAGTAGCCGGTGTCCCCAGCCAGGCTGGCCGCCGCCAGCCGATAGCGCTGCGTGGGCATGGGGGCCTCGACTTGCCAGGATGGGAAGGCCGCGGTGCTCAGGTGGACGCTCTCGCTGGGCGCCCCCGCCGGATGCGCGGAGGCCGTGATGAGCGCGTCGTCCTCGTCCCCTATGCCGGCCCCGGCCGGGATGTCCACCGCCACGCTCAGGTCCTGCACGCCGCAGGGCGGCAGGGATGGCGTCGCCGTCACCTCCGTGGTGCCGCTGAGGATGCGCGTGGGCCAGGCGTGCCCGCTCGAACTGAGCGCGAACGTGCCCGCCGTGTCACCCGCGTTGAACACCTGCACGTCGTAGGTGACCGTCTGGCCTGGCTCGCCCGTCTGCCGCGAGGGCGTGGCGGCCAGGCGGACGCCGTGGGCGGGCTTGCTGCCCTGGAGCCACTGGATGCTCCGGTCCAGCGCATCGGCGATGGCCGGATCGCGGTTCTGGCCCCGTGGGGCGACGTTCTCGTAGCCAAGCGCGAAGTAAACGGCGCGATAGGTCTTGTCGCAGGGGTCCACGGCCAGGGCGGCAGCTCCGCTGCCGTTGTCGTAGGTCAACGCGGGGTAGGCGGCGCCGTCCGTTGGCCGCACTGCGTCGGGCGAGAGATAGGTCGCGCCGTTGGGGTAGCCGTGGAGGCTGGCGTTGGTGATCTCCAGGCGCAGGCCGTCCAGGAAACTGGTCCCCGACACGGTGTCGCCTTCCCCGGCGGCCTGGCCCTCCGCGCGGCCGGCGTGCAGGTAGTCGTCGTACAGGGTCGTTCCCTCGTCGTCTCCGACGTTTTGCCCGGAGATGATGAGCCGCCCCCCCGCGTCCAGGTAGCCGATCAGTTCGTCGTCGGCGTTCATGCTTCCGGGGCTGGTGGGGCTGCCACCGTGCGCCCAGATGACCGTGCCGTATGAGCGGAGCGTGCCGGTCGAGGGGATCCCGTAGCCCAGACTGCCGTCGGGCATCACGGCCGTGTCGTCGAAGCCGGTGTACCGGATCTGCCACAGGTCGTATAGGTAGCCCTTCTCTTGGAGCGCCCACGCGAAGTAGTTGTGCACGGGCCAGCCCAGGAACCAACCGGAGCCGGTGCCGGCGTCGACCAGCAGGATCGTGGGCGCGGGACTCATCTCGAAGTCGTGGCCGGAGCCGCCGGGGGCGACGGCGGTGTCCTCTTTCAGCACGCGATACCCCGTGGCCTTCACCTCCATCGCGTGGGTGCCCACAGGGAGCGTCAGCGTGTACACCCCATCCGCGCCGGTGGTGGTGGAGACCGATGGGTTAGCGCCCACGGTGACCAGCGCCCCGCCGACGGGGATGGTGCCGGAGAGGACCCGGCCGGTCAACTGGGCCGCCGGCAGGTGGGACAACGCGAAATCGGCGTACGATAGCGAGCCGGTGAGCACGATCTGGTGGGAGAAGGTGTCGCTGTAGTAGCCCCACGCCCCCACGGTGACGTCGTAGGTACCGGCCGGGACGGTGGTGGAATAGTGACCGGATGCCCCGGCCCTGGCCGTGAAGGTGTCCCCAGGACTGCTCCGGGTGCCAACGACCGTGGCCCCCTCGATGGGGGCCGCAGTGTCTCTGTCGGTGACGGTGCCGCGCAGGTCGCCGGCGGACAGGAGCCAGCGCACGGCGTCGTAGGCGTCGATGCGCCCGTAGCCGTAGGCGTCATCGGGACCGGTGAGGCCCAGGTCCACGGCTGTGCCTTCCATGAAGTGTTCTAGCTCATCCACGTTGAAGTCGCGGTAGCCGTCCTGGAGGTCGGCCGAGACCATCAGCGCGACCAGCCCCGCCACGTGTGGCGCGGCCATCGAGGTGCCGGACCAGGCGGGGCCGGAGTAACCACCGCCCGGCAGGGCGGAGTTGATGTCCACACCCGGCGCGGAGAGCTCCGGCTTCTGTTCTCCCTCGTAGAAGGAGGGGCCGCGGCCGCTGAAGGAGGCCACCTGGTCGTACCGGTCGGTCGCGCCGACGGTGATGGCTTCAGGGGCATTGCCCGGGGCACCGATGGATCCGGGCCCGGCGGAGGGATTGCCGGCAGCGAAGACCGGGGCGATGCCCGCGGCGCGCAGGGCGGCGATGTCCGGTCGGAACGAGTCGTCGGCCGGGTTGGCCGACCCCCACGAGTTGTTCACCACGTCGGGGGCTCGGGAGCAGTCGGCGGTGGCCAGGTCGCCGCTCAGGTCGGTGGGGCAGAGCATCCACTGGAATGCTTTGTGGGCCATGATGTCATCGGCATAGCCACCCGCGACGGAGAGCTCGTTCATGGAGATAGCGATCCAGCGGGCTCCCGGCGCCATCCCGACCTGGGTGCCGAACGTGCCGCCATCGCCGACCATGGTGCCCATGGTGTGGGTGCCGTGCGAACCATTGTCGAAGGGAGCGGGCGAGCGGCTGGGCCCCAGGTCGCCGCCCGGATACAGCGTGCCGTCGGGGTCGAACCAGTGGTAGTTGTGGTCGAGGCGGGAGGGGCTGTAGCCGCGGTAGCGGGCCTGCAGGGCCGGGTGGTCCCAGTCTACGCCGGTGTCGATACCGGCCACGACCGCGCCCTCGCCGGTGACGCCGAGTTCGTCCCACACCCGATCGGCGTCCACCCGGTCAATGTTCCAGTTGTCGGGGTGCAGGGCGGCCAGTTCGCCGGGCGGGGAAGCGCTCCCGCTGGCCTCATTCCACAGCGGCACGAGGGGATAGTTGGCCACGATGCGCGCCACGTCCTCACGCCGGGCGAGTTCGATGACCGTGTCCAGGTCTCCCTCGACGGCGAAGCCGTTGAAGACGAAGAAGGGTTGGAAGGCGGCCACGCCGCCTCGGCGCATGCGCGCGCTGAGCAGCGCATTCACCGGCCCCTGTGTGTCCTGGGCCGTTTGAGCCAGGGCGTTGAAGACAGCCGCGCGCCGCTCCAGCCTGCTGGCGAAGCGCCGCTGGGCGATGGCCATCAGGTCCGCCTGGGCCTGCAGATAGACCAGGAAGCGGGTTTTCTCGAGCGGCTTGCCGTCGGTGGGGGCAGGATCCATCCGGTTGGGGTCGATCCCCGGATGGGCCGGGGTGACCTCACCCCGTAGTTCAGCCAGGATTCGCGGGTCCACCTTGGCCTGGACGTCCGGGGGCAGGTCGTCCCATGCCACCTCTGTCTCGGATGCAGGCACACGCGGCGTGCGTATCCGAGCGGTCTGGATGGTGGACGGTCTTTCACGTTCCCAGGCGAGCGGCACCTCCAGCGGTGGATTGTCGGGTGGGGCGGCCGGCTCGACCTGGCCTGCGCGTGAGCCTGTCGCGAACGGTATGAGGAGCGCCAAGAGTGTCAGAGCTGCGCTGGCGAACCGTGTGACGTGCGCGGATGCTTGCGTGCGCTTCATCGCTTCCCTCCTTGTGCTAGAGCGTGTGTGGGTATTCCCTTCTTTTGTCGGGGGGCCTTGCCGGGCTTCGCTGCGGAGCTATTGTGTGGGTTACGCCCATGACCGCGGGTGTCTGCATCCGCTCTCTCAATGAAGTGGTGCAGGGGAGAACGTTGGGTGGCATGCAGCCGTACCGCTGTCTCCATTATAGCACACATTTCCGTGCCCGCTACCAAGAGAAATCCTAAAAACCGGGCGTCTCTGCTGCCGGGTCATTTTCCTCCTTGCGCATCTTGTGGTAGAATAGCAACAATGGATGTCAGTACGAGAGAAGAAGTAGCTAAGCCGCTGGGCGTGATTGCCTGCCTGACGGCCGGGTTCGACGTGTTGGGCCGGAACCTGTGGCTGATCGCGCTGCCGGTGTTGTTTGACGTGTTCCTGTGGCTGGGTCCACGGCTCTCCGTGGCTCCCCTTGTGCAGCGCTTCACCGCTCTCGTGTTGGCGCAACCTACGTCCGACGCGGCGACAGCCCGTCAGCTCACGCAGGCGGTACAACTGATCGAGCTGTTTGGCGATCGATTCAACGCGCTTTCGCTCTGTGGTACGCTGCCGTTGCTCAACGTGCCCAGCCTCTTGGCCCAGCGTGCTCCGGAAGCGCTGTCGCCACTGGGGAAGTCCTACGTGTTCCTGGTCGAGCGTGTGTTCGCGGTGATGGGCTGGAGTGCGTTGTTGATTCCCGTGGGCCTGGTGCTGGGCTTCCTGTACCTGAATCTGTTGGCCCGGCGCATCCGTGCGGCGCGGTCTTCGGAAGAGCAAGCGTCTGGCGATGCGGCGGGCAGGCCGGACGTTCTCCCAGGGAGCAGTTCGGGGTTGAGGTTCCTCCGGGTCTTCCTGTTTGGCGCTGCTCTGGTGACGGTCGGGGCGGTCTTGGTCCCGATCTGGATGATGTTGGTTGGGACGGCACTGGCGCTCGCGCCGGCGCTAGGCCTCATGGCCTGGGTGACCAGCCTGGGCCTGGGGGGGTACCTGGTCCTGCACCTGCTGTTCGTCGTCCCGGGCGTCGTGCTGGGTGGACACGGGCTGTTGCGTGCGATCTGGGAAAGCATCGTGTTGATCCATACCCAGTTCTCGTCCGTGATCGGGCTGGTTGTCGTTGTGGTGGTGATTTACGAAGGGTTGGGCTACGTCTGGTCGCTCCCTTCTGCGGACTCGTGGTCGCTGTTGGTTGGCATCGTGGGCAACGCGTGTGTGGCCACGGGGCTGACCGCGGCCGCGTTCGTGTTCTATCAGGAGCGTGTGCCGCGCGCTGAGGTGCGACTGAGCTGAATAAGGTGGATATGGCAAAGGCGAGAGAAGAGAGGGCAAAGCAAGTAGATAGCTATCAGGCATCGGACGTGCAGGTTCTGGAGGGGCTGGAGGCGGTTCGTCGCCGGCCCGGTATGTACGTCGGAGGCACCGATGTGCGCGCGTTGCACCATCTGGTCTATGAGGTGGTGGACAACGCGATTGACGAGGCGCTGGCCGGTCGTTGTGATTGGATCGGAGTCACCATCCATGCCGATTCCAGTGTGACGGTGAGCGACAACGGCGTGGGTATCCCCACGGCTCTGCATCCTGAGAAGAAGATCTCTGCATTGGAGTTGGTCCTGACCACGCTTCATGCCGGGGCCAAGTTTGGCGGTGGTGGCTACAAGGTCTCTGGCGGCCTCCACGGCGTAGGTGTGTCGGCGGTCAATGCGCTCTCCGATTGGATGGAGGCCGTGGTGGACGATCCGCGCGACGGGCGGCGTCACCGCCAGCGCTTCGAGCGCGGTCTTCCCGTCACCCCCGTTGAGGAGGTCGGCAAGGCTCAGGATCAGGGGACCCATATCACGTTCCGCTTCGACCCGACGATATTCAAGGACGTGGACTACCGCTTCGCCACGCTGGCGCAGCGCATGCGCGAGATGGCTTTCGTCACCCGGGGCGTCGCCATCCAGTTGGTGGACGAGCGCGAGGAGCCCTTTGCCCGCCAGATGACGTTCTACTTCGAGGGGGGCATCGAGTCATTCGTCCGCTACATCAACCGCAACCGGGAGGCGCTCCACGACGTGGTGTACGCCGGACAGCAGGTGAACGGCACCGGCATCGAGATAGCGCTCCAGTACAGCGATGCCTACGCCGAGTCGGTCTACGCCTTCGCCAATACGATCCACACCGTGGATGGTGGAACTCACCTCACCGGGTTGCGCTCCGGGCTGACCCGCACGATCAACGACTACGCCCGCAAGGCGGGACTGCTGAAGGACAAAGACTCCAACTTCTCCGGTGATGATGTGCGCGAGGGCCTGACGGCCATCGTCAGCATCAAGCACCCTGACCCACAGTTTGAAAGTCAGACCAAGGTCAAGCTGATGAACCCTGAGGTCAAGGGGTTGGTAGAATCCGTGGTGAGCACGGCGCTGGGGGAGTTCCTGGAGCGGGATTCGCGGGCGGCGCGCGGCATCGTCACGAAGTGCCTCACCTCGTCTCGCGCGCGGGCGGCGGCGCGCAAGGCGCGCGATCTGGTCATTCGCAAGAGCGCCCTCGAGAGCTTGACCTTGCCCGGCAAGCTGGCCGACTGCTCCGAGCGCGACCCAAACAAGGCTGAGCTGTTCATCGTGGAGGGGGACAGCGCTGGCGGCAGTGCCAAGCAGGGCCGCGATCGTCACTTCCAGGCCATCCTGCCGCTGCGGGGCAAGATACTCAATACGGAGCGCGCGCGCTTGAACCGGATCCTGAACAACAAGGAGGTGCAGGCCCTCATATCCGCCCTGGGATGCGGGATCGGTGAGCAGTTCGACCTCAGCAACCTGCGCTACAACCGCGTCGTGATTATGACCGATGCCGACGTGGACGGGGCCCACATCCGTACCCTCCTCCTGACCTTCTTCTTCCGCTACATGCAACCGCTCATCGAGAGCGGGCATCTTTTCATCGCTCAACCGCCCCTGTATCGCGTCACGGCTGGTAAGAAGGGGCGTTATGCCTACAGCGAGGCGGAGCGGGAGGCGATCCTCAAGGAGTGGGATGGTAAGAAGATCGCCCTCCAGCGCTATAAGGGCCTGGGTGAGATGAACGCGGATCAGCTCTGGGACACGACGATGAATCCGGAGAACCGCACGCTGCTACAGGTGACCATTGATGACGCGGCCGCGGCCGATCGCACCTTTGACATGCTCATGGGGGCCAGCGTCCCGCCCCGTCGCCGGTACATCGTGACCCACGCTGCAGAAGTGCGCAATCTGGACGTGTAGGACTAGGAGACAAGCATGGCCCGTATTGAAGATCACGTCGAAATCGCCGCAGCGCCATCCACTGTCTTTCGCTTCTGTCATGACGTGGACCACCGGACCGAGTGGGACGAGCGGGTGGTGGGGGCGGAGCTACTCTCAGGCGCGCCGGTGCGCCGTGGGACCCTGGTCCGCATTGACGCCGGCCGGTCCGGCAAGTTCCTGTATAGCTGGGATGCCGAGTACGCAGAGTTCCAGTTTCCCCATAATTCGACGCTGAAGGTGCTCGACGCCGCACCTAGCAGCCCGTTCCGCTCGGGCAGCGAGAGCTGGGAGTTCAGTAAGGTCGGCAACGGCACGCGCTTCAGCGTGGTCTGGGAGTATCAGCCGCGCAATTTCCTCTCCCGCGTCGGCGATGCAGTGGCGCGGCGCGCTGCCACGCGCCGGGCCATCAAGCGCAGCCTGGCGAACCTCAAAGCCTTGATGGAATCCCAGTAGGGGCGGGGTCTCCCCGCCCACCTGGGTTTGCCCCGTCACCCCGCTTCGACAAACCAGCTCTCACTGTCGCGCAGCCTGATCTGTTCGGCCTGCACCACAGCCCGTTCTGCGTGCTTCTGCGCCCTCAGCGCGCGGAGGGTGATCCACTTGCTCGGCTCCCCTTTTTCCTCCACCTCAAGCGCCCGGCTGCCGCGGTGCTTGATCCACCGCCCGGCGTCCGTCTGCCTGGACATCATCACGCCCAGCAACGTCTGGAGGCGTGGGTGCGGGCCGTAGGAGAGCCGGGCCAGGGCGTCGCATAGTTCCACCAGGTCGGAGGTATCGTTCAACGGGAAGCCGAACGCGAGCCATGGGGCCTCGGCGCCGTCGAAGTCGAACGCGTGGTCAAGCGCAGCGGCGGCCAGGCTTTCCACCGCGTGCACGCGTTCCGCAGAACGCGCCGCGGCAGGCAGCGCGGCAAAGGCGGCCAACGCCTTCGCTATGCCGTACAGGCACGCGTGGTCGTACGCGTAGGGGCATGCCAGGCCCGCGGGCGTGGCGCAGCGGGCGGCCAGGTAGTCAATCGCGCGCTCCAGGCGTGGGTCTCCCCGGTAGCCGAAGTGGACCAGCGTCCGGATGGCAGCGCTGTTGTGGCACAGTATGAGCCTGTCCGGCGTGCCGTCGTAGGTGAAGGCACCGCTCTCGAGCTGGCCGTGCTCGAAGAGGTTCTCGCAGGCCGCCTCGACCTGCGGGATGCGGGGCAGGCCCAGCTCAGCAAGCAGGTTGAGCGTAGCCGCGGTGCCCACCGGGCCGCCGTAGAACGGCCGGTCGGCCCGTCCCCAGAAGTCCACGGGGGCCATCAGCCTCAGGATCTCGCGCACGGGCAGCCACGCCTGGATCGCCTCCCGGGCCTGCGTGACTTGGGAGTCCGGCTCCTCGCTGTCGAGCAGGTGGCGCAGGGTGAGATAGCGCGCCGAGGGGTTCTCGGGCTCCAACAGCCAGGGGATCGGATCGTCCTTCAGGGCGCTCCGCCACCCCCTCAGTGCCTGCTTGTTACTATACGTCTTCATCGTTCACTTCACGGCTTGGGGCCTTCGCTCGCACTGCAGCGCTCCAGGACGACTGGCGAATCTCCATAGAAAGTGCACGTTAGAACGTAGCCCGTGTCGAAGCGGGCCGAAACGATGACCCAGGCCCCGCGCTGCGCCTCTTTGAAGATCTCGTACGGGCCGCCGATGGCCTCGCGCTGCTGGGCCAGCCAGCGCAGTGTGCCTTGCCTCACCGACACCTGGCCGGGCTGGGTGTCCAGTTCTGTCCCCTGACCGCCGCTTCGCCCCTGCTCGATCAGGCCCGCCATCCAGGACTCGAACCTGGCGGAGATGGGGAGGCAGCCGTCCAGCCTGCCGCCAGACGCGCGGCAGCGCATCCCGAGGCCGGTGTCGAAAGCGACGTCAACCGTGGCCCGAAGACCCGCATCCGCGGTGCCCCTTTCCGCCCTTGCCTCTGTCTCAGGCGCGCTCTCCGCACGCCAGTCCACGAGGTAGAGCACGTATCCGGCCGAGAATCGGTCGCGGTAGATGGCTACGTCTTCCTCATCCGAGCGACCCAAGGCGTCGCCCGGCGCTGTCGAGATGGCCCGGTGCACGGTCTGCTGTCCGACGCGCGCTGGCCGGTTGATCAGTTCGTCGCCCGCGAACCCGGACAGCGCCGCGAGTGGCAGTCCCAGGAGCAGCCCCGCCCATCGTCTCCATCGTGTATTTCTCCCATCGGTGGTACTCCCCCGCGCTCGCTCCACGGCCAGGTGGCCCACCAGCCCGGCCGGGGCCCCCACGCTGCCGGCGATGAGGGCCACGAACGCCGCGCGCTCTGTGGCCGCCGGGGGCCAGGGGTAGACGTTCATCCCCGCCATCGCCGGCTCGGCGAGCCAGGCCACGAGCGTGCGGCCGCCGTAGGGCATCGCGCCCAGGGCGACGCCGATCAGGGTTCCACCGGCCAGCCACACCGCCACCTGCACGCCGGTCCTGTCGCTTCTGCCGGCCAGGATGCCGGTGAGCGCGCACGTCAGCAGCACGAGCGGCAGCCCGGCCGCGAGCTTGGCCCAGGCCAGGTCGGCGTGGCTGCGGCCCAGCGCCCAGGCGTCGTACCCCCAGGCGCTCAGCCCGAAGCCCAGGCCATATAGCAGGCTGTAGCCCAGGCTGGCGACAGCAGTCGTCCGCCGTGCTCGTCTGGGCTGGGAGGGTGCTGAGGCGCTCATTTTGGGCGTGTATTGTACCACAATTCGCGTAATGCACCTGCCAGGGGGAGCGCCTGTTCACACCATCAGGGCCAGGAAGCGATCAACGTCGTGGGTCGCTGCTTGCGCGGCCGGCCCCGATCTCGGGATGTTGCTGTCGAAGGCGTGCTCCGTGTACGGGAACTCGACGTGGATCGAGGTGGCCCCCGCTTCTCGCAGGGCGCGGTGCAGGCGCTTCACGTCCGGCACGATGCCCGTGTAGTCGTGAGCGCCCTGCAGCAGCAGTGTGGGCGGGCAGTGCGGCCCCGCGTGGTGGATCGGCGAGCCGAGGCGGTATAGCTCCGGCACCTCGTCGGGTGTGCCGCCCATCAGGCTGGGCAGCAGGTCCACCGGGTCGACGTAGTGGCCGCCGGGCGGCAGGAGGTCGGTGCGGTGGAGCACGCGCTCCAGGGCCGCGATCACCGCTCGCTCCACGGGCGTCTGGCCGGACAGCAGGCGTTTGTACTGCGTCTCGAAGTAGTCGTAGGACGCGATCAGGTCCGTGTGCCCACAGTAGGACACCACCGCCCGCACCGACGTATCCCCGTTCACGTCTGCGGGTCGAAGCTGCGGGTGGTCGTGGGCGTAGGCCGCCAGCAGCGCCAGGTGCGCGCCCGACGAGCATCCCATGGTGACGATCCGCTCTGGGTCCACGCCGTATTCGGTGGCGTGGAGCTTGAGCCACGCGATGGCCCGATGCACGTCGGCGACCATGGCGCGCAGTCTTGCCACGGGCGCTTTGGTGTAGCCCACGTCCATAACCACGTGCCCCTGTCCCGCCAGGTGGCCGAACAGCCGCCGGGTGCCCATCCCCTTGTGCAGGTAGTGCCAGCCGCCGCCGTGCAGGTAGACGACCGCCAGCCCGGTGGGCGGCACGCCGGGCGGCGGCTGCCAGATATCGGCCAGCAGCGCGTCGCCGGTCTCTACGTGGGTTCCGAAAGCCGCGTCCTGCTTCAGGCGAATTCCCGACACCCTGCCGATGATCGGCCAGCGCCGGCGCGGCATGCGCGCCTGCAGGGTCGCCGGGATGCGCGACTGCCAGCCCGGGCCAAAGGCGCGCCCGAAGCCATCGTGCGGCGCGGTGACGCGTGTCACGTACCACACCGCGACGGCGGCGCCCAGCAACCCGCCACACCCCACGACGGCGTCGCCGCACGCGATGCCGATCAACGTTACTGCACTGCCCACCAGTGCCAGGGCCGGCATGCACGCGCCAATCACCACCTTGGGCAGGTACAGCAAGGCCGACACGCGCCCGTCCTTGGGATGGACGAGCGCGATGCTGCTCAGCAGCGCCGGCAGGTAGATCAGATCACGGGCGATGTTGTCCAATTCGGTGCCTCTTTCTATGACGTTCCAAATGGTGCAATCTTAACACACGTTGCCTGCATCTTCAAACTACGTGCGACCCCCCGCGTAAGTTTCGCGCCCCCAGCCCCCCCCGCCGCAACCCTCCCAATCTACCAACCTACCAATCTCCCAATCTACCAACCTACCAATCTACCAATCTACCAACCTACCAACCTACCAACCTACCAACCTACCAACTTCCCAATCTACCAGCCTCCCACCCTCCCAGCCTCCCCATGGCACAATCCCGTGCCCTATGGTATCATGCCCCCACTATGCTCACACCCAACTCCGTGATCGCCCTGTTCGCCTGGCTCATCGGCCTCTTCCTGATGTGGCGTGTCCCCTCGTTGGCCCAGGGCAGGCGAGCGGGCGGAGGTGGCGGCGAGGAGGCTGTGGACGCGGAGTGCCCCTCGATCTCCGTGATCATCCCGGCACGGAATGAGTCACGGCGGATCGCGCCTCTGCTGGAGTCGTTGGGCCAGCAGGCTGCGCGTCCTTTCGAGGTCATCGTCGTGGACGACCACTCCACCGACGGGACGGCAGCGGTTGCGGAGGGCTACGGCGTGACGCTAATACAATCCCAGGCGCTGCCCAATGGGTGGACCGGCAAGACCTGGGCCTGCTGGCAGGGCGCGCGCCGCGCCGCCGGCGAGCTCCTGCTGTTTCTGGACGCCGATACCTGGTTGGAGCCAGGCGGGCTGGCGGCCCTCGTGCGCGCATACGTGAAGGGCGGTGGGCTATTGACGGTCCAGCCCTATCACGTCACCTGCAGGCCGTACGAGGAGCTTTCGGCTTTCTTCAGCATCGTGCTGATGGCCGGCCTGAATGCCTTCACGCCCCTGGGCGAGTCCATCCCGCCCGGCGGCGGCTTTGGTCCGTGTGTTCTCTGCGCCAAGGCGGATTACGCGCGCGCCGGCGGGCACCGCGATGCCCGGTCCGGCGTGCTGGAGAGCATCTCGCTGGCCAGGCTGTTCCTGAAGCACGGCCTCCCCGTCCGCTGCTATGGCGGCCGGGGTGGCGTGTCCTTCCGCATGTATCCCGGCGGGCTCGGGCAGCTCGTGGAGGGGTGGAGCAAAGGCTTCGGCACGGGGGCGCTGTCCATCCGGTGGCCCTTCCTGCTCCTGGCTGTGGCCTGGGTCACCGGCTGTTTTGCCACGGGGAGCGTCCTGCTGCGCGCGCTGCTCTCGCCGGGCACCCGGGCGATCCTGCCGCCGGCCCTGCTCTACGGTGCGTACGTCCTGCAGATCCGCTGGATGCTCGCGCGCATCGGCAGCTTTCGTTGGTGGACGGCGATCCTGTTCCCGCTGCCCCTGTGTTTCTTCGCCCTGGTGATGCTGCGCTCGTTGGTCATGATCCACCTGCTGGGGCGGGTCTCGTGGCGGGGGCGCACCGTCGCCACGGCTCGCCGGGACGACGCGGGCGGGGATGGGGATGGGGATGGGGATGGGGATGAGGTCGAGGTCGAGGTCGAACTATGCGGCTGATCTACCTGCCCCGCTTCTGGACGATCGTCGTCGATAGTATCGCCTGGGCCGTCATTCAGACCGGCATCGCGTACCTCGCCGTCCAGCTCCCGGCCTCCCTGTTCGACCACCGCGCCTGGCTGTTCCGCACGCGGGCCTGGGAGCGGGGTGGGGCGATCTACCAGGACTTGTTCCGCGTCAAGCAGTGGAAGACGCGCCTCCCGACTGGAGGGGCGCTCTTCGCCGGGGGCTTCTCGATGAAGCGTCTGGCGTCGTGGGATCGGGACTACCTGGAAAGGTGGGTCCTGGAAAGCTGCCGCTCGGAGCTGTGTCACTGGGTGGCCATGCTCCCCGCGCCGCTCTTCTTCCTCTGGAACCCCATCCCCGTGGGCGTCGTGATGATCGTCTACGCCATCGCCTTCAACGTCCCGCTGGTGCTCGTCCAGCGCTACAACCGCCCCCGGCTGCTGGCGCTCGTCCAGAGAAGGCGGTGAGCAAGAAGTAAGAAACCAGGTTTTTCGGAAAAAACCTGGTTTCTCAACCACTCCGTTGGCCGCCACTCAGCCGGGCGGAAATCCGCACTCTGTGCTATCATAGATAATCTGTGGACATCCGTGTAAATCCGTGTCCATTTCCTGAGGAGGCTAGCGTGAAAGCGATCGTCAAGCCCGATAGAGCGCCAGGTGCCGAGTACCGGGACGTGGACGTGCCCGCCGTCGGCGAGCAGGATCTCCTGGTGCGGGTGAAAGCCGCCGCCATCTGCGGCACCGACATACACATATACGACTGGACGCCCTACGCCCAGGAGCGACTCACGCCGCCGATGATCTTCGGCCACGAGTTCTGCGGTGAGGTCGTCGAGGTGGGCAGCGCCGTGCGGCGCTTCCAGTCCGGGGACCTGGTGGCGGGCGAGACCCACATCCCCTGCGGCGCGTGCTACCAGTGCCAGACCGGCAACCAGCACATCTGCGAGCGCATGGCCATCCTGGGCGTGCACACCGACGGGGCCTTCGCCGAGTACGTGCGCCTGCCCGAGGTCTGCGCCTGGAAGCTCGCGCCGGGCACGTCGCCCGAGCTGGGCGCTATCCTGGAGCCCATGGGCGTGGCCGTGCACGGCGTGCTGGCCGGCCGCGTGGACAACCGCAGCGTGGCCGTCTTCGGGTGCGGCCCTATCGGCCTCTTCGCCGTGGGGGCGGCCGCTGCGGCCGGGGCCAGCCAGGTCTTCGCCCTCGACGTCGTCCCCGCGCGCTTGAGTATGGCCGCCCAGGTGGCCCCGCAGGCGGTGCGCGTCAATCCGAAGGAGCAGGACGCCGTCGCCGCGATCCTGGAGGCCACCGGCGGGCGCGGCGTCGACGTCTGCGTCGAGCTCACCGGCAACGCCGCCGCCGCCCGCCAGGCCTTCCAGGTCCTGCGCAAGGGCGGGCGGGTCTCGCTGGTGGGCCTCTACCCCGGCCCGGTCGAGCTCGACCTGGTGAGCGGCGTGATCTACAAGGAGGCCCAGGTGCTGGGGGTCACCGGCCGGCTGATGTGGGACACCTGGTTCCAGATGGACAAGCTGTTGGCCTCGGGCGAGTTCGATCCGCTTCCTGTCATCACGCACCGCTTCCCGCTGGCCGACTTCGAGGAAGCCATCGCCCTGGCCAAGTCCGGCCAGGCGGGCAAGATCATCTTGATGCCCTAGCCGGGAGGCGACGTGAGCCGCTTTGGTATCATCGCCGACGATTTGACCGGCGCGCTGGACACCGGCGTTCAGTTCAGCAAGACCGGCCTGCGCACCGTGCTCCAGGTCGGCGCGCGCCCCACGTCACCTGATGGCGATGCCGCCGACGCGCCGGTCTCCGTCCTGGACACGGAGAGCCGCGACCTCCCGCCCGACGTGGCCTACGAACGCGTCCGCCGGGCGGCGCGCCGCCTGGCGGGCCGGGTGGTCTACAAGAAGATCGACTCCACCCTGCGGGGCAACGTCGGCCGGGAACTGGACGCGGTGATGGACGCGTTGGGACTGGAGCGCGCCCTCGTGGCCCCGGCTTTCCCCGCCAATGGGCGCACGACGGTGGGCGGGCGGGTGATGGTGCATGGCCAGCCTCTCCTCGAAACCAGTTTCGCGGCCGACCCGCTTTGTCCCGCGACCGACAACGTCCCGGCCCTCCTCGCCGGCCAGAGCGCGCGCCGGGTGGGCCACGTGGCGTTGGACGTCGTGGAGCGGGGTGCCGGCGCGTTGCGGGCCGAGATCGCGCGCCGGGCGGAGCCCCTTCTCGTCGTGGACGCGCTGAGCGACGCGCACCTGCGCGCCATAGCCGCCGCGGCTGCCCAGATGGGGACCCCCGGCACGCCGCCGCCCTGCCTGACCTGCGGCTCGGCCGGGTTGGCCCAGGCCTTGCCCGCCGCTTTCGGCGTCGAGTCGCGTGAAGCGCCGTTCCCCGGCGATCGCGCCCGCCGTCGGCACGGCGCTGGTCCGGTGCTGGTGGTGGCCGGCAGCCGCCATCCGGCGACGCTGCGCCAGATCGAGGCCGCCGTGAGCCGCGTCGGCGCCGCGCTCGTCGGGCTGGACCCCTTGAACGGGGAGGCGGCGCTGGCGCTCGCCTCGGGCGAGGCGAGCGAGCGCTTGCGCGCCGGGGAGTACGTCGTGGTGACGACCGCCCTCGCCCCCTACCTGCCGGGACGGGGCCACGAGATCGCGGCCGGGCTGGGGAGGCTGGCCGTGGACGTCCTGTCGCGGGCGTCGCCGGCGGGCCTGGTCCTGACGGGCGGCTCCGTCGCCTTTGCCGCCTGCCGGGCGCTGGACGTGGCGGCCATCGAGCTGCGCGCGGAGGTCGCCCCGGGCGTCCCCTCCGGGGTGCTGCTGGGCGGACCGTGGCAGGGGATGCGGGTCGTGACCAAGGCGGGGGGATTTGGCAGCGACGATGCGATATTGAGAGCGATTGAGTATCTTGGAGGCATACTCGAAAATGGGAACAGTTGACGGAAAGCTCGTGCTGGGCATCACCATGGGGGACCCGGCTGGCGTGGGGCCGGAGATCATCGTCATGGCCCTGGCGAAGCAGGAGGTCCGGGGTCTCTGCAACCCCGTCGTGATCGGGGACGCGGCCACGATGGCGGCGGCCGTGGAGATCGTCGGGTCCAGCGACCGGGTGGTGGCGCTGGAGGCGGTGGGGCAGGCCCGCTTCGAGCCGGGCGCGATCGAGGTGCTAGACCTGGCCAACGTGGACCGGCTGCATCGGGGCCGGGTGGATCCCATGGCCGGCAAGGCGGCTTACGAGGCCGTGAGCAAGGCCACCGAGCTGGCGCTGGCGGGCGAGATCGACGCCATCGTGACCGCCCCCCTGAACAAGGAGGCCATGAACGCGGCCGGATATCACTACGGCGGCCACACCGAGATCCTGGCCGACCTGTGTGGATCGGCGGACGTGGCCATGATGCTGGTCGCCGGCGGGCTGTGTGTGAGCCACGTGACCACCCACGTCTCGCTGCGGCAGGCCTGCGACCTGGTGAAGAAGGCGCGCATCCTCAAGGTCATCGAGTTGACGGACCGCGCGCTGCGGCACATGGGCATCGCCCGGCCCAAGATCGCCGTGGCCGGGCTGAACCCCCACGCCAGCGACGGCGGGCTGTTTGGCTCCGAGGAGGCCGAGGAGATCGGGCCGGCGGTGGCGGAGGCCCAGCGCCGGGGCTTCGACGTACTCGGGCCGGTACCGCCGGACACGGTCTTCTATCGCGCCGTCCGGGGCCGGGAGATCGGGGCCAGCCCCCTGGATGCCGTCGTCGCCATGTACCACGACCAGGGACACATCCCGATCAAGCTCATGGGCATGTTCGACGGGGTGAACGTGACGCTGGGCCTGCCCATTATCCGCACGTCCGTGGACCACGGCACGGCCTTCGACAAGGCCGGCCACGGCTCCGCCAACCCCGACAGCCTGATCGAGGCCCTCAAGCTCGCCGCGCAGATGGCCACCTCATAACGTTCGTAGTAAGCCACGCCATGTTCGTAGTGAGCCACGTAACGCAGTGGAGTGGCGTGCCGTGTCGTGAAACCGCACTCCGCCAGGCTGCGTGCGTAACGTTCATATTGGGCCACGCCACGTTCGTAGTGAGCCACGCAACGCAGTGGAGTGGCGTGGCGTGTCGTGAAACCGCACTCCGCCAGGCTGCGTGCGTAACGTTCATATTGGGCCACGCCACGTTCGTAGTGAGCCACGCAACGCAGTGGAGTGGCGTGCCGTGTCGTGAAACCGCACTCCGCCAGGCTGCGTGCGTAGCTACCTTGACAATGTCACATTAGCTGGCCCCAGACTTCCGAAGTCTAGGGCGTGGCTCCAAATAGCATAGGTCGCTGCTTCCGCAAGGTGCTAGATGAGTCAAATGAACTACTGAAGACTTCGGAAGTCTGATGTGACATTGTCGTACTACGGACCCTTGGAGACCCACACCCCCGCGATCTCCTCTCCACACTGAGGGCACCGCCCCTCCGTCGTCACGTCGCAGCGGTACAGCCGCAGCGCGCCCCGCCGCACCAGCACCGCCCCGCACTGAGGGCACGCCGTGTCCTCGCCTGGGTGACCCGGCACGTTGCCCACGTAGACGTAGCGCAGCCCCGCCGCCAGGCCGAGCTCGCGCGCCTGCGCCAGCCGCTCCACCGGGGTGGGTGGGGCGCTGAAGCGGTACGCCGGGTGGTAGCGGCTCACGTGCCAGGGCGTGTCCGGCCCCAGCTCCGCCGCGATCCGCCCGGCGATGCCCGCCAGGCTGTCGTCCCCGTCGTTCACGCCCGGCACGACCAGCGTCGTCACCTCGACCCACACGCCCAGCTCCCGCGCCCGGCGGCAGTTGCGCCACACCGGCTCGATCTCGGCCTTGCAGTAGCGCCGCACCGCCTCCGCGTCCCCCTTCACGTCCACGTTCATCGCGTCCAGCCCGGTCTCCACCAGCAGCGCCAGCGCCGCGTCCGTCATGTAGCCGTTCGTGACGAACGTGTTGTACAGCCCCGCCGCCCGCGCCAGCCGGAACACCGCCAGCGACCACTCCAGGCTCAGCGTGGGCTCGTTGAAGCTGATGGACGTTCCTGCACACTCGTGCCGCCGGGCGCGCGCGACGAAATCCTCCGGCGACATGAACTCCCCGCCGGAGGGCGGCCGCTTCGAGATGTCGCAGTTCTGGCACCAGGGACAGGCGAAGTTGCACGACCACGAGCCCGCGGTGAGGGCGACCGACCCGGGGTAGAAGTGGTACAGCGGCTTCTTCTCGATGGGGTTGCACGAGAGCGAGGACACCGCGCCGTAGGTCAACGTGTAGAGCGTGCCGCCCCGGTTCTGCCGCGTGCGGCACCAGCCGGTTTGGCCGTCGGCCAGCTCGCAGCGGCGCTCGCAGGTCAGGCAGCGCACCTTGCCATCAACCGGCTCCTGCAGTCGCGCTTCGCGGATGAATGGGGAACCCATAGTGGCACTGGGGCTTAGCCGCTTGAGCTCATGTGGCGAAGGTTAGGCAAAGTGCTTGCCACAGGTGGTTTTATCCCCCAAGTTCCCTCAAGAGTTCGGCCGGTGCTAGGACAGGCATGGCGGCAGTCTGGAAGCCGCTCTTGTCACGAGTCACGATTGCGTCAAGGCCCGCAAGGCTGGCACAGGCAATCTGCAGATTGTCCTCAAAGTCGCTTCCCGGCAGCGCATCTGCTTGCTCCAGGGTCTGGAGGTCCACTGCACAGACTTCAAATGCTTCCAGGCAGATGGACACTGCTGCACGGGCGGTCTCTAGGGTGGTCAACCGGCGGGCGATGTAGAAGATGTCTGTGACAGCACAAGCTGTGATATGGCCAACGATTTGCCCTTCGTCATTGGCTTGCCAGATGGCGCTGGATTGCGCAACCCAAGGATCACGGTTCAACAATACGTCAAGTATCACGTTGGTATCGAGTAGAATGCGCATCAGCCGTACTTCTCTAGGCGATGTTCGTCCAGCCACTGTTGAATCTCAGCGTCGGATGGCGCGGGTCTGCTTGTGGCCAGGAGCCCGAGAGCCTTTTTCAAGGTTTTACGTTTGGATTGAGAGGGGAACGCTTCCGTTGCCAGGGTGTTGATGACATCCCGCACCAAGGCAAAACGCCTGTTTGGTGGCCACTGCCGGACCGTTTGGAGCACGTTGTCATAATTCTCTGTCTTGATCGTATTCATTTCTGTCCCCTCCGGTGCACAGAGGTTCTTCATACTCGTTCGTGTGTAGTGATAGATTCACCCATAGTATACCACAAAACGCCATTGCTGGTGAGTTGAAATCGTGCCGCATGCCCGGTGGTGTCAAACGACAATTAGATATACCCATCGGCGACAATTAGAAATACCCATGCCGAGAGGTCAACTCTCGGCGTCCTGGGCGGCATCGGAGCTGCCCAACCGAATGCCATTGCGCCGCGCC
>Ga0180432_10000840_pt1 | contig 49690 bp, 48 predicted proteins | sample SS_ome_10_FD_132414 | JGI IMG/M metagenome (GOLD analysis project Ga0180432, IMG submission 132414) | Hypersaline lake sediment archaeal communities from the Salton Sea, California, USA - SS_1_MS_2 metaG | ecosystem: Environmental > Aquatic > Non-marine Saline and Alkaline > Hypersaline >...
ACGGGCAATGACGCTGATACACCTGACAACGTCACCCCAACAAACTCCGGTGTATCAGTCGTCTCCAGGTCCTGGTCCATAGCATAGACTTCATTGGCACCCTGACCGGTGTCAATGGTTGTAGATGTCATGTTACCGTCTTTGTCGATTTCAACAATCTCTCCCGAGGCTTTATCGTTGCCAATTCCAAACATTATAGAATCGTTGTTGTCACCCCCGGCATCCTCACGTATCCCGATCCATGCTTTTGTCTCCCCGGTTGTGGGGGGAGACAAAAATATCGTAGGATCTGGGTTGTAAATCCGAAGATCACCCAAAAGAGTTTTAGTTTCCGCATATGCAAATCCTCCAAAAAGTAGGGGGATTACCATCAAAGAAATTATCAATTTTCTGTTCATCGTTTTTTCTCCTTCTTAACCGATAAGAATTCTTGTGAGATCCACCGTCCAATCATCGCTGGTCGCTTCGCATTTCAGTTGGACGTCATGGCCATCTTTTTCAATTGAAAATGATACCGCTTCCAGAGTTGTGCCGATATCCGGGCTGGCTTCCTCTGGTATCGGGGCGATGGCCCCGTCCTCTTCTCGATCCCAACATGCCTGGATTCGACCGGTCCGCATATTGGCCCCATCACCCTTGTCTACTACGTAATGCCAAATAGCCCCCCGGGCTACCGTATCGACAATTGTATCAACAGCAATTACCCCCGTATCTACAACTTGCGAATCCAGGGAAACCGCTCTCCCAAGAACATGCCCACCTACCGTTAACCCGTCCCCTACACGAAGCTCTTTACGTTCCAGATCGAATACGGGCTCCCCTTCGACCGGTGTGTAGGCGTCTACATCATCCGCTTGTCCTCGTTTAAACTTAATTACATGGCTCATTTTACAATTGACCTCCTTCGATTATTCGCGGCAAAACCCCGCCGTCCCAGTTTTGAGCAACTATTTCTGTGTCTTCATTCCCCAATATTACATATTTTACAGTAGGACATCGTTCTACAAAATCAGACAATACATCAACCGCAATATCCGCTGGGATCTGACCGATTATCGCATCTTCCCCGAATGCAAACGCTGGTATGACGATATCCGTGTATTGTGCTACTATATGTTTCTCACCGCCGCTAAAATTTTCCAGTTTAACGTTTGATACAATCATAGCTTATTCCCCCAAAACGCCGCCATCCAGCGTGAAATTCTCGACTGTGAGACCTGCAAAGGTAGGGCTGCTATCGGGTGATAACGTCTGACCCTGAGCTGCGACCATGGCGTAGTCCTCGGCCGTTAAATGATAATGCTCATTGATTGCCCCCCCCAGCATGCCAGACAACTTTTCGTGCGCCTGCACCCATGTGATAATCTTTATCCATCGTTCGCCGTTCCACTTGACATGATTTCCAGCATCCCAGGATGCAATGCCATCGAGGGGATGGGACCCAGGGACCGTCACGCGCCAATACCATCCAGCTTCCGGTAATTCGTGCGGGTCCTCGCCCGAACTGGCATCCCAAACACCTTGATAGTTTTCGTCAACCAGGTAATCAGGGGCAACATAGATGGTATCATTTGTTGGGACACCCTCTTCCACCCCGAGGGCTGTAATGGACAGATACGGGTGTTCAACCTCCAGATTTTGGATATTCGCAGATGCGTTTTCGGATGGAATTTGGGCCTCAAGTTCCACCGCATCACCCGGAATATTGATATAAAAGCCGGTCCCTCGAAAAACAACGGGAGACGATTTGTAATTCGTGATTTTGAGTTGTGTTATCATTTTATTTTCTCCTTATATTTTTGGATAACGCCCGTATTTCCATTTCCTCATCGCCGGAGGTATAATCAATCGAGTCTCCGTCCTCAGTTTCCAAAGCGTGGTAAGGATTCTCCGCCATTTGCCCTGGCATAAATCGCGTATCTTCATATGCCCATGCCGCCAAAAGATTGTAGACGGGATCGCCATAATCCAGAGCATCAAACCATTCTTGGTCAATATGTCCCCCAAAATCAGTGATGCCATGATCAATCAATATCGCCTTTACCAGCCACCAATACGGGCCATAGGTCCGATAACGCAAGGGCTGTTTTCGCAGGATGCCAGCGATCCCGCTCAACATTTTCGTTTCCCATTCGGCCGCGGTCTGATTTGCGGTCGCTTCAATAAAAAATGGGGTCAGTTCGTCTTTCGTGGGCTGTTGAATCCTCATTCTTCGCCTCCTACTCTAAGAGTTCATAGACTTCTTTCAGATCGACGCTGCTTGGAATATGCCACCAGGCCCCCTGAAAATTATCGTCTGCATTTTTAAAGAAACTCGCCCGATATCGCGTTTTCAGTATATCTTTAGCTCGGAAAAGTTTGCCGGATTTAGCATGCACGTCTTGTAAAAACCATCGCGCAAAGGGTTCATACTGTGTGCCGCGTCTTCCCTTAAATCCCGGTGCCACCATATTTGTCATGTTCGTTTTGACCGTAACTCCAAGGTTCTGAAACGCATCGGCAACATTGGCTGGGACTTCCTTATAGTTCGGGTCTTTTTTCAGATCTTCAAACGCCTTCCGTTTCTCTTCCTCTTCCCGCCGCTCTTTCTCCAGCATCATCTTGTCGATTTCAATGTGCTGCAACTGCATCCAAATGTCGTCAAGCGCATCCAGGTTGTCTACGGCCCCCGCCAGGTTTTTTTGGGCAAGAGCTAAACCTTCATGATATTTCTCATTTAGCTTGTTCATCCGTGCTTTAACGATCATCACAGACCCATCATCGTCTGGAAGCAGTTCGTCCATGACATATCGCAAGGCCTCGGCCGCGGCCGTCCGCAGTTGCGTTTCCGTCGCCATTGTGCCGTATGACATAGCAGTTTGCCGCCAATCGCTGCCAAAAAGCACGTTCATCACATATAGTACACTACCTTTCACCAGGTTTTTCCGTTGATATTCAAGGAACATCTCACAGACTTCTTTCCGGAAATTTTCATCCTGGGGTTCCGGGTACACAATTTGGCGTTTATCTTCAATTTCGCTGAATCCCATTGCATCCAGTCCATCATTGGTGCGCACCAGACAATCATCTTGTCGCGCAATATTGATTTCATGGACGTGATCCAGGAATAACTCCTTACTGAGCTTCCCCTCGACCAGATCAATATAATGCCATTCCTGACTCATCATCTTTTTCAGTGCGATTTCGTCTTCGGAATACGAAACCTTTTTCATATCTTTCGCGGGCCACATGCCAATAGGCGTTACACTACCGCTACCCTCTTGATATTCTTGGGGTATATTGATGTAATTCGTCACACTTTCAAACTTAATCCATTTCTGTTTTGGGTTCACTTCGGTGATTTGCAATAGCCTCCCGCCATACATTTGCCGCAACCGGGGGGCTGCATGGTCGTTGTCATCCGCCGTGAGGATTTCGTAGGTATCCCCCTTTGCCACCACCACGCCGGTCAAGGACGCCACCGCGTTTTCAGGATGGTCAATTAGGGATTCGTCAAACGGAAGACCCTCTTTCTGTGCTCTGTGACGCAACATTCCCGACACCTGCTTGACACGGGCTTCCAGGGTGGTTTTCTTTTTAGCGTAATCCACATCCAGGCTTGATAAACGGTTTTTAGCGTTATCCAGGGACCGTTTGGTTGTTTCGATTAGCCCTCTCAGCTTCGCCCGGATTTTCTCACCTTCATATATATCCGCAACCCGCACCTCATACTTCCGCAATTTCTCTTCCCGGACCTGGATATTCTTTTCCAGTTTGGCCCGATCCGCCTCTTTAGTCGCATCCAGATTTTGGAGCGTGTGCGAAGCACTGGCCAACACCTGCAGGCTGTTGACAGATATCATAGCTTCCCGGGCCTTCCGTTCCGCCGCCTTTTTTGCCAGCTTTTCCATCCGGTGTTTTTTAGCCTCTTCCGGGTCAGCATCCAGCATGTCCACATAATCGTCCTGATCCAACGCATTGGCGTTTTCGGCCCGCGCGCCCTTGCCCTTAAACAACTCCGTCATCCAATTGGATTTCTTCTTTAAAAGATCCAGACGGTACTGGTCGAATGATCCTTTCCCTAAATAGTAGTAAATATCAATATGCTCTGCCGTATTCCCCTGTCTGACGCCGCGCCCGTTGCGCTGCTGGATGCTGGCCGGGGTCCATGGCAGGGTCAGGTGGTGTACAGCAGTGGTCCCTTTTTGCAGATTCACCCCCACCTCGGCTTTTTTGTTCGCCACAATGATTTTCAGCTTGCCGCTGTTATACAGGTTGGATATCTGTTGCAGCTTCGCGCCGTTGGCAGTATCCGCATTTATAATGCCTATCACATCTTTCCAGAGGGGAACCTCATTCACAATCAACCGCCGTATTTTATCATGCTGTGATTTTTCCTCCGTGAACACAAGTTGCTTTCCCTTCTCCTCAAAATGCTTTCTCAATCTCTCAACCAGCTTGGCGTATTTCGGGGTTATCGGGTGCCCGACGTCAGCTTCATCAATGTGCATCTCGGGGAATTTTGAGACAATCAGATTTTCAAAATCCTCCGGCACTACCAACACATAGGTATCCCCTTCCATCCGGGTCGAGTGCTCAAATGGGATATTCTGTGTTATCCGCTCGCCTTCTTCTACGATTTTGGCCGTAATTGCATTTGGCATCTTGTCAATAATGGCGTCCACCTTGTCCTTGTCTTTCACCGCAAAATGAAAAGTCATGGTGTGATGATACAGGTCCATGTCTGTAGTCACCCTGTCCATGTCGCGCATCACCGTAAACATGCTTTCCTCGGAACCGGGTTTTGCAGCAGCCTTAGCCCTTTCCCTAAGTTCGTCGTACACTGCCTGTTGTTCATCCGTCAGATCTACCATGTCGTTGTGTTCGTCGTGAGGAGGTAAGGGCAAATCCACGTCTTGTGCATTCTTCATAATGGTGTATTTGTGGTACAGGTTTCGTAGACCGTCCAGATTTTGAAAACCGGTCAAACCCTCCACGCTCGCCACGTCCCCGGAAACCTTTACTTTATCGACTATTTCGATATATCCAAACACCCGCACGAAATCATCCACAGTATAGATGCCAAATCGCTCAAATTCATCTATAGGGCAGCACAGTGACAGTATATTATAGATTTCAAATGGGCTGTTGGTCACAGGAGTGGCCGATAGCAGGTATGCCCCCCGACCGCCGTTGGCACCCCGGAGGTAGTTCATTTTCATCGCCATGTCGAGGGCTCGTTGTGCAGAAGGCGCTGTTGGCAGGTAGGCGATTTGTTTAGTGTTCTCACCTGCTTCATAGGAATTTTTGAATTCGTGGCACTCGTCTACAATCACATCAGTGAAACCCATGTCCTCAAAAAACGGAAGTTCACCCTTCTTCTGGGTGCCTTCATCGGAATACTTCTGCGCCAGGTTCAACCGGTCCTTATCGCCTTGATAGGATCGGCTGCGTTCACGCCCACCACCAGCAGCAGCACCTTGGCTGTTTTCATTGACCGCCTTATCCGCCTGCTTTTCGCTGATTAGCGCCCTGTCAACCATCTTGTTAGCAAACCCGCGCTTCGTGCTGGGCCGCATGGGAATGGTGCCATACTTCTCTTTTGTCATAATGACTAAACTGTAATTTCCCTGGGGTATTTTCCACATATCTTCCCATACTTGTTCCTTGCTGTCTGTACGGACCAGCGCGTCACGGTACTCCAGTTCCCCCGTATGCTTGTTCTTTTTCGGGTTTCCCCGCTCGTCTTTCACAACCTCCCGCTTAATATTGCCATCCTTATCGGTTTTCGGTTTAAAACCGACTGTGAGCACGCCATCATGGTTCCCTAAGAATTTCTTGGACGAATGATACCAGTTGGCTAACACGGCATTCGGAACTACGATACAGGTCTTTTTTGACCGGCCCATCTGTTTGTTGTAGGCGTAAAGGCCCAAGGCAGAGAAGGTCTTTCCGAGTCCCACGTCAAAGGCCAAACATCCCCGGCCCTCTTCCGACAGCCGTTGTATGGCCGCCGATTGGAAATCGTGGAGCTTCACCTGCGGAGAAACCCCTTTAAGTTTCAGTCCTACGCCGCCATATTCATGTTCCAAATATCCATTAAATTTCTGATTATACCTCTCTACCAGTTCAAGGATATCCCCATGCTGCTGCATCCACACCTGGAATTGTTCCTCAAGCGCCCTTGCGTTCCCCTGGTATGCCTCTTTGGTATCTTTCTTGGATGATGTGACATTTTTGCCGTTCAGGTACTTATTGAGCTGCTTCATCCAACCAGAAGCGGTTTCATACCCAATAAATTTCCCAAACGGGTCGGTGGGGTCTTCAACAAACTGGTCTTTTAACGTCTTCTCACCGGTAACTGGGTCCTCCTCCTCAATTTTCTTCCATACACCATATCGTATACTCGGATATCCGTTGTCTCGGAGAAAATCCACTACGTATTTCCGGCTGAACCATTTTTGCCTCAGACCAAAATCAATGTCCTCCGATTTCGTGCTTCTCCGCCGCTTCATGATGTAATCGATCTGTTTTTGGTATTTGGCCGTAATCCGGGGGTCTGTTTCATCGGCCATAGCTTTTGTCATTTCCTGCAATTTCGGATAAATGTCCCCGCTGCAGTACCGGCCCAGGGGCATAATCATGCCTTCCGGGGTAACAGCCACGGCATCGTCTTCTGCGATATCCCCCAGGGATTCGATTTTGCGATTCCCCGCATATAATTTTTGTACATCCTCCAGTTCGATGTTCTCAATACCCTCCCGGATATTCAGGTGTTCTACAATCGACCGCAGATTGGTTACGTCAAATTCCATGTGATCGTTCGCCACCTGGCCGGATAGCAGGTCTGAAAAATTCCCGGTTTCGTCCATCGCATTCAGAAATAAGCCAAACATCCGTGAGCTTTCCCCGGTCAGGACCAAACCCTTATTGTTCTTCGGGTGGCCGTATTTCTCGACTTCCGCCACAACAATATCCTGCAATTCGGACCGCATGGCGTCCGCATCAGTCGCATCATCACCCTCCGCCGCCGCCTTCAACCGACCGATCATGCCGCCGATAACCGATCCACGCCAGACCTGTTCGCGGAATTCAGCCCTGGGTTGAGACATGGCAAATTCAATCGATTGTGCATGGAAGGGGCTCATGAGGTCCGGGAAGGCCTTCCACGAGGCAAACGCCTGATCCGCCGTGAGCTGTAAGGCCGTTTTAGGGGATGATAGAATGCTTTCCAATTCACCATACGTTTTTGCGCCATACTTGGCCGCCTCCAACACCATGCCGTCGCCGGATCCCGCCTTATGGATTTTCACCCAGTCACCGGCTTGCAGTTCGTACTCTTCACTATTGATAATGCGCCGATCTCCCTCGGCATAATTCTTTACCACGGGTTCCGCTATTTCCAGAGCATCCCAATCAATCCGGCTGGAGAACCGTATTGCAAGCTTGCGCTTGAGGCCCTCGTTATCAATATCTCCATCGACTGTTTCCCTGCTCCAACGATCTCCCTCAACTTTGGGGGTGTACTTGCCCATAATGTATTTCCGGCCTTCACCCTTCCAGTATTCCCCGGATATAAACTGATCCCACAATACACTGGCTTCCTGCAGGGTTTCCAGGTGGATGCTATCAATCTTTTCCAGGAGATCCCTGGGGTGTTTTTTGAACACCACGATATCAACTACAGTATCCGTCCCTTGGGCCGCAAACGTCTTGCTGGGGAGTTTGTGCGCGCCCAGGAATTCCGCCTTTTTCGATACCGCTGTACGAAATTGCGTCCATTTCCCACCCTTAGCCCCTACGATATTGACCGGTGCCACGAAACACGCCAGCTTTCCTGGCTTAATTTTGTCCAGGGCACGGAGGATGAAATATCGCTCGATCCGCTTTTCGTTTTTATACGCCGGATCATCATGAGCACAGGCCCCCCGGGCATCCCCGAATGGCACGTTGGTGATACACCCATCAAAGGTATCATCCGGGGTTTCCATCACAAGCTGTTCAAAGGGCCTATTTTGGATACTATCTTCAGGATTCAGAAGTTGTGCGATTTTCGATCCCGTTGAATCCAGGTCGCACCCGGTCATAATAGCGCCCTTGGGTTTGGTCCCGGAAAACACGCCAGCCCCTGTCGATGGATCCAGGATATTTCCGTTCTCGAAACCGTTCGCCAAAATGGCATCCCACACCCCTTCGGCCACATGGGTAGGTGTGTAATACTCATATTGCGAGTTCTCTGTCAGACCACCCTTCCCAGAATACTGTTTCAGAATCCCGATTTCTTCTTGCGTCAGCTTTCCCGGATCATTCACACGCGCAATGATTTCACGTGCCTTGGTGTTCAACTCTTCACGGGCCTTTTTCCCTTTCATCTTCAGACCGTAATCGCTATTTCCATCATCCTTGTAGTCGGTGATGCTTTTCTTGATTTTCATGGCCGCGACGCCAAACAGCCTGACGAACACAGACTTGATGTCATCCAGGGTTTTCGCTCTTTTTATCGGGATTGACCATGACACTATGCCGGATGTTTCAAAAATGGGATCATCCTGTTTCATTGACAGTTCTCCGCTTGCCGACTCAAAAAGGTTTCCGTTTTTATCTGAGTATTCTTCTTCCACTTGTGCAATCGCCCGATTGATGATTTCCACCTCGGTGGGAGGTGCTGGTTTTTCGAACAAGGACTCTTGATCACGCATGGATAGATGATCCTGGAGGATATCCGCCGCCACCTGGAGCACCCTGCCGATCCGTTTCCCGCTTCTGATATGCTTGTCAATAAACCGCGCAAACGCCTCTGTCCCTTCCGGAATATCCCCAAACAGGCCCCCTTGGGATAAAATTTCATCGATTACGACATTCTCTTCACGGGATTTTCGCACCAGCGCCCCGGCTGCAATCGCATGTTTAGGAATATCGATCCCGTCAAAATCTTCTGCAAACGCCCGGGCTTTCACGAAATCTTTTGCCGCAAACGTGAGGCCGTTCAGGATGTTTCGTAGATCCGGGTTGGTCTCTTCTGCTACCAGGGCCAACACAGACTCATCTTCATAGGCTTTTTGGAAAATGGCTGCCTGAATCCGGTCAATCAACTGTTTCGTGGGCCGTCCGTCCGCCGTCAAGTATCCCGCCGACTCGTTTACCCCTAATTTCTGGATATATCGTTTAATGAAAGCCGTATTAGAAGAAGCCGCTATGTTGCCGTCCTCGGAAGGCGCGAATATGGAAAGATCCGATTCCGTGAGGGTCTCTGCGTCCATCTTGGCAACCTCAACGGGTGACATTTGCGCCAGTTCGTCTTTGTTGGCATCCCGCGCAAACTGAGCACGATCCGCCACTTTCCCCACGCGCATACGCACCAGGACAGGCATTTCCATGTTCGCCACGTCAGTTCCGGCCATGCCGAATTCTTGAGAGTGTTGGATTAGCCATTCACGGTATTCCTTCCCCTTTTCCCCAACGCTATAGGCGGCCCGGAGCGCCATAGTTCGCCCGTTCCCGGATTCCACTGCCAAATCCGGCCCAGCAATAGGAGCACCGGTCGATGCTTGGGGGCTCGCCGCCATCCTTTCGGGATTTAGCTTGTTTGCCATCTCTTTAATTTGTAGCTGCATAGCCCCCCGGTCACGTTGCCGGGGTTGTACTTCTTGAGGATAATCCTTGGATAATGCCATGCTGTCATCATGGGAAGTCTTTAAGTCCCCTACTTCCACAATCGCGTATTGCATCTTGACAGGCGTATTGTCGAACAAAAAAGCAGATGTCGGATTCCCTACAATGTGCTTGACTTTCGACATTGATTCTGTTAGATTTTCTGTAACATTATCACCGGGAGGAAAACTTATGGTTGAATATTTATTGTACGATGAAGAGTCCCCCTTCGCCTTTGATAAGGATTCTTGGGAGACATTCTCCATGGGGGGAAGCGACAGGTCTACTTGGGCTAAAGTTGATGATCCTGACATGGCTTTCAGGATCAGGTCAAACTCTCGCGTCATTTCCGAGACAGAAGCTAAAGTTTTAGCAGACGATTTGACACGGGAAGAGGAGGAAGAGCGGGCCGCTTCAGCATAAACCTTCCGACTTAAATCGTTTAATTCTTCCATCACTCCCCGCGCCACAAACCGGGTATCCCCCTCTGCCTTTTCCGCAACCGGGGATAGCTGTCTTGTTATGTCATAAATCTCATGCCCCAACCCCTTTTCCTTGGCATCGATCATTGACTGCGTGTTTAGTTGCAACTCTGCAATGTGACCGTTTGGGAGAGAAATGTTCATGAAGATATCCCGATATCCACTTGGCAGGGGTGTTTCGTAACGGTTTTTGAGCCGGAAAACGCAGTCTTCATGTTCCAGCATCCTGAACGCCCTTGCTGTCTCATTGACAGTATCGAACACCAACGTCCCGGCCAGGATGTCTTTCAGCCCAGCAAAGGTTCCGTGCTTATCCGCATTAACCTTTTCTATGGAACGTTTCTTGCTTTTCAGCCCCGGCCTTATCATCACTTTGCCGCCGGTTTTGGCACCCCACTTTTCCATGAAATCCGTGAACAGGGGTTGCGCTTCGGCTGCCTGCTCATACAGATCGTCCATGGTCTCGACGCCCTGCTGTTTCAAGGTTTTCTTGACCTCGACAACCGCATGCCCCTCGCCAAGGTCTTTGAGTGCCTGCAATGTCGTGTTGCCGTCCAGGATCTTATATTTCCCGTTTCCCATAGCCAGGGCATGAATAGGGCCGCGCTTTTTTCCGGTCCCTGCCTGGACGTCTTTCATGTATTGGTGGGCATGTTCAAGACGTTTAGGGGTCGGCTTTTCACGCCGAACCAATTTATCAATCGGCACGATAATGCTGCGGTCAGTGGCCTCGAAATAGGGAGACGCCTCCGCATCTGTGGGCACCCGAAACAAAATTTTGAAAATGTTAGAAATATCATAAAAACTATCGGCTTCGTCCAAGGCATATTCCCAGTTGGAAGAATCAATTACATCCGGATCTGCCATTTCAAAGATAGTCTCTGCTGATTCCATAATGTTCCTTTGGCCTAATAGTTCTTCCACTTCCTGGAAGGTCTTGTTTTCAAAGTCGTGAAAAAATGATTGTCTTACCGAATCCTTGTTTCTCATGAATGCTTCGATTACATCAGCGTCACTATTGAGATCGGCAGCTTTCGCCCTGACATATGCGTTAACTTCCTCCTGCGACACACATTTGAGAACCCATCCATCCAAATCTTTATTTTGCTGGATTCGCCATTCCGCGCCAGGGGGTTCATCGTTATTCGGGTCAATGGCCGCATAAAACACACCATGGCGGAAATCCCCCTGCCATTCCTTATCCCCTATAAGAGGCCTTGGGGCATTCATAATAATCCAGCCTTCAGGTACATCCTGCAGCCTTTCATCTTCCAGGGAGACTATGGCCTTCATGCCGGAGACCATGGATTTTACGGTAGGCTTTTGGGACCTCTCGAAGTCTGTTTCAGGGTAATGCTGCCCTTGACCGTTCACGGCAATGTATTCCACACCCTCACTCCTGGTTATATGGGTGATTTCACCGCCCCAAAACTCAGGATTCAGGCCGCTTTCTTTCGTGGGTCGGACATAATCCCCGATATTGAAGCGGGGCCCTTTTTCCTGCCTTGCTTCTTTGAGGGTCCCGCCGTTTTGATTGACCATTTCGGCATATTTGGCAAGGGACTTTAAAAATTCAGGGTGTTTTCCGATCCCGACCACGTTCCCGGACTCTGCATCAAATATCCGCCATGCGCCGGTGCCGGTCTTTTCATCCTTGTAAAGTTCGTAATCCACGTCATCTAAGCGGATCGCATGCGTGACAACCGCATCTTTCAATCCCAATATGTCTTGTTTTTCGCCTACTTTTCGCAGCGGGGGAGGGCTGTTATCCAGGTCACGCAGTTTTTTGATGTTCGGGTATTCGGCTAAAACTGATTCAGGGATGTCCTTTCCCATTTGATATGCCATGGTTACTTGTTCTTCATGAGAGAGGGTCAAAAGGTCAAACGATCCGTCACTAAACGCTGCATCAATCTCTTCTCTTGCTTCTTGCGCCGCTTTGTTAACTGCCCTTTCATTTGCCTGGCTACCGGAAGGTGAACCACTGATAACATCCGACATTGCGATAACTGCATCCCTTTTAGCTTTTGTGTAACGATTGTAGGCAGGGAACTTATCTTTTTTAAGAGATAGATTCGTAGCAAATTGGATATTTGCAAAGTCCTCACTTGTCATCTCCCAGGGTTGTTTGGGTTTTTCTTTCAGTGATTCTCCCCTTATCGCACTCAAAACTTTTTCGATGCTTTTAATTTCACCACTATTCAAGTCATGAGTAATGAGGGCCTTCACTTGGTCGGGGGCAATTGCTTGTAATCCAAGTAGACGTGATTGCAGTTTTTCCTTGGGTTCGAAAAGATAGTTGGGAGACAGATCACTAATCATAATTCCGCCGTCTTCGGTGTAACTGACGGGTCCGTAACCTGCTTCTTCCGCCCTATCTGCTGCTTCTACGAAAACCAACAGCGCCTCCAACGCTGCTTTCGATTCGTTATCCGGGTTGCTACCCATTTCACCACGGATTATTTTTTTCCAGGGTTTTTCGTTCCTGCCTACAATCTTGAAAAAAGATTCCTTGTCGTAATCATAAACCCCTGAATTCTCTATTTTTTTAATAGTGTTTTCGTCTAATGCATCTTGGTCTCTTAATTTTCTGATATGCGATTCCAGTTCGGAGTACAAAGCATTTTCTATCTCAAAGCCCTTGTCTTTTTTTAATGTTCGTTCCAGCTTGGAAAGAATTTTAAGGGTTTCACGAACCAGAGTGTCCCATCCAAACAACCCGTCAAAAACCACCAGGATATCATCCAGGGTTTTCGCGTTTCGAATTTGGGTTTTCCAATCACCCGCTGATTCCAGTACCGCATCCCCAACAGGCTTTTTGGTATTCCCGGCTTTTAGCCAGTCCTTGAATTCATCAACCGTCATTTCGGCCATACTCCCCAATCCCTTCCAACCTTTCTCATAATTGGATAGATAGGCTGCCTTAGCCTCTTTTTCGGTCTCGAATCCCATCAAACACTTGTGCTCGTCAAACTTCCTTGTTTCGGGATTGATCTGGTTCACGACGAACACCTTGTCAGCGCCTTCTGGGTCCGGTCCAAGAAACACGTCTACATGGTCACCGTCATTGCCTTCACTGCGCTTGATATAACCATAGTGGTGATGTATCTTCGAAGTCCATTTCTTCCCGTTTTGGTCTGTCCCGGATCGGTCGGACCCTGCCGGGTTCTCAATGGCGATATCCAGCCCCAAGATTCTGACATGGCCTTTCTTGTAGTTCCCAGATTTCTTTTGCGCTTCCGTGGGTTCGGGTTCATCGTTCTTCGGCGAAGACGCGGCATTATCGGCCTCACGGTCGATCTTGGCCGATTCGATAACAGGATCCTCTTCCGGTTCCACAACCAAACCCGGCCACCCGGCCAGGTACCAGGTTTTTCGACCCCTATGCCATGCCAAAAGCGAGATAAAACCCTGCCATATGATCTCTATGCGTTTGTTCCCGGGAGGACCGTACTTCCGCTTTATGCGGCCTCTCGCAAGGGATTCCACGGCCTGCATAAGATCATCTTCCGTGGAAGCACCCCCCTTAGCAAGAATATTAGCAATGCCGTACCCGTCCATATAGTCGGAGGATTTAGAACCCGCTCGCCCCCACAAAAAGGCGATCCATCCCGTATCCGGCCGGAACATGGCATCTACATAGTTTGCCTGCCTGGCCAGGACCCACTGAAGATTGTCCTGAGCAGGCATGACCATTTCGGTAGGCTTGAGGCCCTGTAGGTATGAGGCCCCTTCAAAAATTTGGGTCGCTTTTGGGCTAACAAACATCCCTATAATCTCCGCTTATTCTGCCCCTTCTATCACACCGAAGGTTTTCCAGGTCCCTGGCTCCCCGGCTTCTGTACATACCCATCCAATATTCCCGCCAGCCGTGGGGGCCGTATTGAAGACGATATCGCCCTGCACCCATGCGCCGCTGTCGGGGGCCGCTGTGTTATAGGCTGTCCGTTTCCCTGCGGAGTTCTTAAAGTCAGCTTCGGTAATGGTTTGATTACTGAGGTCCATCCCAATAGCGCTTTCCCCACCGGTCAATTGGATACCAACGTCCAGATTTCCAAAGAGACGCAATCCGAAATCAATCACAACAGAACTTCCGGAATGTTGATGGAGGGACAAAAGGGCAGATTTGGCACCACCCGCCAAGGCAGCCAACTGCTTCAGGAAAACAGCAAGGCCAGCGAATTCGTCGGAGTCAACGACAACACTATCGTCCTCCATATAATTTTTGGCGATCAGGGCGGCTACGGTCCCGGAATAGGACTCCCCCGCCTTCAGTTCACGTTTCAGAAGGTTCTCTTCTTCGCTATCCACAGCGAGAGGTTCGATCACATGGCCATCGGAGTCCAGAGACGCGACCCCACCCGCTTCCCCCTTCTCAAAATACGGGATATTGCTCAACGGGTCCGGGTTTACGCCGTCATCAGTTGCGGCCCCAGCCGATGCAGACAATAAATTGGATTCACTATTAATTTTCAAAACAGCGGCCGCGGCCAAACTCGAATCAATGTCAAAGGTCGTGGTTGCATTCCCTGCACAATACACATGAAACCCTTTACCTATGATATCTTCTGCCTCTCCACCGGCATTCACAACTGTAATGGTTGATTTCAACATTTTGTAATTCTCCTTTTTTATGGTGTTATTCTTTTATACCATCATCGTCCCGTTCTTCTTCCCGGGTTTCCCCGTCATCGCCCACTTGGGCCGGGGATTCCTTCGGGACGTAGCCAATAATTGAAAAGCTGATAATAAGCTTCCTCTGCGATAAATCTGCAAGTGCCGCGCTTATGCCCATAGGGGTTGCTCGATCAATATTTACCAGAGTGCCGTACATACCAATGGCGCTTTGCATATCTTCCCTTAGCATCCTGACAGCTATCCCTGAACCCCTCATTTCGACATCTTTCGCGATATGCCATTCCGTTACAGGCAGTTTTATCAGCACATCACCTAACGGGGCCTGCACTATAAAAAGATATGGCGTTTTAATTTCTATTTCCATTACGGCAACTCCGGTATATGGTCCAGGCTCTTTGGGTTTTCGGGATTTTTGTACCAATTGGGGACAATGCTTTTCAAGACGGTTTCCATGAGTTGATATAACGCCTGTTTAGTATGCGTATGATTATCTAACAACCACAGGTATGCAAACCCATAGGCATTACTCTTGGTCCCAAACAACAGTCGTACCATCTCATCGGGATTCTCATTCACACTGGCATGTACTCTGTAGTGAGAAGGGCGCTTCCCGCCGAATTTCGCTATGGGTATGACCTGAACCCTGTGTTCATTTCCTTCCAGGAATTTGCCGGAACCGGATTTTTTGGATAACTCATCGTAAAAATCGGATTTTCTTTGTACTCTCTGTAAGTGCTTACCCCCCATTTCAACCCGTTCCTCCAGCATTTTGATGGGGGGGGGTGAAAGCAGAAGACCGTTGATTATATGGAACATCTCGGGATCGTCCTTATATAGTCGTCCGAGAGATTGAGGTTTTGCATACATCTGGACGCCCATGGACATCACTTCGGTGATCGCATCGGGATAGATCTTGCCAATGTATGGTGAAAAAAACTCATCCTCATAAGCTCGCTCATCTTTTCTATACCGTTTTCCGGGGTCCAGCTTGCTTAGGGGCTTGATGGATTTCCCAGCGCAACGGTTAGCCAAAAACTGATTTGACAACATCTTTATCGGTTGATCGTTTTCGAGTAGATGGGCCATTTCATGAAATAAAGTTACCTTGCTAAAATCTCCGTCTATCGAAACTTTGTTGTTCTTCATCCAGGCACATGCTCTCCGCCTGCCTTCCGTCACAATAGACACATAAGGCAGGCGGCCTCCGGTCAACCGATAGAATTCGGCCATATCCTTGCGAACGTCTTCAATCAGATACCCTTGTGTCTTAAGTCGCCTTTCCGCGGCCGGGCTCACCTCCTGGGCATCGGCCCACACTGTGGCCTGTGATTCAGACACCGGGCTCGCCTGCAAGATCTCATCTGCCACACGGGCATAAAATTCACGTTGCACGTCATGGTGTTGAGCCAATAAGGGTCTGAGCTCCCTATCTTGCCGAGATTGTAATAGATGGAGTGCTTTGGGCTTATTTTTCAGCTCAAATCGTAGTGCTTCATCGTGTAACTTCGCGATATCGTCGGCAATTTCCCCTGCTTGCAATTTAAGCTCTTCATATCGTTGATGTTCTTGAGCATCAAACGAAATATCAATTGCTTCCGCACGGAGGTGGTCATATTGCGTATTCAGCGCCGAAAGCCGGTTAGCGTAATCGTCAAGTCCTGCCACATACGTCTCCCGGGCCGCGTCTATCTGTGGTGCAAATTTTTTAATAATCTCATCCTGTTTCTTCAGGATCTCTGTTTCGTGTGTCAGCAGCCCGTCAAGATCTGCTTCAGAAACCGCCTCTTGACTTCTTTTCGAGAATTCTTGATTTAGTATGGTTCCAATTTGCTCAGGATTTGGTACGGATTCCAGGTCATACCTCAATTTCGTAATATCAACACGGGCGACCACGGTCATCGCTTCTGCATTTGGGTCCTGCACAAAATTTTTCAGATCATGGCCCAGCTGATACCGGCGCTCAAGATGCTCTGTCGTATAGAATTCCGTGTACTTCCTTTTCATAATCATGGCGCTTTCCAGGCCAACCCTGTCGAGCCCTATTTTATACGCCCGCTTCACATCAGGGAAAATCTTTCGAAACAGGTCAAGAATATCTCCTACGGACTCAGAGATCTTGATATGTTGTCGATATGAAGACGGGTCAGTATAGGGTTTAATTCTGATCGACGGATTAGTAGGCATTAACCAGTTCCCGTAAGGCGCTTTCCATAACCGCCGCATCCGCATCCTTGACCATCTTATCCTGGTTTGCATCACAATAGTTAATGGTCGGGGGTTTGATGGGCTCGACATCTTTGATCTCCGAAACTATTTCTTTCAAAACACCTACAAACTCCAACGGTTTCAGATTGTTGTACTTTCCAGCCACAAGTTCCCTAAGCTTTTCGTTTTCGCCCGTGTCTTTCTCTTTGATTTTCACGGACAGTTTTTCAAAGGTGTCTTTCAATTCCTTCTGCGCTACACGTTTCTCTTTAAATGACAGGTTCCCTGCCTTCAGTTCGTCCATCTTGGCCGCTACGACCTTTTGCAATTCCCGTTTTTGCTTGAAAGATAAACCCATAGTTATGCTGCCTCCTTCATTTGTTCAAGGACCACAGTATAGTGGTCCGCTGCTTCGTTTAGCAGATCGTCAAACTCTTCCATACGGCCAGCATTTTCCAGCTCATCAGCTGCTTGGTCCAGTACTCTGTCAATGGCGTCCGGGTCGTCATCCAGGTCCCCGTTAAGAATACGGTTCAGCATTTTGACTGCCTCGGGTTCTTCGGTTTCTGGGGTGGGCTCGGGTGCTTTTTCCTGATCCGGCTCTGGCTCAGGTTCGGGGGTAGGTTCACTTGCGTGGGATATAGCCACCTTATCATTCCCATCAAATTTCCACGTTTTACCCTCTTCTCCCATTCGTCTCGTAAACTCGATGCTCTCATCGTCAATATTGCCTTTTTTAGTTTCGAGAGATCGCTTTAGACTCGCTGTAGTCCGGTTTTCAAATTTGGCCCGAACCTTTTCGACTAATGAAGGTTTCACGTTGCCCATCCCCTTGTATGTATCGACATAATCCATCGCAGCATCCACGGCTGCTTCTATATCCGAATGGAATTTTTCACCATAAAAGGATTTAGATTCTTTGTTTACAGTTGCCAAGAAAGAGCTATCTATTGGAGTGAGATACAAATGAACTTGGATTCGCGACTCAAAGCCATTTTCGCCTTTCAGATCAAATGCGGTATGGATGGATTGTCCGCTCACAGAGCCCCCGGCATTTGGATCTATGACATATCCCCGTGCCTCCATTTTTTGCTCGACCTTATCGAATTGCAATTGCAACTCTTCCGAGGTCATCGCTTCTGATAATTTTGTAATGGTTCCTTCATGCGCCCATGCCGCGATTTTTTGCCCTGCATTTGTTTGGATCTGATACTGAACCTTTCCAGAAACATCATCTTTTGTGATCTCTTTAATCCAACCCTTATATGATTTCCCATCAGGCATTTCATAACGCACCATATCATTTATCTTGACATCCACTTCCGGTCCGGGCTCCGGGGTAGGTTCCGGCCGGTTCGCATACCCACGGACATACATGTCGTCTACATATTTATCCCATTCTTCTTGTGTCATTTTCCCGTTCTGGAAATACTCCCATACTCGCCCAGCCGATTCCGCATTCCCTAAACGGATACCAGGGATCTTTTCTCTGCCAATATTTGCAAGCCTAAGCCTTTCCGCCGCTTCTTCGTCGTATCCTCGCTTTGTTTGCAAGTCCTGTATTATCCGTCGGAGTCCATCGACCCCTTTATCTTCTATCACTGCCTGGATATTCACTTCCGTCATTCCCAGGTCCAGAGCCTCCCGTTCAAGGGCGGCGATAGCGGCATCTTCCTCTCGCGCTTTTTCCTGCTCCCGCGCTTTTTCTTCCGCCGCCTTCCAGCCATCAATTTGTTTTTGCAGATCCGCATTTAGCGCAATAGCCGCGCTAAGTTGCGCCTGTACGTTTTTGATGGTCATATCCATGTCCTCGGAGTCTTCCCTTTGCGCCGTGATTTCCATCATGAGGTCATCCCGTGCGGCCGAGGTAATCTCCAGATCTGCCTGAGCCGTCCTCAATTCGGCTTTTTGTTTCCCCACCTCTTTTTGGCGTTTCTGGAATCGTTCGGAGTTCTTGGCCGCGATCTGAGTAATCCGCTTTGAAATTTGCTCCAAGGAGACCTCTCGGTCCTCTTCAGGCGAAACAGCTTGTGTAATATCGCGCTTGTTCAGTAGCCATCGGAAAGCGATGATCTTGTCATCGGGCATAATTTTGAGATTATCGTCGTCAGGAGAATGGAAAACGATACTGATTACCTGCCCGTCTGAAAGCGGGATTTGGACAGTGATTGACGCGAAAAGGCCGGATCTCTTGACCTTACCAATTATGGCCTCCTGTGCGGTAATCTCATCAAAATTCTTGTTCAATGCCCGGACCAGCGCAGCCATTCTCCGTTTAGTTTGGGAGAACTTACGCACAATCACGGCCTCCAGGAGCATCTCAACACCTGGGTTGTATTCTGTCTCGATTTCGTCCATGGTCGCGGTTTCACACAAAAGTGCCTCATCTTCCGCATCAGCAGACAGCTTGTAATAGATGTCTGCCAAATCCTTGTCGGAGAACGGCTTTGCGAGTAAATCAAGCGTCATGTTTACCTTTATACCTTCACTTATTGGATTCATTATGCTGCCTCCTTTAGGGCGTCCAATTCTGCCTGGAGAGTTTCAGACCTCTGTGTTTCCTCGTCAAGCCGCGCCCGTAAATTGGCCAAGGTTGTTTGTTTATCTTCAATCTCTTCAGTTAAACCCTGTAATTCTTCCCCAAGGGCCTCATTTTCTTCTTTTGCTGATGTCAAGGCCCCCGAAACTTGTTCCAACTGTTTTTTCGCGCTTGTTGTGGCTGGTTTCGGTTTCGGGATCTGGACCCTCTTCTTTGCCAAGCGCGTTTGTTGCTGTTTCAGGAATTTGGGCTCATTCTTTTTGACAAAAGTGATGACTTCCCCAACCGCCTTTTTCAGGTCGTCTACATGCTTAATGGGGATAGCTTTGTTGTTTAGCTTCACCTGGAAAATAGAACCATTGGCTTTGGCTTTCAAAAGTAGTTTCTGCCCACTTTCAAAGTGCAAAGTGGCTGCCTTTGTTTGGTAGCCAGACTCCCGTTTAGGTCGGTTGTTGGCAACCACCTCTTTGATGTGAAGATCCTGTTTCTCGAAGGCATTGATAACCTTCTTCAAACCTCTCTCGTTGAAGTTCTTAAAATCTATTGAAATCATGATGCTTTCTCCTTTTCAGGCAGTAGCCCCTCGAATACAATTTTAAAGCCTTTCCAATGATGAAAATTATCGGATAAATCGTCAGGGGTTACTCCTATCCAATAATCGAAAATACCCGCAAAATAGAAGAATTTAGCCACCAATTCAGAGCATACTGCCCCCCTAAACCCTCGAATCCTTGACAGAGGCGGAAAAAGGTGGAAAAACAATCGATATAGGGGGAACTCATCCCCTTTATGCCTCTGGATATTGTCAAACGCAGCCAGGAACACGTTTAGATCAATAGAATCATGCCTGGCAATCAACATGGGTTTTCCGGCATAATCGCTTAAGCTCCCGCAGTTAACACCGGCCCGTCTTGTTGTCTCAAATGTTGAGCCATCGCAATCCGTAATAATACCACCATGGGTATATCGTGACTGACCGTCACGTGCCCAGAAGCGCTGTATGGCATTGATTATGCGTGACACTAAACCGGGGCTTAGAACGAGGAAAGAGTCACCAGGGTTTAAAATGAACGGATACATATCGATGTCTCCTCCTAATAAAATTCAATAACTTGCCATGCAACTATTGTATCAACATGCACTTCAGGAAGTCCTCCATATCCGGCCTGGCCACAAACTGTTATTTGAGTGGCTGAATCAATGGTGACCCATCCTCCTATAGCCCCAGTACCTTGATTAGTCGCAGCGTTGTAGACATCACATAACAGCATGACTTTTGCGGGATCGACAGCATTTATTGAGACTACTTCATATTGGTACGGACCGCCCGCCCCGCCCTCGAATGGGGAATCGCCATCGATTGCCGTAATTCCCCTCTGTATGCTCTTAACCCCGCTCCCTGAAAATTGGCTCAAAAATGACATTAGATTTCATCTCCTTTCTTTATGCGATACGCCATCCCGCAGGGTCTCTCACCAACCGGAATGCGGCGTATTTAAGGTCACAAATCATATCCTCCGAAAGTCCCATGATTTTCATACCATTCCGGCCTATAGTGAGGTAGTGGGTATCAAACGATGCTCCTACATCTATGATTTCAACTGCATCCCCCACGTCCGACTCACCGCTTGATGGTAGCGTACAGGTAAAAGCGCTCCCGCTGGTATCTGCTAAAATTCGATCCCCCACCGCAATATTCAGGTTGGATGAGGCCTGCCGGATCGTTTTGAGCGCCCCTCGTTCCCTGATCTCTGAGTGGGAATTGGCGCTACTGTTGTGAGCTGCGATATCGGTCCCGATTTTGTTTTGGATAAAGGTGTGGGCAATCTCGCTTGCGTTGTGAGCAGCTATATCAGCATCTATCTCATCTGAAACACCACCAAATAGGTCGGAATGGGCATCCACATCGACGTTGTGGGCAGCAATACTTTCAGGTATCCCGTGGGCATCGGTCAAAGCATTGTGACTTGAAATGTCAGAATCAATTTCAGCCCTGATATCTTGATGGGCGATCTCATTCACATTATGAGCCGCGATATCAGAGTCGATTTCACCGCGAATGTCTGTATGAGCCGTACCATTCGAGTTATGCGCCAAGATGTCATTATCGATCTCGGTTTGCAGGTTCCCAATTTTTGTAGCCAGATCATGGGAATCCGGGTCGGCGTTGTGGGCACCGATATCGGTCCCAATTTTATTTTGGATAAAGGTGTGGGCGGCCTCATCGGCGTTGTGAGTACCGATATCGGTCCCGATTTTGTTTTGGATAAAGGTGTGGGCAATCTCGCTTGCGTTGTGAGCAGCTATGGCCTCATCAATATCGTCATCCCATGGCGGCGGGTCCCCGCCAACACCACCGTGGGCGTCCGGGTCGTTGTTATGCGTCTCGATGTCTGTATCGATTTCCGTGCTGATATTGGCGCGAATAGGCGAGTGAGCGGTTTCATCATTATTGTGGACCGTGATATCATCATCAATCTCTTGACGAATCAGGGGATGGGCGTCTCCGTCCGCATTGTGTGCCGCGATATCATCATCTATCTCAGCACTGATATTGATTTGGATCGGTTCATGAGACTCGGGGTCCAGGTTGTGAGCTTCCAGATCAACATCTGTGAGGTAGTGATCCCCGTCAATCGTAACCACCACATTCGTGGCATTTGAAACCACAACTATCAGATCAATAATTTGCTCAACGGCTGTGGAGCCGCCGCCAGCAGGTAGATAATCAGGGTTGGAGGCATATGCGACAGCATAAAGAATCTCTGCTTCTTCGTCGTCCGGGTCTTCGGCAAACAAGCCGATTTCACGAATGAAAAAACCGGTTTCCATCCCCTCGTTAGTCAAGGTTCCCCGTATCCGTGCCGTGCCGTCCCCGACGACCGTGGCCTCCGTTGGAGACACAGATTTCCGTTCGTTTGCGAGTTCCGTATAGCCCTCAAGGTCACCACCGGGGTCTAACGCCCCATCCCCCAATGCGATCCTTACAAAGTTCAACTCTTCGCCCGTCTGGACAAGGGCCTGGAGGTTTCGCCCTACATCCGTTAATACCATACCCCCGAAATCTGCCATGATTTAAGCTCCTTCCGCTATCGTTATCGTACTCCCAAGCCGGATGCCGCCGCCAAAATACGGGGTAGCCCCCACATCGAATGTCGGCATGGGCGGGTTTATTGTGTAAGTCGTGGAGAAAGATTTAATGATACCAAGATACATCAAATTTTCTCTCCTACGCTCATAGATGGTCCCTTCATAGAGTATATGCAGGGGCTTTATCGTATCCAAACGGGCATCCACATGAGCCACAAAATCATCGATAGAAATCCCCCTGGCCGTCATTTCATCGATATTGACTGTCAGCTTGCCACGGGACGTAAGGTAATAGTCATCAAAATTCGACACTTCATCTTGAGGGTAATAGGCGACACCGTAATCTTCGCTTTTCTTTGCCCACAACGGCATCCATGTAACCGGCAGCCCTAAAAATTTCCGGGCAAATGTTGATACAATAATGTATTCGCGATCTTTGAAGAGAAGCTCCAGCTTTCGCCATGCCACGGCAATAGCCATGTCCTCTTCTTCCGGGATTGCCTGGAAGAAGTCTCCTAAGCCCCCAATTTCTCTTTGCATGTCTACGCTGTCGGCAGTGTAAATCGACTTTGCCCGCTTCATCCTGTCTGAAGCAGGGTCAAAATACGTCTCCCAAAGTTCCTGGATTGCCTCGGAGAACTGTAGCCATCTCGGAGTATCATCCTTGACAGGAGAGAGACGTTTTTTCAGCCAGTCAATCATAGATACCCCAACGTAATAGTGGTCGCATCCATATCAATATGCACCATGTCATTAAGATCGCTCGGTTCTGTTTCTCCCGTAATCTCAATGCTGAAATAGGCACTGGAATCCGCGAAATAGCCGCTCGCGCTAATTAGCGCGTAAAAATCTTTAAGGTAAATTTCCGTTTTCCGGTTGGCGGAATCCTTACTGTAATTTTCCGTCAAAAGATCAATAATGGCCTGTTCCACGGTTGCCAATACAAGCGTCCGGGAAACCACCCCCGTAATCGCAAGAGAGAACGTCACGAAATTAGGATCTATCCATTCATATTTCCGGTTCAAAAGCGGGACCTGTTCAAGAGCCTCGATACACCGGTCTTCCAGGGTCTCAAACAATACCCAGTAATCATCCGCGCCGGTCGGTTCCGTGTCGCTGGTGTGGGCCTGGATACAAACCAGGGCCACACCGCCAGAAGTCGTAACCGTGTCATCAACTACATAATCCGTTTCGGTTGCCCATACCCCTTGATCATTGTTTTGTTCGTAGGCGGATATGAAAATCTTATTGATAAAATTTACGTTCGGCTCTCCGGCCGCCTCTTCCGCCTCCTGTTCCCCCCAGACCTTACACCATAGGATGTTAGGTAACTGCCTACGAAGAAAAAAACGGTAATCCTCCCGCCATACTAACCGCTCGTTGTAAATCGGCCAGTAATGGAGGTTTCGGCGTAGTTCTTCGCCTTCTTCCCCGCTTATGCCGCCGGTAATAGAATTGAGTGTCGTAATGGTAATGGCAGCCTGCTCCTCGTTGAAATCAAGAAGCTCACCCACAATATGCAATTGCTGACCAGCGGCCAAGTAGGAGGTCCCCTGTGTCAACCACAACGTGATTTCAACCTGTGTTCCGGCCGGTAAAATCATCCCGAAAACACCATTTCCAAATCGAATACCGGATTGACCCGTATGTGCGTAGAACTCGTCATAAACAAGACTTTCCGCGTCCACATTTTGAAACAGACGCGAGTAAGTCATCTCCTGGAAACCATTTCCATCCTGGAGATCCACGGCTACGGAAAACGATTTGATCTGTCTGGTTACATCAGATGAGAGGAGTATCTCGTAAAACGCTTTTTCTTCGGTGACCGTATGCGTAACCACACTGCTCTGTATTTGCCAGATTTCAACCAAACCACTCTCGGCGGCCGATAAAACCAGTGGGGCACGGGTCGCATAGTACAGTTGCGCACCGGATTCAAATGCCTGATCTTGGGGAATGGAAATCTGGTAAGCCCCATTGTTGACGATATTGACCTTCCCTGTTGAGGGTATCGGTTTCCGTGGCAGGTACTCCCGGTCCTCAGCATGAGACCGTATACTGGATTCGTTTAGTGCCGTGGACAGGAAAAACTCCTGCATAGACCGTTCAATGGCGAAAAGCCCTTGACGAAGCGCCCAACTCTGAAATATCGAAATATGGTCAACGAATTGGGAGTCTTTCAGGACATCCCAACCCGCTTTCCCTTCCAGGATTTCTTTGAATTTCGCGAGGGCCTCATCCTTGCCGATCATATCAGGACCTCCCCCGCGTAAGTACCGATTTTATGAGATATCGCCACGTGGAACAAATCGATTTCCCTAAATTCTACTGCAATCTGTGTGATGATTAAGTTTCTAATATCAATTGGCATTTTCTTCCTTATGGAAATTTTCACTACTACTTCAAGGCTTGTCGTCATAGGAGAATGTTTAAACTGTGTCAGGTTGTGTCCCCATGATGGGAGGTCTGCAACAGTGCCTTCCGGTGTCTCAAACCATTCTCTAATTCGATCATCCATGGCCGGACCATCGACAAGACGTTCAACCCCTGTGTCCGGGTTCAGCTTTATCAAATGTTGTAGCTCTTCGATGAGCATTACGTTTAAATCCTGTCATACGCCATTAGGGTCAACATCGAGTCGTCAAAATCTGATTTGATATTCGTTTTAGGTGCTATAGGTTGCTGGTTCGGTTTTTCAAAGGGATACGACGGTTTTTTTGCAGTGTTCTCCAGTGTTCGGACAAGCCGGTTGATAGCGGCATTATCAACGTTTTCAGGTGCCTTCTTGACATTGGCAGCAAGCTCTTTTGCCCTGGATCGTATGGGGAGATCCCCCTGTATCTGCTCGATTTTGGGCAGCGGCCTTACATGCTCAATCGTAGGGATGGGATCGCTTTGCACTTGCGGTTTCGCGACCGCTTGTGGGGATTCAATTGGTTTAGCAGTCTTGACCTGGGCTTTTTTGTCTTTTTTCCCCGTAAACCAGCCCCAAATGGATTTGACACCTTCTGTTACAGTAGCAATGGGAGCGGTTATAGTCTTTTCGATAATCCCCTTTTCGCCTTTTTTGGTGTCTCCTTTTTTGGTGTCTCCTTTTTTGGTGTCTCCTTTTTTGGTGTCTCCTAAGCCAAAAAAATCTCCGATTTTGGATCCAAACCCATGTATGCCTTTGGCGATATCAGATGTATCGGCATCGACGCCAAGCATACTAAGGAGGCCTGTGCCAAGCCCCCCCATGTCTAAGACGTTTGCCAGGGCGGATGATGTTTTTTGACCTGTTGTCGCATCCTGCCCTTTCTGTAAACCAAATGCCCGCTCCTGCATACCTCGGTCATGCCATCCTTGAAAGGCATCAAACCCGGCCATGCCAACAGCGGCTATTTGGCCAAGAACTGGAACCGCGCGAAGTGCCCCGCCTGCCAGCTTCCCGCCCATTTTCAATGCCGCCTTGCCACCCAGCTTGGTTGCGCCTCTGCCCCCTAATTTCGTTGCTATTTTGGTGGAGGGCTTTGCTATAGGTTTGGCCGCCTTTGGGGCCGCTTCCGGGATGATATTGGTCGTTCGCGATGCTGCGCTTGTCACGGCTTGTTCTGCGACCATATCCGGGATAGATGATTCACCGCCCCCGAAAAGTCCTCCCAATAACCCCCCTCCAAGACCGCCAATCCCTAAACCACCAATCCCTAAACCACCAATCCCTAAACCACCTGATATAAGGCCAGCAATTTTTCCAAACTTACCTCCCCCACGAAGACCCATCATCCTACGAGACAGGGACGGAGTCGGGGTCCTTTGTATTTTTGGGACCTTTATTTTCCCCATGGCCCCTGGCCGTTTTCGTTCGACCAGTTCGATGGACTTCGGGACCTTAACAGCCTTCGGAACCTTAACAGTCTCCGGGACCTTAACAGCCTTCGGAACCTTAACAGTCTCCGGAACCTTAACAGTCTCCGGAACCTTAGCAGCCTTCGGAACCTTAGCTGGCTTCGGGATCTTAGCAGCCTTCGGAACCTTAGCTGGCTTCGGGAGCTTAGCAGCCTTCGGAACCTTAACAGTCTCCGGAACCTTAGCAGCCTTCGGGACCTTAACAGCCTTCGGAACCTTAGCTGGCTTCGGAACCTTAGCTGGCTTTTCTACGTAAGCTTTCTTTGCGATAGGCTTCGGGACCCTTGGAGTTGTCTTCGTTCTGGGTACCGTCTTGCTTGAACGTCTCTCCGTTCTCCTTCGGGATAAATCCCGAAATATCCCGCCGTCGATACCCTTTACAGCTTTAATCAATTCCTTGTGGTGGGTTTCGTCTTCGCGTTCAGTGTCCTTCAGAGCATCGACAGTCTGTATCCCTAATTTGGAAAGCTGTTCAGTGACGCGCTTATGGTCTTCAATATTTTGCGCGTTCTTCTGCTCTATTATGCGGGTTTTGGCTTCACTTTTAGCTGTAGTTTTTCCTGCTTTGATGGGTATGTACTTCCCCCGACTATCCCTCAGCCTGCCTGCGGCGTCCTTTTTGACACCATCTGGCAACGAATCTTCCTTCGATATTTTTCGTTTTCGTAAAAGACTTGAGGCGGCACCCTTTAGCCTTCCGAAATCGGTATTATCTGCTACCTCCTTAGCTTCCTTGACAGCCCCCCACAAAGGCCCGCCGATAGCTGTCCCCGCAATATCTGTGATATCCTGATTTTCAAGGGCATCCCGGGCAATCCCCATGCCTGTAGTGCCCGCGCCTGCCAATACAGTCTTGATCCCTGATACTATGGATTTCCGGTCCTTAACTCGTTCTGATTCATTCTTGCGGGTTTCAAGAGCTGTTTCGCTTTTTGATCGTTCGATATTGGTATGATGGCCAGTATTATTCTCTGCCGTTTTCGGTCGTGGCTTGACAGATTTCGGTAATCCGGTCTTACTCGATAATCCCTTACTCTTTGTGGCTTTTGACTCTCGAACAGTGTCAGCCTTTGCAGCATCCTGGATTTCTTTAGATAGGACAGCTTTCGCTTTTTGGAGATCCTTCGTATTCCTGCTACGTTCAATTTTACGGGTTTTTTCTGCCCCGGCACGGTTTGTCTTTTCAATGTATTGATTTTCGGTCTTAGCAGTAGGTGTTATAGCAGTAGCCTTTTTGGCTTTAGGATGATCTGAGAGTTGAATGAGTGTCCCGGTAGGTCGTTTTTTGATTAGATGCGAAATATCGCGGGTGTCCTTGCGGATATCGACCAGCACACCATAAACATTAGCATTGGAGGAAATGATGGAATCCAGCTTGTCAGCGAATGCAACAAGTTGATTCCCGCTTTCATAATCGCGTGAGGCCTCTTCCGGCATGGCCGGGATAGCGACATCCTGATGAACAATAATTGTTGCGTCTTTGATAGCAGCCATTTCAACCCGTTTGCTTTCCCCTGGATCGTCTTACAATCTCATCGTGAAGCGTAACAACAAATTTTTCCGGCGTATCTAAAAGGTTTTTCAGGTCTTGATTTGCAAAAATGCAAAGATTTTGAAGAATTTTATTCCAACCGCGTGCGCTAAAAGATTGGAATGTAGTCGATATCCCGAAAGGGGACCCTCAATCGGGTCTCTGCCTCCTTTTGCTCGTCATTCGGGCATTTATGGGGCGGCGTAAAAAGATATATCGTCCCCAATTCATCCATAGTCGTATCTAAACCGTGCTGCATATCGGCCAAACAGTCCCCCACCTGTTCCGCCATTTCCCCGAATTCAGTTGTGGTCATCAAAAGAATTTTTTTCTCTGTAGCATCTACCCTGCGGCTTAGGGTTTCGGGTTCCTCTTTGCTATGCAGGCACAAAAGCAACCTTAAGAGGCGGATCTGAGCCTCCTTCTTTCGATATGCCCCGCTTTTTTCGCCATGCTCTTCTGCTGCAACCCCTAATGACAATCGACCCCGCTCCAAAAATTCCATGTCTTCGCCAGTCAAGGGCCGCACCAACATACCATTTCTCAACTCCCGCTCGGGCTTGCCATCCAGATTCCGGTATCCCTCCCCCAATATCCTCATATCTTGCAGTAGCGAATGGGTTTCCCCGCAAAAATCGCACTCATAGGAGAGGGCAATGCTTGGATCTTTCGCCGTATGAATCCAGTACCAGAATAGGATAGCCCGCCGGTCATCAGCGGTCCACATTTTAGCATCAAGCTGGGTCGCCCTGTCCTGGTGGTCCTGCATCCGGTTTAGGAATAAAGTAGTTACCTGTTCCTCGTGCCCCTGGTCGATATCAGTAAAATCGATCACGTCTTTAACAGTTGCCTCACGGAGGCAAATCCTTCTGTCGGGATTACTGGGTAAAGAAATTTCGGGAATCATACTCCTCCTTTTTACAGAGATCTGAATTGGATGAACGTGATAGGAAATTCGCAAAATCCCGGCTCATCCCGGGACTCTGTTACATCGCCTAATTGAGTCGGATACATGACCCATGTATCCGTCAAGACACCTCCTGTACCTGAGCCTGTCTGCAGAACCGTATATCGCTCGACATTAAGACAATATTCTGGAGGTAAAGCAATTGTGCCGTCCTCTAAAAGGACCTTTGATACAAGGCCTGCAAACCAATTGTGTATCCTGCCATCCTCATGGTCCCTCATTGTCATTGACAACTGTACCGGCGCGGAGGCTATAGGATACGTAATCGTCAAAGCCGATGGCCCTATTTTTTCGGGCTCCGTCTCAACCTCAATGGGACCGTAAGAAACGTCCTTAACATAAAAATCGAAATCGTCCGGCGCTTGCGGAATCTCGAACCTAAATTGCCATGACTGCCGGAATTCTTTCTTGATCGCCTGCTTCGCAATCAATCGCATTGCCGCAAAATCTTCCATCCCCCCGGAAAACCCCTCTCTACTCCCCCGGAAAACCCCCCTCTACTCCCCCGGCCATCACATTATTACCACACCGGGGATGATGGCCTGACTCTCTTCCATCGCAAGAGCCGCGGTATCCAATCGCTCGCGCAACTCTTGATCGCTCGGAAATTCCAGGTCAAGCCCGGTTGATTGCGCCACGGCCCTGCCGCGTTCGGAATTTAAAACGTCAATCAATGCGATCAGATATTTTGAGATCAAATGGATAGATTCAGGCGGCAAATCCGCATCCGAATCCCAACCCTGAAAATCCTGGAAATACCAGACACGAAACGGTTTCACACTGGAATACAAAAACGGACAAATTCCACCCGGCTGTTCCGTAACCGTAATCACGCCCTCTGACTCTTTGGCTTCATGATAGACACAACATTCATCCATGGCGATTGCCAAGGACATGAAATCTTCAGGGGTCTCTATCTCAGTTACATCTACAGGAAAAGTGAGATTGGCAACCGGCCCCACTTTTTCTTGATAGGCCTCCAAAGCTTTTGCCAACAATTGATTCTGTATTCCCGTATCCAAATACATCACAGGGAAATCGGATACTGCCCTGGCCAAAAGTTCTGTAGGTGACATTTAGCTGTCCCATCCAACCCAGTTCGCGTGCAGTGTACCTGTAGGCTTGACCAAGGTTGAATCTTCCACTGAGAGATCCACCCCCTCAAGCTCAAGCCAGCAATCCTCAAGCACTACATTTACCCCTGATCCGCCGCTTTCAGACACGAGGGCTAATTCTACTTCCAGGTATTTCTTTTCTTTCACCCAACTGCGAATCGCTTCATATGCGATACCCTCAATCACTTCCTTGATCGATATAGGTACCTCAACAGCATTCTTGTAACGCCCGGCCTGCACAAACTGGACACCATGGGGGCCATACGTCTCAATGGGTTCCCGCGCCATTGCTGGCAGCTGTGTCGTTTGGACTAAAAACGACAGGTCCGGAAACTCCGCGATCGTCATTTCAAAATCATCGGCCGTAGCCCCTTCACCGTAACCCAATAAGCGTGTGTACGCCTCTTTTGCCAAGGGGATATTCCCCACTACATTGCTGATATTTGACATATTATTTTCCTCATTTAGGAGTTATCATTGATACATTGCATCAACATCTGACCTGTTTTGCATTTTGATTGACCCTATCTGCATACTCACTGAAGCCCGTATAAGACGACCATTTTTATCCCGCTCTTTGTCGATCGGCATGCTTAATGATTTGATATAGGAATCAGGGAGAGACATCCGGCCCAGTTCAATCATTACAGGTTGTGGAACCCTGCCGCCTGGGAGTATTTCAGACACTTCAGGAGCAATCATTTTCTCAAGGGCCATCATGGCACCCTCTACCTCCCTCCATGGATCGTATAAAGCATAGAACTTAAGGGCGAGATCGAATAGATACGGCTCATTCCCCCCCCACGTTTGGACAGAAGAAAAAGTTGACAGGGACGTCAAGTCCGTAATCTTCTGAACCATCCCTCCCACTTTTTTAAACATAGATCCAATACTGGAATCCTCGAACGGCGACTCCCAGTTCGCGACAATCTCTTTGGATGTCCCCTCATCGATCATTCCGACAACGCACAGAATTTCACCTTCAAAATCCTGGATGAGATGACACTTTAGATACGCAGACAAGGCCGTGTCTGCGTTTCCCCATTCGGTGAGCATACAATTAAAGCCCCCGCGATTTCCTTATCCGCATGGCTTTTTGCCTGGCTTTTCTTGCTGCGCCAGTATTAGCTTTTCTACGTGCTTTTTTTAGCGCAGCACGCTGTTTAGCAGACAACCGCTTAGGTTTGCCTATTCGCTTTTTCCTGAAAACGACCTTCCCGTTTTTTATGACTTTTACCCGTCGGTACGCCGCCTCCAAAATCGTATCATCTGACACGGCAAAACCGGAGACCAACTCATCATCATCGATTTCAACATCATGCATCTTGTTGGACAGGTATTCCCCCAGCTTTTCACCCGCGGGATCATCTTCATCATCAATAAACCCCTTAACGTTCTTTTCATCGGCACCCAATTTCACAAAAGCAGCACCAACAGCAGAAAAGAGGTCGTTGTAGAGATCCTCTTCTTCTTCATTGATTTCGGCATCCCCGTCCAGGTCTGCCATGCCGACAACTAAGGCATCCAATGCAGTATAGCTAAAATCCTGGTCCTCCAGCCACACCAGGGCTAAGGACATCCCCTGCGCCCTTGCCTGCATAGCCGCAAAATCAGCAATCTTTTCCGACGTGGCTGTTTCAAAAACAATGTCTTTTTCGTGGTCCTGTAAGTAGTCAAACTGCGCCCCGAAAATATCAGTCCCCACAATATCCTGATGTTCCATTTGAAATCTCCTTATTTGATCAGCCGCGGCTGTCCTGCAATACGCCGTGCGCTGCCTGTAGGGCAAAAAGACCAATCAACCAGCCAGAGATCGATCTCCTGCTGAGTCACAGTAAATTGATAGGGGCTGTCACCATCGATATCCGGTTCGCGTGGGGACGAAAGCGCCTCCGATGTCACGAGCTCGTCCAAAATGGCTTTAATCCCCTTCGCGAGGCCGCGATAGGTAATCCCGTCCGGTTCATGTTTAAATTGGTTTGCGAGCTCCACAAATCGATGATCGATATAATTGGCAATCCGGTTGACCCACACGAAACGGCTATATGACTGTAAGAAAAAAACTGTCAGCGAATCGTCAATCACGAGGCCTCCGTCATCCCATGCAATAACCGGGTTGATTCGACCGGTATAGAAATCATCTCTGTTTAAATTATCACCGGGGAAAAGAGGTGTGACTCCTACTCGTTCCAGCCTTCCCCGCTTTACTCCAGCCGGAGAATAATGAATGCCAGGCGTGGATCCGGTAAAATTCGCATCTCCTTGGGCGCAAGCCGCTGCAACCGCGCCGGAGGCCCCCCATGCGGTTTTCCCGCCATACCACTCGTCGGTGGCCCCAAACGGACAATAATAGCAAGAGGCCTGTCTGCTGGAGAGAGAGGTAGACTTCAACCAGAGCAGGGCGGCCGCCGCATCCAAGTAATAGGGCACGTCAAAGAAAAAATTGACATGACGCGCTTCGGCTATGTCAATGCAATTGGCAAGGACCGACTCGTCATAATTTCCGGCCGCAAACAGCAAAAACATCGGGATGGATTCATCTCGGAACATATCCCAAGCATCTATCCAATCCTGTGTCTCGGGTTCGCCGCCATTCGACCCCCCGGCAAAGGCGGTTTTACTGACCTCATCCAGAGTATCCTGGATTTCGTCCCACTCAAGGCTTACACCCAAATCACACCTAAACCGGTCACTTTGCTGTTGTAGAACCGACTCGATAAAGTTTGGTCGGCCCATATCATCCCGGTCAGTCTCAACAATCCCGACCACATACGACTCCAGCAGATATTCTTCACCAGAAATCGTCTTATCATAGAAATTGATTTTAAACCGCTTGTCTTGATTGGTGAGCAATCGCCAGTTCGGGCTATCATCGGGGTCAGGAGCTTCTTCCTCGGAGGAATGATCATTGCGGCATAGATACTCATTACCATCTGGGAATTCTGCCACATCATTTTCGCTATAGATGGTTTCAGCCTCCCAATCACCCTTGTGATTGATAAGCTTTTCGATCTCGAAAGACCTGTTAGTACTGGGGTCCCCATCAACCGGCCAAACTTGCAACAGATAACCATCACCAAGGGCCAATGTCGCACCGTAGGCATGGTTATCCTGTTCTTCGACTCCGGGATACTCTTCCCAGTTGACCCCCGGGACTTCCACAGTTGGGGCCGGGTCATCACTGGTATGAGCCAAGATGCAAATTAACTGTCCATCAGCAACAGTGACAACATCGTTTGCAAGATATGCCGTCTCTGTGGCCCAATCCCCTTTATCATCGATGTGCTTTATAGCTAATGAAGGGAATCGTGCATCATCCGCGACAACCCTGACCACATTGACATAAGCACAATCTTGAGCCGCGTCATTCACATGCCGGAGACCCTCCATATGCTGCCCCGCTTTGGCCGGGTACGGCATGCCAAAATAGTCCTCCCAATTGTTGTAGGTTACCTGGACAATCTCACCGACAGGCCCTTTTGACGCACGTACAACCGTAGCACCAATAGTCGTGGGGCCGCCGCCGGTTTTAAATGTTTGATCAATTAAATCCAGAACGGTGATTTCCGCAGCATTCGTGATAATATTCTTCATTATTCTTCACCTCCACTATCATCAGAGGGTTTAATTCCTAATCCGGTCAGGTCGGCTTCGACTTCTGGTTTCTCATTAAACTCTGTTTCTTCCTTAGCCTCCGTCTTTTTGGCCGGTTTGCGTTTTTTTGTAGGTCGGCTCCCTCTTTTCTTCGGTTTCGGGGTGGGTTCGTCTATGACTACTCTGATTTTGACATAGGGTGCCCGCCGTTCCATTGCTTCAATAAACGATTTTACGGATGCATCCGGGATTTCCAATGTAGCATCCCCGGGCTTAATTAAAATTTTCCCCAGGCTGTCCGCGTAGGCGACCTCTGCACATCCGTTGTTTTTTACTACGATTGTTGCCATGATGAGATGCTCCTGTTAGTGGTTAGCCCTGCCCGAAGGCAGGGCCAAAGAAAGGAGGATAATAATTAAGACGACTCAATTTCCAGGTCCATAAAGTACTCACGACCGTCAAACGGTTGTAAGTCCCTGTAGGCCTGGCCCCACAGGGTATTCCGATATTTAAGGTCGGTTTGGATTGCATGTCTGAACGGCATGGGAGGAATGGCATCGCCGGTAACGTACCCGGCCTCACCCACGCCGCGGCCTTTGGCATAACACAGGCACTTATATTGGGACTTTTGCGGATCCTCGAAGACATCCCACATGCCGAAGAGTTTACCAATATAGTGCGGTTGGGGTATGCGCCTATAGCCCGCGGCTGGCACGAAAAAAGGCTGCTTCATGGCTTTAAAAAGCGTAGCACTCTTTGAATCGGCTACGATCCCTACTAACCCAGAAGTACCGGTACGTTCCATCAGGACAGCATCAATTTCAAGCAGCGTTTCGCGTACTGTTTCGTAATGCTCTTGGAAATACAGACCAGTAGGCACCACCATGCTCCAGGCCCGCTCGCCCTTGGAGTAAAAGTACAGGTCGCGGAGGATCTTCCGATCACGGTCAGCGGCTAAAACATTACGCATTGCGGCCATGGCCATGGAGTCAGCATCCATAGAAAACTCACGACGTAGTGCCCACAACGCCTGCAGTGTGGTACTGGCTGAAATGGCGTTCTCGTGCGGATAAATCACGCGGGAATCCATCTCATGGTTGATTACGGGGATCAAAGTAGGATCCTTTTCAATATCTACATCAAATCCGACATGAATCTCGATACCGTCCGCCGGGCCGGTACTAAAGATCGGGTCGATATTGCCGGTTGCGTAATCCACCGTTCCTGTCACTGTTATTGTGGTTTCCCCTACGACAAACGATCCATGTAGATTCCCCGCGCCGTCGTCTTTTGCAACGATATTGTGGTCATGAAAAATCTTGATGGACTGCTTTTTAAATGGGTAAACTCCAGAGAATATGGTTTCGGAATCAAACTCGAAATCCCCTGTAAGCGTGGGGGTCGCCTCGCTATCAGCCTCTTTGACCAAATGGCGTTGGTCCATCGATGCATACTGGCCATTGAAAGAGTGATCAATTTTTTCTCCCTGTGTCAAGTCCCCAAAAGTAGACCCGGCCACTCGCCAGACTTTGAAAATTTCACTCTGGTTGTAATGCCCCGGGATATGCGACACCATCCGACTGGTAATCGACATTAAGGCAACTGGCAGGATCAATGCGATCATCCGGTCCCGCATCAAAATCCCTTCTGTGGTCTCCAGATTAGATGACTCCAGAACCATATTGTCCGGGCCATTTCCAGCAGAGATTTCAATTCCGTTCTGGATTGCCTGGTAAGCACTGGCTAACATTTCATCAGATGGCATTTCACCATATTGCCGCTGGTAAGGTATTAGGGCATTGGCCGCAATGCGGGCTACAGTCCCTTTACCCTTGCCGATAGATTCAAAAACGCTACCTTCGACAGATCTGTCCAGGGCCTCAACAAGTTGGTTTTCGTTTGAGATAACCTCCCCGCTATCGCCGTCGATGATCGGGGTGATAATGGCATGGCGCATGGAAGCAGCCTTCTGACCGATCTCGACCATTCGTTTTTTATATTTTTCGGGCATTTTACTTTCTCCTCATATCGTAAAGGTTTTAGTTGGTAAGTTTGTTTCAATCCACGCCCCTATACGAGGGGCGACGGAAAAAATCTTTCCGCACCAACGTGCTACAAAGAGAAAAGCGAAGTAAATGATGTTGACTCCAGATACGCCGTATCTGCCGTATCTGCCGTATCTGGATTTTTTTAGGACTTTTTACTGCGTTAGAGCCCTGGATTAGAGCCCTGGATGGGAATGGTGATTTGTGTTCCCGTCTCCGTCAAGGATCTCGCCGTCCGCTTCGATACTGCCTTCAGAATGCATGGAACCAACAGCCTCAATGCCACCGCCAACAGTGAGTTCTCCCGAGATGTGAACATTGCCGTTCAGGTAAATCTCAGGAGCCGTAAGGGAAATTGATACACCTGCAACGCCATTGATTTGATTAAGGGCACTAACTAAGACATCACTTTTAAGGGATGTGATTAAGATACTGCCTTTTTCAGACAAAATGATGATGTTCTGGTCGGCAGTCAGGAAAGCGGCTTTTTCACTATGCAGGGTGATATCGCCCTCCGGTGTTATTTCGATAGCCGCGCCGGTTTCTCTCTGTGTTACAATAATCGATCCTATTTTTATCCCATTGACATTCTGCTTTTTTGGTATTTCGACTATAATACCATCCTGGGAATAAACGTTGTTTTCGTAGTAGTCTCGATCCGCTGGTTCAGGTTCGCCAGCACGACGTTTATGGACCAAAGCTTCCGGCCCAAGCCACATTTCGTGTGGTGCCTGGGGCGATGCTTCCGGGCAATAGTGTACGCTCCCCAACAACCGGGGTCGCCGGGTATTCCCGACAAACGGAAAATCCACCCATACATAATCCCCCACCTCCACGGACGTTACAAACCCCTCATTCTCCCTCGATCCAGGCGGAAACGCATATTCAGCCCACGGTAAATCCTCATCCGGGACATTATCCGTAAAAACCCCATACACACGGATCTGCACCCGTAGCTGATGGTCCGGGTCGTCTGTATTCACAACACGTCCGATATATCGGTTGTCAAATCTCATAGTCGGCCGATCTGGTAAATTCTTTTGCATTGGTCACCTCGACACTTGCGATCCATCCAACGGGACCACGATTTTTGTTCTGCAGTTATACTGGTCACCTGTATGATAATGGCAAACAACACCCACCACACCAGTCGTGGGCAAGCTCTCATCGAAGGGCCTCGCCTTGTCATCCAAGTGCCACCCAAATTTTAGGGCAAGACCAGGTTCAAGACGCCCATCGCCGATCATAGCTAAATCGATTAGGAGGAGGGTAAATTCAACCATGTTACTTAATGTGATTTCATGTCCTACCCCCGCAAATTCCACAGGAGCATCAGTAGAGATGCAATCCCCGGACACAAATCCTTTTACCATGTGCCATCCAATATATTTCCTGAGAATTCGGTCACCCACGACATGAGCGACATTCATGACATCCATATGGACGATCTGGTTTTCAGCTTGTATATTATTCCACTCGTAATATATTCGCTCCTCCTCATTCAAATTCCGCAGGTCAACTAACCGCTGGAAACAAAATACATTGCGACTGAAGAACGCGACAGCCCCATGCTCTTTTGCCATTTGTCTTATTAGTAGAGATGGACGCATCCCGGGCAACAAGTGATAATCTTCTACAACAGGGAAATTGCCGATTCGATCCTGTATCACCCCAGACTTCAACCCTGGAATCAACTCTCTCAGGATTTCCCTGACCGGTTTTTGCACGAATAGCCGGGCTTCAGGGGCGGGCATTTTCAATTTGTAAACATCTTCCTGGAAACAATGCATAGTCAATCTGATCCCGTCTTTCGGCATAGTCAGGATTATAAATCGGATAACAACATTCAGCCCCTTTCGATATGTAGGATCTTCGAATATGATCTCCAATACATCCCCGATTTTGATTTTAAACCATGGCGAGTCAGTTAAAATCGAGTCTGGATCGTCAAACAACAAACTTAGACGTGGCCCGGATAAATCAACCGTTTCAGTGTATATGCATTCCTTCAGAAATGACCTGTCAATCTCCTCCCCGGTACCTATCCACCAAATTTTCTGTATAATATTACCAATCTGCGTACTACCCACAAGGTACCTCCAATCCGCAATATCCAATAAGCCTGAAATGAATTTCTACGTCCCCAACTTCAACGGCCTCGCCGAAGAGGACTTGACTGGCAACCGTCAATGTGTACTCTACCCCGAAAACTCGACCCTCTTCTTTCGTCAAACTGATATCCGTAGTCTCAATGGCCCTCGGTTCTTGGATGAATGCATTGACCGTAAGGGGCGACCCGTCAATCAGATAGGCCACCTGGAAAACGTGATTCTTAGATCGCCGTTTAGTGAGATACGCGTACCAAGCCAACTGGAGCTTATCCAAGGTCGGTTTATCCCATGACAGCATGATCATACGATATTGCAGGTACAACGGGAAAACCGACAACCGAAAGGCGGTCTCCAGATCCTCATCCCACCGAACCTTATCATGGATAATGCCCCGGTTTTCATTGTTCGTAATTCCTGGTTTCCTGCAATATGCGACCAAAGGCAGATCCAAAACGTTTGCTGTAGTGTTCGGATCAACAACCCTGGACCCTTTCCGGCCGCCCACATAGGAGGAAATGAAGTCCTGTGGAGTATCGAAATCATGTCTGAAAACCTGTTTGTTAGAATTACGGCCCAAAAACTCCTCATAATCCGCAGGGCCTACCGCTGCCAATCCATCAAAGGCCGCACAAATGGTGCGGCCAAGGCCGAAATCAACCGCCTGCAGTTCTGAAAACTCGTTCGCCATCATTCAATTCCTTCCGGGTTAAAACCAAAAAACGGTATAAGGTAATACTTCGTAATACAGGATGGAGACTCCCCCACCGGTTCCGATTTTAGCACATAGTAATAGCGGTCCTCGGTCTGCTCATCGTTCACATACTCCTCGAACCACACCACACTCTGTTTTCGGATATCATCGGCTCGAATCAGCATAACAATGGGTTCTTCTCCAGGGACCAGGCTCTCTCCATCATCAGCCATACCGAAAATAAGAGATTCATCTCGTACAATAATCCCCTTTGTATTCTCCGGGTCATCATATTCGATTCGCCGCTCCCTCCCCTCCATAGTCCCCACAACGTCCGCACCCTCGGCAACAACTTCCTCTGTGCCGGGCAAAGCTCGGAACAAGACGATATCAATCGCATTCGGGGACTGATCCAGTAAGGCGTCCAGGGAATCCGAAAGCGCTTGATTTGTATCGCGATAATCTCTTGCTGTCATATGTCAAGTCCTCCCGCCATGGCTGTTACGTTTTTCAGTGTAATATTGTTTTTGGTTGCGAAACGATCCAATGCCTCTTCTTTTGTTTTTTTGAGTTTGTAGACATCGCGAAGCAGGGACGCTTCGAGTTTAGACAAAAGGATCTTTTGCTTGTTTTCCTCTTTTTTCATCAACCGGGAAAATCCTTTTTTTGACGCATTGAAATTATTGAATTCGTCCCATACCTTTTTGTCAAACTCGGCATCCCCGGCCTTTTCGGCACCTTCAAGTTCGGTTTCGCGCAAGTCCTGCCCTTTATTAAGCCTAAGCCCCAGCCTATCCGCAAGTTTCCCGCGCCAACCCTTATCTTTGGCCTCCTTAGCCATCTCCTTAGCAATCCGGGCATGGATGAAGGGCGATTGCAGGACCGCAACCACCTTGATCGTATGTTTACAGGCGCATCCTAACAATTTCGGATTACGGATTTTGGGGAACCCGTGCTCCAAGGGATCGAGCGCAAACCCGCCAATGGTCGCCAGATACCGGAACCAGTATTGATGACGGCCACAAGCGCAATCAAAGGAGATTTTCCCTTTACAGGCCCTTTGCGCCGGCGTGATATATGTGCCCGTGCTTCGGGTCATTTCCTTCTGCCAGTCTTCCAGGCGGACGCGGACCTGATAATGGGTTTTGCCTGGATGGTTGCCGGAAGCGGTCACACGAAAATAAAGAACATGGTCTTTGATTTTGTATAGGGTCGCGTTTCGAATGCTTTTTGCTTTTGTGAAGTCTGTTGCACCACGCCGGATACCATCCATGTCCACAGGAACTCTGGATGCTCGGAGTAAAGCGGCAATTTCAACACCCCTCTGGGACTCCTTGAATCTTTCCTGTTTTTGTTCCAGGGCCTCGGCCATTTTGTCGAGTTCCTGCAATGTGTACTCGACCGTCCCGCCTTTTCGCCCGTACTGGAGGACAAGATTTTGTTTGCCGTGCTTAGTGAGTTTCTCCCTCTTCGCCAGCATGTCCGGCGGAAGGATGCCCACGGCACCTTTCCGCTTACTGGCTTTTTTCTTCCATATCCGGCCGAACATCCGCGAGAATTTTTTAAATTCGTTCAGCTTTTTATCTTTTTTACCGAAGAGGGCCATTTAAGGTTTCCCCGCATAATAAATAATCCGTTGCCTGATCCATTGCACGGGCGGAAGCTGCAATTCCACGCCCGCTTCCATCGCCCCCCTGGGTTCATCCAGGCCCGCCGCGATCATGACAACCCATTTCAACCCTTCGATGCCGTAATACCGGTATGCGGTCAGTTCCGGCATTAAGGTTTCATTTGGTTGGATAATGTATGTGGGCCACGAAGGATCACCGTTTCGGATTTCCCGATATAGTTCCGTCCGCATAAGCGGGTCCGTAATATTGTACGGGCTCAGTCTGTCCATTATTGTTGTTTTCCTTTATTGATAAACGCCTGCTTTCGGATTTCATCCAGTTCCAAGCCACGCTTACGATCAAATCCATGCGTGATTGCTCGAAATGATTTATATGGGTTCGCTTCCTCTTCCGGTTTCCCGCCGTCGAGACCGCCAAAATACTGATCCAGGTAAACGCTCGAAACCGGATTCGCGCCCAACGCTGCCATGCAACAAAGCAGCATGGCCCTCTGTGCCCCGGTAAAGCTGTCCCAATTAATATTGTACTTGACCCGCCCTTTTTCATCTTGTTGGATGTCAATCCGGTTTGCCCTGATGGCATAATGCTGGCTTTCGGCTGGTAAAATGAGATTCCCCATATTTTCCAGTGCGAAATACCAGTCGAGGGCCTCATAGTAATTCACGCGGCCGGTTTCCGTATCCACGTCCTCGAACGAAAACTGAGTGCCGTGTTGTGAAATGTGTTCCGTCCGCTCCTCCACCAGAACAATAAACCCTCGCTTCTTCCTGGTTTCGATCTCTTCCTTCAGCGCATCTTTCCAGTCAGAGAACAGACCTTTGATCTGTTGAATGATCTGGAAGACCAGCTGTTCTCCATTGTAGACTGCATAGGCCTTGAATTTCTTTTTCTGGGTAAGCGATATCGCGAATATTTTTTTCATAAGTTCTGGTGTCATTGTTTAAAACAATCCTGTTTCAGGGAAAACGCCAATGATTTCCGAGGGAAAAAGGGGGCGCATTGGAGTTCCCCTCCTCCGCACATCCCCTTTATGAAATTTCCCTAATCAGTTCGAATCTTCTTCTTCCCGGGACATCCTATCCTTGTCCCAATCCGGAACGCTGATAGGGGCGGAAAGAATTTCCTCATCACAGTGCCCTAACCCACGCCCTGTTTTCGGCCCTTGGCCATTCGGCCCTGTTCCATCTCTATTCGGCATTGTTTTTCACCTCCTTCCTTGGTCTCGATCATCATCCATCCAATATCTCCTCTGCCCATTTCAAGAGTTCATTTTTTTCTTGGGTGATATCCTGTTCGCCCGCCGGGACGTAATCAGCCAGATAAAAAAAACAGTGGGTATCAAAAATATCCGGGGACCGGATACCCTGTGACCGCATTTGCTGCTTAGACATAATCACATAGCGCCCCCGCCGATCAAAATCATAAGGGATTTTAGACGCTTGATCTACTATTTTATTCCCTGCTGCCAACTTGAGGCGTCCCTCAAAAATTGCCTGCCGCGCTTGGACAGACGAATAAGCCCTCTGATCCTGGTATCGTTTCTTGTCCCGATCCGAATGAGGCGGACGTCCCCAGTGGATACGCACCACATCATGGCCCAGGTCCTCAAGTTCCAAAGCCGTTGCCAGTCCGGGACCATCACTGTCAACAGCAATAGTTACATTGGGATAATCCACAGCCCGCTGGTGTATGAGCTGCCCAAACCGTTTGGGGTCCATTTCGTTCGTTTCCACGCAGTCAACCACTTCAATCGTTCGGGTTTCGTCATACCCAGCAACCTTACCGACAGTGTACACGCTCGAATCCCGGTAAACCCCTTCCCCAACATCAACCGTGATTACCCAGCCCCACTCCATTGGATGTACGATGCGGAGCTTTTGAGCGTCCAGACACCATGACCGCGGGATAAGATACCCTGAAAGATTATCTGGAAACCGGCCCAGAACTTTAATTTGATATTCCGGACTGTGGTGCCCGCCATACTCAATCAGCTTCTCGCGAATGAATTCTTTGCTGACAAGAGGACTTTCTTCCGCGTTAAAAAAAAACGTTGTATAAAGATCCCGGAGGGTAGAAAACGCATCCGCAAAATGACCGCTGGCCCGCATCGGCTGGGAGACCATAATAAAGCGATTGTGTTTATCGGTCAATGCACCCCTCAACACGCCAAGGACATCATCTTCCACGCCTGACGCCTCATCAACCAAAACCGTATACCATTTGCGATGTTGCCCGGAAACAGCGTCAGGTTTGTGTTTGGGTGCCGTCCGGGGCATAACGTACCATGAATCTTTTTTCCCTTTTGCGTAGTACCGTTTCGTCTCCTTGATGAAACATCCCGACATCCAGGGATAAGTAGCATCTACAGCACTTATGACATCATCCAGCTCCTTCCAAACCACAGACCTCACCTGTTCAATGTTTGTTGCGGTAATAAGGGTATTCGAGGCAAAATAAGTCCGTAGCATCCAGTCGCAAACAGCGGCATAAAGCCTGGATTTCCCCGTTCCATGGCCGCTCGAAATCGCAACCCTTGACCCCGGTTCCTGGATTGCCGTTGCCGCAGCCAATTGCTGCCAGGTCAAAGTCATAGAACACGCTTCGAGGCAGTATCGCACTAAATCATGGCGATACCGTAGGCAAAAATCCCGGTATCTGGGGTCCGCTCGAATATCTTTTTTTCGGATCGTTTTTCTCAAATCACCTCAAAAGATGTGTCCTTAAAGCTGTCCTGGTCGGCGAGTTCCTTTTTGAGCTTTTCAACGGCTTCCTTCCGTTCAGGGACAAATTCTTTTTCTTGGCATTTAGAGGCCACGAGACGCTCCTCGTAGAGCCGGTCCAGTTCTATTTCAGATATCGCGCCCTTGCTATCATCCTCTCCCGGCTCTTCCGGGGGTTCCTTCGCCAACATGATTTCAACGGCTTTTGGTAGCGGTAAGCCCTCCTTGTTGTAGCGAAGCGCCGCCTCACGCACTGTGATCTCACCGGCTAACAGAGCCTCGAAAATATCATGAGAAACCGGGGTTGACAGCACATTGTCACCGAATTCGAGGCGTGCTTGATTGGAAAGCGTCTTGATACCGGTCATGATTTCCCCAAACTTAGCAGATTCGGGATCGCAACACTGCAGGCCCTCCCGCAGCTTAGCAATCCCCTCTAAAATCAATTTCTTTCTTTCATCTCGGGCTCTTTGCCTGAGCTTTTCGTTTTCTTTTCGGATCTTTTTTTGCTCGTTTAAGTCCCATGCTTCGGCTCGCTGTTTCCAGTCGTATTTATCGAAAGCATTCCTCCAAGAAGAAGGCACGTTCCTAATCTGTTTTCGTCCTTTTTCGACCTGATAGTGCCGGAATGCAACTTGTAGCTTTCTTTCCGGTCCCAGCAAACGATAGACTTCGAAACGAGCAAACCACATAGTGTTTTCACCTTTCATCCTATCCCAATTAGCAGCCATACGTCTTACCCCTCCTCACACCGTTCCGGTTCTACTGGACCAACCTGTTTGATTATGCGAGTGACCTCCTCGGTTGTCTCCGCCACAAAACCGCAGGCGGGGCAGGATCGATACCGAAAGGTTAACCCCGACACGCCCTCAATATTGCGCGTCGAATCCGTTTTCATTTTGTTTGTGCAATTGGGGCAATACATCCGAATGTCTACTATCCTTCATTAGCACATCTAAAAAACGTTTATACGATCTCACTACATGCACCGTATGTCCAAGGTACATCATTTGGCGTCTGAGGGCCTGCTGTTCCGTTCGCAACCTCCCCCCTGCAGCTTTCAACTCGATGAGGGCCATCGTCCCACCAGGCAGGAAAACAAAGAGATCCGGGAAGCCGGGTTTATTCTTTTTTTTGCTGCGGTCGTGAAAACACGGCCAGCCTTGCTCCCGGCAATATCTCTCACACCGGGATTGCAACCGCGCTTCCGGTCCCGGATCAGGTATTTCGGGTGAAACGGCCTCCCTGCCCCTGTGTCTTGCCGCCATGTATGCATCGCGCTGATCTTCCGTCCAATTCATCGGTTTCGCCTCCTGGACATCGCTGCAGCCCTGTTCCGTCTTCGCCGCCGCCTTTGATATTTCGTCAATAGACTCGTGCTGCCCGCCACTTGTTTTTTCATGCCGTCTCCTATTCCTGCTGGGTAATGTCTACCAAACCCCGCCTAAATTCTTTCTCCAGTCTCTTGGCCCTGTTGAGGAGCTTCCGCGCCCGGGATTTCAGTGAGTTTCGCGCATGCCAAATCTCATCAGGGTTTGCAAGATCTGTACGTTTATATCCCTGGTTCCCCCCCACCAATTTCCCAGTTTTTTCGGCAACGAGCCGGACCGTCCGGGCTTTGACTGCCGCGTACTGCTCAATCTCACCAGACTTATGCCATTCTCCATCGGACAGAAACAGCATGATTCTATGGACCTGGGGGAGGGGGAGTTTGATGCTTGTCATGGTGTGTCCTTTCAGAACGGGATCTCATCTTCGGGGTAGCTCGTGCTCGGTGATGATGGCGATTGAGTAGGGGGCGGCCCTTCCTGCCCGTCGCCCTTGCTCCCAAGCATCTGCATCTGGTTCGCTGCGATTTCCGTCGTGTAACGCTTGTTACCGTCCTGATCCTCCCAGGAACGCGTCTGGAGCTTGCCCTCAATATAAACCTGCATCCCCTTCCGCAGATATTCCCCGCAAATTTCGGCAAGACGCCTCCATGCCACAATTCGATGCCATTCTGTTTTTTCTTGTTTATCGCCGGTGTTCTTGTCCTTCCAAGTCTCAGATGTTGCAATGGAAAAGTTACAAACCGCTGTTCCGTCCTGGGTGTACTTGGTCTCGGGATCCTTTCCGAGCCTGCCAATTAGGATAATCTTGTTGACTCCAGCCATTTAGAAAGTCCCTCCCTCGTCTTCTTCTGCCGCATCCCGGAAAACCTGTCTACTCCCGTCGAAATAAAGGCCAACCTTTCCCGTCCCGGTATTCCGGCCTTTAGCAATTTGCAATAGTGCCTGATGTTTATTTTCCTCTGTTTCCACGTATTGCGCCTGCCGCCAGATAAACATCACAGTATCCGCATCCTGCTCGATAGACCCGCTCTCCCGGAGATCGGAAAGCATCGGCTTCTTATCGCCCCCCCTAATCTCACATGCGCGGTTCAGTTGGGCCAGACAGATAACGGGAATATTCAAGCTACGCGCCAGGCCCTTCAGCTTCGCAGAGATCATGGCGACTTCCCGCTCCCTGTGTTCGACTTTCCCGTTAGATCTAATAAGCTGGAGGTAATCAATAACAACCATCCCGACATCCTGTTTTCGTTTCCTCGCTTCGCACGTCGCTATCAGTTCATCAATCGACATATTGGCCTTATCGTTGTATGCGATAGGGAGCTTATCTAATTCGTTTGCGGCTTTAATAATCCTGACCATCCCGTTTTTGTCTATCCGCGACCGCCGTATTGACGTGTAGTTGACGTTGGAATGCGCCGAGATCTGCCGTTTAACCAACTGATCTATTGGCATTTCAAGGGAGAAGAACAGGACCGGGACCCCCGAGGCTTCGGCAAAATCCTTCGCGAGAACGCTTTTGCCCATTCCCGGTCTGCCAGCCAGGATAATCAGGTCCCCCGCCTGCCAACCCCCTATTAAGGCATCAAGTCTGTAAAACCCGGTAGATATTCCGGGGTTCGTCTGCCCATCCAGACTTGACACCACATCGGGAAGGACATCGCTTATTTCAACAACATCCTGACCTGCATCACCCGCCTTAATCCCGGCAATCCGCTCTTTGACCTGTGCTAACAGGTCTCGCGCATCAGACTTGGCGGCTCCTTCGGTTATATCGCTTGAAAGGCCCAATAAGGCCTGTGTTAATTTATAGTTTTTGATTTGCTTGATATGGTACCGCCAACCCGCTGAGGTGTGGACGACTGATAGAATGTCGGCCAGGTAATCAGAACCGCCAGCTTTTATGAGGTTTTGTTTTTTCCGGAGGTCGTTGACGATCGCAGTAGGCAACAGGGGGTCTCCGTTGTCGGCCAAATCGAGAAAGGACTGGAATAGGTATTTGTTTTTCTCGCTGGAAAAATCGTTTGGTGCCAACTCAGCCCTGATTTCACGCAGACAGTCCGGGTTGATTAAAATTCCGCCGATTAGACATTGCTCAGATTGTGGAATGGAAAACATGTTGCCTCCTACCAGTAGTTGGGTTGCTCTTTTGGCGGAACCGAGGATCTCGGATCTGGGCAATTAGGGATAACGCTTTGCTCATCTTCCCACCGTTTGCCGTTTAGCCAACCTTGAGCCCATTTGGGTGATTTACCTCTGGCTACCAAAGAAACCCTTTCTTCTGCTTCTATCGTAGCGGCCTCAATTATCGTGGGTATTAAATCTTCATTGGGGTTAAGAAGATACCATGCACCCGCAGCCTCAGCTTTCCCTTTTTGGAGATTAAAAGCCAACCAAAAGCGATTAAAAGCATCTAAAAGTTCACCCTTCAGTACAACTTCTTTTTTGCCAATTTTTCCGACGTAGAAATTTCCATTTCCAGGGAAATGCGGTTGATTTGCAGCTTGCGGTTCTTTGCGGTTGATTTGCGGTTCGACCTCAACCGCAAATGCGGCAGCATTTTGCGGAAGGTTTTTATATACTTTACTCTCCTTTCCTTTCCTTTGTGTACCGATGTCAGCATTTTTAGAGGTTATTGTTAACATTCTGTTTACATTTACGGGGGCTTCTGTTAACGTTTTGTATGTATTTATCTCATTAATGTTTACATTAACCGCAGCCGGATACCGTTTTTCAACATCCTTGATGAGCAGGTATTCACGAATAAAATCAACCTCTTTTCTCCTTTTTGATGCTTCGACGAAACGTTTCTGGATGCCATGACTGGTGAGAACCGCAAATTTGCGGTAGATCGCTTTATTAAAAATATCCCACCTGCATGCATCATTAATGATATCACTTATCTCATTAATGTTTACATTAACCCTCTTTCCGAACAACAATAACCGTTCTTCTGTTAGCATTAAAAAATAGCCATTTCTGTAAATACGCTGATATAATTTTATAATAACAGCAAACCCTACGAGGCCAAATTTCGCTTCGATAAGCTCCAATTTTTCATCAACACTAACGTCCAATGGGAAATAATCTAAACCGGTTTTATTAAGCCTCGGCATTTTCTTTTCCTCTTTCCTAAACTTCGCACCTGTTCCAATAAGACCGCCTTCCGCTTAAGAAAATCCTGCAATGTCATTCCCAGGAAATCGGCAGTTTTTCGCTCGCGATCGTGGATGTAAACAACCTTCTTTTCCACACCCTCCCTAACCGTGACCCTGTCTGTCTCGACCATCATCCTCCTTAAAATGCAACGCCTGTCTTCGGCGCTGACGATTAGCCTCCAACCGGGCTCGTAATTTGCGCCGTTTTCGGTTCTTCAGCCAACCAAAAACCCTAAGAAAATTCACGCTAAAGCTTTTCTTCGGCGGATCATACGGATTGTTAGATTCGTTGATCATCGCTCATCCTGCTTGTAGATGATGATAATCGCGGCAATTGTAATGCATATGGCCATTGCTATATATCCACCTAATGTCATTTCGCACACCTCCTATAAACCCATTCCCTCTTTCGTGAGCTCCGAGAGGGTAATAATCGTATCTACCAACCGCTTGTAACGCTGCCTTTGAATTAAAATTACCTGTCCATAATTCAATAAGTTATCTAATTTATCTAAAGTGAGTCCCGTCTCTCCGCTGCGGAACCGGGAGAGGGCTGCTTTGTCAATATCTAACTCGTTGGCCAGGGTGGTAAGGCCCACCTCGTCAACAAGCTCGAATACCGCGTCAGTGATGGTTGTGGCGGATCGAGACATGGTGGCGTCAATTCCCTTCAATTTTTGTTGTTTGTTTTTGTTTGGCATAATCCGTACCATGAAAACAAATCAAGCCCACGGGAAAAACCCCAGGGCTTGAGAAACGGCATCCTCGACTTTCTGAGATGTTCGAGAACCCGACAAAACCATGTTAACATATTGTGTGGTGCAGCCCGCTTCCCGGGCAATATCGCCCTTGCGTATCCCGGACTCTTTTAACAGGAGTGAGATAATGTTTGAGAACGTAAATCCTGTTGTTGTCAGGAATGAAAACGCGAGACGGTTTTTTCTTGTTGTCATTTCAACCCTGTGGTATAGAATATTTATTGTGCCTACTGTCGCCCCCCTATGCGGGGGCGTGGATTGAAACACGGTTCCGCAACCGAAAGCTTATGGGTGGAGGGGGTGTGGCCCGTGCAAGTACACAGTACCCGCCGGTTACGGCTCCCGGCGGCGAACGTGGGTAAGCCGACCACGGTTACTTCCGAGAAATTCGTCATTAAGGAGTCCCCCTCTAAATAAACCCCACCCATTATTTATGCAGCTCCGGGTCTGGTAACGAATCCAAATGTCTAAATAACCGCTCCAGCAGCCTAATTGAGCCAGGCCCGTTCCTGTACCCCGTGAGGGCCATACAGAGAGAGTTGCTGTTGACAGGTTCCTCCGGGGTGGCTATGGCCGCCGCCAGGGCCTTTTGAGATCCCTGGCCGTCAAGACTCAGATCCACCAGAAGGTGCTTTATTTGTTTTCTAAGATCGCTTTCCATAAAGTTCGAACCATAAGTACCTCTATTAAATTAAATGTCTTCGATCGTTCATGGAGTGAGATGCTACACGAAGCGTGAATTGTTGTCAAGGAAATAATCACATGCTGAATATGATGGAAGTGCTAAACCGCGTTTCTGAGGTAATAGGGCTGACTGCCAATAAGGATATTGCTACTGAATTAAATGTCGAACCGAACGTATGTTCAAACTGGAAAACCCGAAACACTGTCCCATGGGAAAATTTGTTCCGTTTTTGCATAAAGCGTAGCGTCTCTATGAACTGGCTCCTAACCGGCAAAGAGCGCACCGAACCCGAGCCCCTCGAACCCGAGACCAGCCAGGCCATAGATGCCGTGAAGGAGATCATGGCATCAGAAAATGATTATGCAAAGGCAGCCCTGGCGTCGAACTTGATAGCGTTCAAGGCAATGGTTGCGGCCGAGAAAGATGCTGCTAAGAAGTTGACAAATAAAGAAAAAGAGATAAAAAAGAAGAACGAACAGATCGAAGGATTGGAAAAGCGCGTTGACAAGTTGGAAAAAGAACGTACGCATATTAGGTATATAAACGACCCTCCTGCAATCGCTGCTACCGGAACGGAGAATGGTACCGATACATAAACAAAGGGAACGTGGTGACGTACGTGGATTTCAGGTATGGGATGAGGTGATGCAATGACGCGCAAGAAGTTAGATCTTTACACGGTTTTTGAGATGGTAGAGCAGATTGTGGATCATACGGACAAACACGAATATTACGCGGTAGGTTTTAAAAATTGCAGACAACGCTCTATAACGCCTAAATCAGCCGCGCGGCTTTTTGCGTCGGCTGAATTAGCCTTGTTAGCCGTTTTACACATAGCCCGGTATTCTTCTATATTCATTTGCCTTGATGATGTATTCAGCCCTTGG
>Ga0180432_10000842_pt1 | contig 49684 bp, 43 predicted proteins | sample SS_ome_10_FD_132414 | JGI IMG/M metagenome (GOLD analysis project Ga0180432, IMG submission 132414) | Hypersaline lake sediment archaeal communities from the Salton Sea, California, USA - SS_1_MS_2 metaG | ecosystem: Environmental > Aquatic > Non-marine Saline and Alkaline > Hypersaline >...
CATGACTCGTCTTCTTTTAACTCGTCACCTGTCAACGCTTTTAGTGACTAGGGCATTTAAACTCTTTACCGGTTCTTCTCCTACTCAATTCTTGGCTGAAAAAAAATCCGTACGACAGATCTGTTTTTTTAGTTGAATGTCGCATTTATACTATTGGTTGTCCGTGTCTCAAGCTAAGTTATATAGAATCACATAGACTTTTTTTAGCTGACGACAAAAAGGAAACCAATAATGGAAATATCAAAACCAACACGCAATGGAATCGGCATACCCTTCGTGGGATTCGGCACCTACCAATTATCGATTGACCAGGCCGAATCCTGTGTACATGAGGCGCTGAAGGCTGGATATAGACATATTGATTCGGCCGAGGGCTACGAAAATGAAGAGGGTACCGGTAGAGGGATAAAGGCGGCTGGTGTTTCAAGGGATGATATTTATGTAACCACTAAACTTTTTCCCGGATATACACAGTGGGGGGCGCCCGAAAAAACCTACGAACAGACCATTGAAACACTGAAAAATCAGCTCACACAGCTCCAGCTTGACCATGTTGATCTTTACCTGATACATGCTCCACTGGCGGAGCTGAGGCTGGAACAGTGGAGCGCCTTGATAGAGCTGAAAAAATCAGGGCTGACCAGGCATATTGGCGTGGCAAACTACAATGAAGAGACATTGAAAGAGATTTTGGATGCAGGTCTGTCTAAGCCCGAGGCAAACCAGGTTGAATTTCATCCACTGTGCGCCCAGATTGATTTGACCAAGTACATGAAGGAGAATTCAATCGCACCGATTGCATACAGCCTGCTTGCCCCCCTTTCAGCCTGGAGGGCTGAAGAAGGACAGGGTGGAAAAGTGTTTGCCGAGATGAAAGAGGAATGCCAAACGGTCACTCATGACATTGCGACAAGGCTCAAGGTATCGGAAGCCAACGTGCTCTTGAGGTGGGGGTTGCAGCACGGCTATTGCGTGTTGACGAAAAGCAGTAAACCTGAGCGTATCCGGGATAATCTGAATGTATTCGATTTTGAAATTCCCGGTACCGACATGGAGCGTTTGAATCGGCTCAATCAAAATCAAGCATTCGCGTGGGCGGCGAACAGTCTTAATCCGATGGAAGTCGCTCCCCCCCTCAAATAGGATTTCATCTAAAAATCTCTTCGACGCAAGCGTCGGGGAGATTCATTGCAGCCTTGCTCTCTCAAACATTTTGGATGCCAAATCCTCAATATAATATCAAATGATGATATTGAGGTGGATTACTCTGTCCACATACACTGAGGATGTTCAGAGTAACCGACGGGAAACTGCTTTTCGTAGATGGTGCGAAAAGTCCTTCGGTTCGGATTAAAGCCTATTCAACCGCCGAGATCCCAGACCGGTAGGCGTGTAGCACGAACATTGCGACTCTTGCCGCATAGTCCGAGATATGGTATTCTTGTTTGTATTCTAAAAAAAACGTCGGCCAGGAGCAGAAGCATGAAAAAAATTCGTTTAGGCAAGACCGGGCTCATGGTTTCGGAGCTCGGTTTCGGCGGGATCCCCATTATGCAGCTGGAAACAAACAATGCCGCCGAAATGGTCCGGTATTGTTTCGATCGCGGCGTCACCTTCTTCGATACGGCAAACATGTATTATGATAGTGAAGTAAAAATCGGGCAGGCGCTGGAAGGCGTACGCGACCAGGTTGTCATCGCCACCAAGTCACTGGAAAGAACCAGGGAAAGGGCGGCCGAACATATCGCCAACAGCCTCAAACAGCTTCGCACCGATTACATAGACCTTTTTCAATTCCATAACCTGTCCACGGATTCTGAACTGGAAACAGTGCTGGCCCCCGGCGGCGCCATGGAGGCGGCAACGGAGGCGAAAGCGAAGGGCCACATTCGGCATATCGGGTTCAGCGCCCATAACAAGGACGCGGCCCTCAAGGTCGCTCAAACCGGGCTGTTTGAAACCGTTCAGTTCCCGTTCAACTTCGTGGAAACCCAGGCCCTTGAAGCCCTGTTCCCGGCGGCCCTGGAAAAAGACATGGGCATTATCGCCATGAAGCCTTTGGGCGGCGGCATGCTCGAGCGGGCCGACCTCTGTTTCAAATTTCTCCAGCAACACCCGCAGGTGCTCCCCATACCCGGAGTATCCAATAAGGAAGAATTCGACCAGATCCTTGCCCTGTATGAAGCTCCTCAACCGATGACCGGCCAGGACCGACAGGACATGGAACGAATGCGTGAACAGCTGGGAGATCAATTCTGCCGGCGATGCGGGTACTGTCTGCCCTGTCCGCAAGGGGTGATGATCAGGGAGGCACAGATGTTTCCGGCTGTTATGAATCGCATGGCGTCCCGGCAGATTGTGGCTTTTATGAAAAACATAATTGCCACGGTGGATGAATGCATCGAGTGCGGTGAATGCGAGGACAAGTGCCCGTATAATTTACCCATCGTTGAAATGATCAAGCGCCACGCGGAGGGCTTCCGGGAGCTCGAGGCCTCCCTCGACTGAAATAAAATGTAATATGTTGAAGCCGTCAAGGGCCATACGAAAACCATCGAGCTAAATCCGGTGAATTCGGATTTCCATTTCAACCGGGCGATATGTTATGTACATATTGATGATATAAGGAACTCAGTCGCTGATCTGCAGAAATCGTGCGATCCGGTTGAAGAGAAGGCATGAAAAGTCCTAAAGGAAGTCGCTGAGAAGTTTTTTGGATAGCAGGATTACCCAATATTATTTCTTCACGTGTACTGAATAGCAGAGCAAGGCCGGCATTTGCCGGCCTTACTGCTGTTTGGAAATGATCATCGGGAGAACAGCACCGCAGGGGGGATGTGGTGTGTCGGTCCAACGATTTGCTTCCCGGCGGATGACGTCTGAGTGTCGACGGGATTCGAGAATGCTTCCATTGACTGTCAATACTCCGAGTCGGAAGTAAAAGAATATTTTCAGGTGTTCGGACGTCGTTATCGTTGCAATGAATAGAGGGACTTGTTATAATTCCCGACACGTTCAAGGAGGTTCACATGCGCAGCGATCGAATGAAGCGTGGTTTGGAGAAGGCTCCCCACCGGGCCCTTTTCAAGGCGATGGGATATACCGACGGGGAGATCGCCCGGCCGATGGTGGGCGTGGTCAACTCGAAAAACGAGATAATCCCCGGACACATCCATCTCGATACCATCACCGATGCCGTCAAGGCGGGAGTTCGAATGGCCGGAGGAACCCCCATCGAATTTCCGGTCATCGGCGTGTGCGACGGCATCGCCATGAACCACGAGGGGATGAAATACTCCCTGGCAAGCCGGGAGATTATCGCCGACTCCATCGAGATCATGGCCACCGCCCATCCCTTCGACGGCCTGGTCATGGTCACCAACTGCGACAAGATCGTTCCCGGCATGCTCATGGCCGCACTCAGGGTGAACATTCCCACCGTGGTCATCAGCGGCGGCCCGATGCTCGCCGGCCTCTTCGACGATAAAGTAGTGGATCTCATCACCGTGTTCGAGGGGGTGGGGAAGGTCAAGACCGGCAATCTCACGGAAGACGAGCTGGTCGAGCTGGAAAACGTCGCCTGTCCCGGGTGCGGCTCGTGTGCCGGGATGTTCACCGCAAACTCCATGAACTGCCTCACCGAGGCGGTGGGCCTGGGACTGCCCGGGAACGGCACAATCCCGGCGATCCACGCCGCCCGGGTACGCCTCGCAAAAGAGGCGGGCCGTACCGTGATGAGTCTGATTGAAAAAGGGCTGTGTCCCAGGGACATCGTCACCGAAACCGCCGTCAATAACGCCATCGCCGTGGATATGGCCCTGGGCTGTTCCACAAATACGGTGCTGCACCTCCCGGCGGTGGCGGCGGAGGCGGACATCCCCATCGATCTGGATATCTTCGACAACATCAGCAGGAGCGTGCCGCACCTGGTGAATCTTTCCCCCGGCGGCCCCGATCACCTGGAGGACCTCTATCGGGCGGGGGGGGTCCAGGCGGTGATGAGCGTGCTGGCCGAGGCGGGGCACATAGATAGATCCGCCGTGACCGTCACCGGAAAGAGCGTGGGCGAGAACCTGACCCGGGCGATGGTGACCGACGAGAAGGTGATTCGCTCCGTTAAGGATCCCTACCACACCGAGGGGGGCATCGCCGTGCTCCGGGGGAACCTGGCCCCGGACGGCGCGGTGGTCAAGCAGACAGCGGTGGATCCCTCCATGATGAAGAACTCGGGGCCCGCCCGGGTCTTCGACTCCGAGGAAGACGCCGCGAACGCGATCCTCGGGGGAAAGATCAAGAAGGGGGATGTGATCGTCATCCGCTACGAGGGTCCCCGGGGCGGGCCGGGCATGCGGGAGATGCTCACCCCCACCTCGGCCATCGCCGGGATGGGGATGGACAAGGACGTGGCCCTGATTACCGACGGCAGGTTTTCCGGGGGAACCCGGGGTGCGGCCATCGGGCATGTTTCCCCCGAAGCCGCCGAGGGGGGGCTCATCGGTCTTCTACAGGACGGAGACATCATCGAGATAGACATCCCGAATCGGGTGCTCTCGGCAAAACTCGATGACAAGGAGATCGAGAAGAGACGGGCCGCCTGGAAGCCGATTGCGCCCAAGATCACCACCGGCTACCTTGCCCGGTACGCGAAGGTCGTCACGTCGGCAGCCACCGGAGCCATTTTCAAGCGGTAGAAAATAAAAGGAAATGAAAATGAAACGGCCCAGCTCCATACAGTGGAGGCGGGCCGATCCTTTTGTAGCCGGGACGGAAAGAAAAACACCCGGCTTTTCGTCCGTCGTGTATCGGGCGGCTATCCGCTCGGCGTCAGTGTCCGGCCGGGACGGACACCCTTGATGTAATCGCCGTTATCCACCGTCAGCTTGCCGTTGATGAAGACCTTGTCTATCCCTGTGGGCTTTTTCGCGCTGTCCTTCCTGGTGGTGTTGTCGGCGATGGTGTCCGGATCGAACAGCACCAGGTCAGCAAAGTTCCCGGGCTTCAGTGTTCCCCGGTCCGGGATGCCGTATCGAAGGGCGCTCTTTCCGGTCATCCGATGGATGGCGTCGGTCAGGGTAAGGACGCCCTTATCCCGGACGTAGCGCCCCAGGATCTGGGGGAAGGCTCCGTAGGAGGCCTGGTTCGGAAATCCCCTCGATTTTAGGATGGTATCGGTCTCGAACAGGCTCAGGGGGTGGGCTATCAGCCGCTCGATGTACTGCTCGTTCTCCTCATTACCGGTGAATCCGTAGACGAGATCCAGGGCACGGCCGTCGCTCTCGCGAACGAGCATGGTGAATACCTCCACCGGCTCCATCTGCTCCATCTCGGAGATCTCCTGGACGTTCTTCCCGTTGTACTTCTCGCCGCCCTTGAACGCCGCGTCCATGACAATGATGTCTTCGAACTCGAATCCCAGGAGCCACTTAGTCAGGTTCAGCTCCATCGTCAGCCGCTTCATGGAGCGGGGATTGGTTGAGTGGCGCTCGAAGTCCTCCACGAACCAGGGGGGTAACAGCACCGTGATGTAGCTGTTGCCGCCGAAGTGGGGATAGATGTCCCACATCACGTCCAGTCCCCGGTCCCTGGCCTTCTCCACCAGTCCGACCCCCCGATCCACCGTGCCCCAGGTGCTTTTTCCCACGAAGATAAAATGGGATATCTGGAGCTTCACCCCGGTTCGCTCACCGATGGCGAGGATTTCCTTTATCGCCTTGATGTTGTGGGGCGTCCCCAGGGGAATGATCGGGTAAGAGCCGGAGTACTTCGATAGGGCTTTGATGTGGACGGTCAAAACGCGGTCCCGGTCCGCCACGACTCGGGCCAGGGCCTCCAGCTCTTTCGTGGTGCTGAAGATGCCGGGGGGGTACTGGAGCCCCAGGGAAAGCCCGAAGGCCCCCTCGTCCATGGCCCGCCCGGCCTCATCGGTGATGCGGGAAAGCTCGCCGGACGTGGGGTTTTTGATCTTGTCCTGAACCGCCATCAGGTGAAGTGCCCCGTGGCCCACGAGCTGAACGTTGTTGAACAACAGGCCTCCGCCGTTTTTCTTTGTGTCGTTCAGCCGCTCGATGAATTGGCCCATGGAGCCCCAGTCATACTCCAGGGGGCGCTCCAGGATGAACTCGCCGTAGTCGTTCATGATGGTGCGGGTGAAATCGTCCACCGGGGCGGGGGTGTAGCCACAGTTGCCGGTGACCACCGTGGTGATGCCCTGCTCCACCATTGGATATACGAAGTCCGGGTGTTCGGGTAAAGGGAAAACCCAGTCGAAGTGGCTGTGGCAATCGATGAAGCCGGGACTCAGGGCGAGTCCCTCTGCGTCGATGGTCTTTTTTGCCTTCTGCTTGAGAAACGAATCACCGTTCGTTGATGAGGCGGAGACGATACCCACGATGCGACCGTCGGCCGCCATCAGGTGGCCTTTGAAGGGTTCTTTGCCGGTCCCGTCGATGATGCGGGCGTTTTTTATCAAAAGATCAGGCATTGTTGTGTTCCTTTCCGAAATACATCGTTTAGATGGTCTAAAAAGCGCCCTGGGCTGTTCCCACTCCGGTTACTATCGCGACAACGGAAAGGACCGTCGTGACGACGCCGATGCCGGTGACCAGGATACCCATGAATATGGCCCTCAGGCGGTTATAGCTCGTGTATGTTTTTTCCTCGCTGACGATACTCTTGAGATCAACCACCTGGGAGACCTTTCGTCTGAACCAGCCGATGCCTTGGACGGTTTGGTTGATCAGCTTTTTCGTTCGCGATATGCCGAAAAAGAGGTTCCCCACGATCGGGATGATAGACTCGTAGTTGAGGGTCATCAGGCCGCCGGAGCGGTCGTGGATGACCATGTCCTCCCCGAACAAGCTCCCCGCCGCCGCCCGGCCCACGACCGTTCCCTCCACGATTACCGGCTGTCCCTTCAGGGGACTGGCGTAGGGATCGCTCATCAGCTCCAGCACCGTTCGCTCTTTCGGCTCCGATATGGGCGGGAACTTGTAGATCCCCTTGAGTAAAAGCCCCAGGCCGAACGCCAGAGGCGCAAGGCCGACGAGGTATGGATCGAAGAGTGCTGGGACGAGCCCCAGAATGAGGGTGATGATCGGCGCGAAGTAGATGAGCACCTCGAAGAAAAAGTTGCGGTAGAGCCGTCCCCGGTCCAATGCCTCTCCGTATATCTTCACCTCATCGAAGTTGAATAAGGGCTGTACCCTCAATTCCTCGGCGGTGTCCATCATGGCCTTGATGCGTTTGCCGGTGAGGGGGTGGGTGGAGCCGAGCTGGACGATCCGGGACCAGGGATTGTAGATATCAAAGAGGAATACCTTGCTGACCCGCTGGGGATCGAAGGCCGGAACCCTGCCCGTGGCCGGCGCGCTCTCGGTGGCCGAAAGTCTGACAACGCCCCCCACCGTCTCGGCGCTTTTGTAATCGCTCACCCCCATGGATCGGGTGCTGGCCAGAAGCCGGTGTGATCCCGCCTCGTCGGGTTGGGCGGCGATGCCGTAGGCGATTTTCACCAGGGCCGTGGAGAGGGCGTTCGGATTCTTCGTCTCCATCGCCGAGAAGCGATCGGCCATGTATTCCCGGGTGCGGGAGAGATAGAGGACGACGTAGGTCCCGATAAGCCAGAATATCAGGGAAATCAGGCCGATGATCGGCAGCGGATTGTTCTTGCTGTTGGAGCGCATTTGGGTGAAGACGACGTAAATCTCGTAGAGAATCATCAACAGCGTATTTGCCACGGTCATGACGATGAAATCGAGATGCTTGATGTGGCCCAGCTCGTGGGCGTAGACCGCCGCCACCTCCTCGTCGGTAAGGTAGTGAAACAGGCCCTCGGAGACGACGATCCGGGAATTCGAGGGCACCGACCCGTAGCAGTAGGCGGTGGGGTTCAAATCGTCGACGATGCGAAGCATCGGGAACTTCATTTTGTTTCGCTCACAGGCCTCCTTCAGGAATCTCGCGGTATAGGGGCTTCTTTTTTCAAGGTCCTCGTAGGTGATGATTTTGAATTTGTAGAACAGCTTGTGAATCAGGTCCATGAGCCATGGTGAGATCAGCCAGGTGACGAGGTTGATGATGATGGTGAGGATCACCAGGACCGCCCCGCTGATCAGGCCGGTGGAAAACATCACAAGCAGCAGGACGAAAAATACGAAAGAGATGAGGATGCCGATAGTAAACACTGACGCAAAAAGGAGCCTGAATTTCATTATGTCACTCCTCGTTACAAAAAAACAAAGTAAAAAAATTATACTCCCCGGATCGAGAGCATGTCAACCGAATAGGCGATGTCAATCGACCAAAATAGTGGATATTCGTAAATTTTTAGGGTTCTGCATCCGTGTGAGGCCCCATGAAGGTGTATTGCCCTTGATTTCAGATGTTTGGTGGTTTATGATTCTTCCGTGTCTCTCATTCCATGAGAGAGGCTCGATCCGAAAAAAATCCCGTTATGGAGTCGCCCCTGTGTCCGATGAGTACGCCTACCTCGATATCGAGACCACCTTTCGGGGATCGGTGACGGTTGTGGGGATATACCGGGAGCCGGGCCGCCTCGTCCAGCTCGTGGGAGAGTGGATCACCCCTCCCGTTTTGGAGGAGGCCCTGGGGTCGGTGGAGACGGTGGTGACCTATAACGGCAACCGGTTCGACCTACCGGTTATCAAGCGGAAGATCGGGCTGGATATCCGCCGAAGCTACCGATCCCGGGACCTGATGTACGACTGCCACCGGATGGGGCTCTTCGGCGGGCTCAAGGCGGTGGAGCGAACCTTGGGGATAGATCGGGAGACGGTTGGACTCACCGGCCGTGACGCTCCGGTGTTGTGGGATCGATACCGAAAGCGGGGCGACCGGGAGGCCCTGGCGCTGCTCCTTCGTTATAACGGCGAGGATGTGGTGAACCTGGCGATACTTCGGCGAATCATCGACGCGGACGATCACGCACCCCCGGAGCCGTAGGTATCGCCCTCGGGGGAATCGATATACAGAGGTATATTTAGTGGAAAAAAGGAGATAGTGTGGATATAAGTACGACCGAAGCACGCCCGGACACCCTGATGGATGTCATCAGGCTCAGGAGAAGCGTTCGCACCTATACCGATCAACCCATCCCGGAGGAAGTTCTGAGGAGCATCGGAAGCACGGTAGAGAAGGCCGCCGCGGCCTGGGGGATGAGAAACGCCCGGCTTATCATCGTCCGGGAGCCGGGAGAGGTCAGGCGGCTTCGCCGGGCCGTTTTCTCGGGAGTCCTCGGGAAGATCAATCCCTGGATACTCACCACCCGGGCCCACGCCTTCATAGCGGCCTGCGGATACCCGAGCTCGACGGCCTCTTCGGACGACAGGGCCCAATATCTGGCCCAGGCGGCCATGCTGATGGAGGTCGCCGTCCTGGCGGCGGCGGAACACGGGTTGGGCACCTGCTGGCTCGGCGGATTCGGAGAAGCCGGAGTCAAACGAGAGCTTTCGATCACGGATGATCTCCGGGTGGTCGCCGTCAGCCCCCTGGGATATCCCTCGGAGCGAATCCGGAGAGAAAGCAACGCCTACATGAAAGAGGGGAGGGCGGCGCTTCGTCGGATGGAGCTTCGTGAGCTGGTGACGATGATGGAGGAGGCATGATACTCGAAGACCTGACACATATTTTGACCGAGGCCCGGTCGTTTGAGGATGCGGACGTAGACTTTGATGACCTCATGGAAATCCTGGAGGCCGCCCGTCTGGCACCGTCGGCTATGAACAGCCAGATCTGGCGCTTCTTCGTGGTGGGAAGGGGCGAGAGCCTCGATCGCCTGGCGCACATCGCCGGGAAACGGGCCTTTCAGACCGCCCCGGTTGTTATCGTTGCGTGTGCATCGCCCTATTTCCTCAAGAAACGGGGGCGGGAGCAGCCCTACTTCATGATCGACGTCCCCATCGCCGTGTCGCACCTGTTGCTTTCCGCCGCCGACCTGGGATTGGGGAGTGTGGTGACATACCAATTCGATGAAGAGACGGCCCTCTCCATCGTCGGTGTGCCGAAGGGGCATCGGGCGGTGGCGCTGGTGGCCCTGGGATATATTGGGGAACAGAGCGAGGGGGCTGATACCGATGAATACCGCGCCGTGGAAATTCGGTAACGCTCCCGGCCTCCGAAAGCACCATTTCGTTTTTTCACCGGAATACGCCTTTTTCCTTTGAGATTTTTTCACTTTTTCGCTATAGTGTGTAAAAAAAATATACGTTATTTTCGTTTCCGTGTACCCCCATCGAGGGGAATCGCATACGAAAATATATCAAAAAGACCGGGAGCAGATCATGAGCGACGATCTCGTTTTCCAGTTCAGTCCGACCCGTCGGACCTTTCTCAGGGGACTCGCCGTTACCACCTCGGCGCTGGCGATGGGCGTCGGACAGGCGGGGTGTACGGGATATCCCAAAACCCCCTCGGGACTGCAATTTCTCGACGAAAAGGGATATGCGGTCATGTCCGCCTTTGCGGACAGGGTCATCCCCGGCGGCGGCGCCTATGACATCGGGGCCAAGGAGACGGGCGTGGTGGAGTTCTTCGATGCATATGCCGCCACCGATTACCCCGAGGTGCAGAAGGATTTCAAGAGCGTCATCTCACTTCTCGAGCACGGCCCCCTCTTCATGCAGTTTTCCACGAAGCGATTTACCGAGATGACCCCGGACGAACAGGACACATATCTCGAAATGTGGGAAACCAGCAACTCTTTGTTGATCAGGGGGGCGTTTGTGGGAATCAAGAAGCTGTGCATGATGGGTTTCTATACCAATGAGCTGGTCTGGCCGCACATCGGCTACGATGGACCGCTGGTGTAAATCGACTGATCGTCACGGAATCAAGAGGGAGTTGGACAGATGATCGTAAAACCTGACGATATTATGGGTGACGTCACCGAATCCTGCGACGTATGCATTATCGGGTCCGGTTCTTCCGGTGGTGTGATGGCGGTGGAGATGGCCGAGGCCGGCTACACGGTCATCGTCCTGGAGGAGGGGGGGTACTACAAGGGATCCGATCTGAACCAGCGGGAGGCGGACATGATGGGCGCCCTCTATCAGCAGCGGGGCGCCCGGGGCACGAAAGACCTGTCCGTCTCCATCATGCAGGGAAAGGCCGTGGGGGGGGGCACCCTGGTGAATGTCGCCGACTGCGTCCGCATCCACGATCCGGTCTTGAGGCGGTGGGAGAAGGAATTCGGCATCACCGACATGACGCCGGAGATCATGGAGCCCTATTTCGAAAAGGCCGAATCGATCATATCCGCCACTCAGATACCGGAAAAAGATCTCAACGGCAGCAACTCGATGGTCAAAAGGGGCGTCGAGAAGCTCGGCTATTCGGGAGACACCTTCCATCATAATAGCGTCAACTGCCAGAAATGCGGGTACTGTCTCCTGGGCTGCACCTACAACGCCAAGCAGGCGGTGAGCCTCACCTATATACCCCGGGCCCTGGATGCCGGGGCGAAGCTCTATGTATACACCCGGGCCGAGAAGATCATCACCTCCGAGGGACGGGCCAAGAAGGTCACGGGCGTCGTATTGAATCCGAAAAACGGCAACCCAAAGGCGAATATCGAGATAACCGCCCAGGTCATCATGGTGGCGGCGAACACCATCAATACCGATCAGCTCCTCATCAACTCCGGCGTCGCCAATTCCAGCGGCCTGGTGGGGAAAAACCTGATTCTCCAGCCCCAGACGATGGTCGCCGCGGAGTTCGACGAAAAGCTGGACAGTCACCGGGGGATCACCCAGGCCTATTTCTGCGATGAATTCGAAGAGGCGGACGAAGAGCGGGGGCTTTCCGGCTTTCGCCTTGAGGGGGCCTTCGGGCAGCCGGGAATAGTGGCCAACCTCATGCCCGGGTTCGGCGCCTGGACCAAGGAGGTGATGACCCGGTATAATTACATGGCCGCCATGATGATACTGGTCCCCGAGGAGCCCAGCGGCGAGGTGAAGATAAACAAGTACGGCAGGCCCATGGTGCACTACGAAATGAGGGACGACACGAAAAGGCGCATGATGCAGGGGATGAAGGAGGGGGCGAAGGTGATGCTCGCCGCCGGCGCAAAGCGGGTGATATTCGTCTACGAGACGCCGACCGTCATCGAGTCCGAGTCGGAGTTGTCGGTGGTGGATGAGACGGGGGTCGGGGCGTGCAGACAGTCCATTATGGCCTTTCACATCCAGGGGACCTGCCGCATGGGGCCGGACCCGAAGACCAGCGTGGTGAACAACTACATGGAAAGCCACGACGTCAGGAACCTCTTCGTCGTCGACGCCTCGGTCTGCCCGTCCACATCGAGCTCCCACAACATGGTGGCGGTCATGGCCATGGCCCATCGAGTGGCGGACTACATCCTGACCAATAAAAGCAGGTATTTCAGTTAGAATAAAAGACGTAAGAAAGTACTATATTCGGCAGTTTCAAACAATAAAGCAAAGGTGATCGGATATGATTTATGAAAAGCTTGTCAGCATCATCAGGAGCAAACAGGACGAGATACTCAACCTCTGGCTCGATGAGTTTAAAAACACACGGACGCTCAGAATCCAGGAGGGTATCGACGAAGGCAAGTGGAAACGTATGATGCAGGACGTCCTTGACGGATTCGATGATATGATCACCAAGGATATCTCCAAGTACCGGATCTGCATCGATTTCACCCAGCTCGGCAAGGAGTGCTTCGACGATAACTACGCCATGCACGACATCATCGACTCCCTGACGCTGTTGAAGAAGGTCATCATGGAAGTGGTCTCCGCCGAGGGATTCTTCGGCACCGCCTACCAGATGTACCAGCTCCAGGAGCTGAACAACCGGGCGAGTCTCTATTTCGACCGGGCCCTCTATTACGCCGCGCTGGGATACGAGGAAACCCTCAAGGGATACATGGAAGACAAGGGTGTCCTCGGCAAGCTGAAAAAATTCCTGGGAAGCCCCGACGGGCGGACACAGCACATGGAGGCCTGCGTCGTCGAGCTGGACGACGAATAGAGCCAAAATGTACGCCGCTTCCCGGTGGACCGGGATGGGGGGTATATGGGTATGGGCGCTCATAAGGGGATAGGTACATCCGGGGAATAGCAGACACCCTATTATAGAGAAAAATTAAAAACTGCACTGAGCGGGGATAGATATGATCGATCCCCGTTTTAATTTAAGGGATCTGTCACGTCAGAGCGTCGTACACGGACATGAGGATGAGAACGGCGACGGCGAGGGCGATGACGATCGATGCAATGCGCCGTTTCCTTCGATCCATCAATGGGAGATGACCCAGCGATTCGACGAAGGAGAGGGGGGGAATGGCTCCCATCAAGAGAAACGTCATCGTGTAGCCGAATCGCTCCACGTACGGGGTGAGAAAGAACACCTCGAAGTTGATGTATATCCACGCATACAGGACCGGGAGGACCTCTCCCAGGGAGACGATGCTCCGGGCGAAGGGCCGAGTCGTGCCGACCAGGAAGAAGGCCAGGACCCCGATGACCAGGCCGGTAATCGGCGCCAGCACGACGGCGGGGGCGACCCCCTCCACCGCCAGGGAATAGCCACTGATGTTGTCCCGAACGATTGCGGCGTCATCGGCGCAGCTCTCGGTCCGGGCGGCCCAGGGAAGGAAGAATAAGCATATTAGCAACAGGCCGATCGACACCTTCACCCATCTGAGGATTCTCGATGTTTTTTCGGCGTATGTTGTAATACGCTCGCTCGCTTCGTGACGAACCATTGCGCCTCTCCTTTGTCTGTGACTTCGCCGGCAGCCTGAGCCTCCAGGAGCTCCGATTTCAGCCGCCCCACCAGCACACCCTGGCCGATGCCGGCGATCTCCATGATATCCCGGCCCGACAAGAGCGGCGCCGGGGTTGTGTCGTCGTCGCTCAGCACCCGGCGATACGCCTCCAGAATGTCCCGGGCGAGGTCGTCTCCCTGTTGGAGCCTGTGGCTGTCGGTGTGTCCCGCCCCGGTATCCGCCAGGCCCAAAAGCACCACGCCGGGCAGGTCGTCGCCCACATCGCGGATCAGTCGTCCCAGGGCCCGGGGGGTGATCTCCTCCATGCACGAGAGCGACAGGAGCCGCATGTGATGGCGTATCAGTGATGTCCCCGCCCGGACGGCCCGGCGTCCCATCAAAAGGCGAAGGCACATGGACTTGAAGATAGCCGCGCCCTTGTTTTCGTGGCCGTAAAAGGTCGCCTCGCCATCCTCCCTGACGTTCCTGGTGGCGGGCTTTCCCACATCGTGAAAGATCGCCGTGAGCTTCAGCAGCGATTCGTTGGTCCACCCTCCGCCCATCGGCCGGTCCAGGTAGGTGCGGATAACCTCCCCGTATCCGGGAAGCCGCTCCGGGTATACCTCGATGAGCCGCTCCAGCTCATCGAGGCACGCCAGGCTGTGGCCCCAGACGTCGAACCGGTGAAAGCGGTTCTGGGACACGCCGCGCATGGTCTCGATCTCCGGGAACAGCACCGGCAGCACCCCGGCGTCGTCCATCGCGCAGATCACCGGGTACGTCCGTTTCGCGTCTAAAAGCTTCGTCAACTCGTCCCGGATACGCTCCCGGGCCCCGGAAAGGAGTTGATCTCGCCGGGCGCTGATGTCGGTCAGTGTCCCAGGCTCGATGGTGAAGCCAAGCGTCGCCGCAAAGCGAAACGCCCGGAGAATGCGGACCGGGTCGTCGGATAGGACGGAGGGCGATGGAATCCGTATGATCCCCGCCGCCAGGTCGGCGAGGCCCCCCGTCGGGTCGATAACGGGAACCGTGGTCTCGTCTTCCACGGGCCATATCCGTACAGACAGGGTGTTGATGGTGAAATCCCGCTCCCGGGCGTCGGTGACCGCGTCCTCTCCCTTGGGGGCGCAGAAATCGTAGGTCATCCCCCGAAGGGCCACGCGGTAGATCGCCTCCTCGGCGTCGAGGATCACAAACGAGCCGCCGGACTCCCGGGCGAATCGCCGGGCGGCGGCCTCCGGATCGCCCCACACGACGATGTCGAAATCGGTCGAGGAGACGACCAGGAGATGGTCGCGGATCGAACCGCCCACGAGGAACGCCTCACGACAGGTGTGCTCCAGGGCCTTCAGAATAACATCCGGCTCGGGAATGATCTGAAAGGGATTGACGGTGTGCATGCTGTGACGGGCGGGGGGAGTGTTTCTCCCCCCGCCGGTTAATTTATGACTTTTTCGCGTTTGCCGCTTGCGGGGATTTTGCTTTCTCTTTTCGTTTTTTCACGATCGCCCGAATAATCAGGAAAACGATCACTCCGAGGACCGCCCAGGGGAGCAGCGCCATAAAGATGATGATAAGGCTTCCCACCGATCGCGCCAGGACCTCCACCGAGTCTCCCAAGGCGTCCTTGATCGGCTTCAGGGCGTTTCTCCCCGTGGAGATCGGCTCCGGCTCGTAGATGGTGACGGTGATGGTGGAAAGACCCACCAGGTTGTCGTAGTACCGAAGCTTCCCTTCCAGAGTCTCTATCTCCTCCCGCACCCGGGCCAGCTCCTTCTCCACCGCCAGGAGGTCCTGGAGGTTGTTGGTGCGGGTCGACAGGATGGCCAGGAGGCTCTCCTCAGAACGGCGCTTTACCTTGAGACGTCCTTCGATGTCGTAGTACGTCTCGGTAATGTCCTCCCCGGAGATGTGTTGATAATCGAGCTCTCCCAGTTCGGTGATCCGGTCGATGACCGTATCGAAGTGATCCGGGGTTACCCGGAGGGTGACCTCGTAGGTGAGTTTCCCCGAGTCGGTTTTATACGAGGAGCTGTCTGCGATGAAGCCGCTGGCCTCTTCGGTGATATTCTGTACACTCGTGAAGGCTTCTCCCGAATCCTTCACCTCGATGTCCAGGTCGGCCCGCCTGATGATCTTTCTCTCCATACCGGGAGCCGTCATATCATCCTCCGCGCCGCTGCCCGGGGCGGGAGCCGGGGGAGGTTCCATCATGTCGGAGGTCTCCATCAGGGCCGGCTCCATGGCCTTGTCCATCTCCATGAATCCCTCAGGGGATTCGGAGCCACAGGAGGAGATGACAAACAGCGTCGTTATGAGAACAAGGATGGTCAAAAGAGCCATCAGTCTGTTTTTAGATTCCATGATATACTGACTCCTTATAATTGTGTGCGTATCGATTTTGTCCAGTAAGACACCCGACGATCCCGGGATGTTCCGGGAATCAAAGCGGTATAGTAACTATATTACATAAAAAAGGCTGAAAATGAAAAGAAATTGTGATATGCCGGGAATCCCTTGACAAATGGGGAAAAATCAGGTATTAAGTAAAAGAAAATGCCTATTTTTCTTTTCACAAGTACGAGCATGGCGGATAAAATCCGAATTATCGGTTCGGCCGCTCTCCTCGCCTGCATGATTCTATTCTCGTTCGGCTGTGAAACCGTTACCTACACCTCCACCGGCGGCACGCTGACCACCGCGGAGCTTGCCCGCACGGTCATCGACCTCGAAAGAAAGGTGGAGGAGCTGACCAGGGAGGTGGCGGAGTTGACCCAGCGCATTGAGCTCTTAACCGCCGCGGACGTGGGAGGCGGTGGCGATATCCCCCTGGTGGAGGAGGAGATCGTTCCCGATGAGACCGATATCGAGGAGCCGACTGTAGAGGGCCCGGTTGCCGAAGAGCCCCTGAGCGAACCGGTTGACGCTGATACAGGTGACACCGGAGCGGGGGGTGATTTTGCCCTCGCCGAGGGTTCCGTATCCGAGCCGGAAGCGACGGATGAATCGACCCCGACAGTTGAGGGGACGACACCCGTCGATTCTCCCCCGGAAAGCACGATGGATTCCGTACCCGCCGGCGATCCCCATGTCCTGTATGACGAGGCGTTGACCGGCATTATGAATAACAGGCCGGAAGAAGCCCTGGTGCTGTTTTCCCGGTTTGTCAATACGTACCCCGATCACGATCTGACGGACAACGCCTACTATTGGCTGGGGGAGAGCTATTATTCCCTGGGAGATTATGAATCCGCCGCGAGGCACTTTCGTGTCGTCACCGATTCATTTTCCGATCGGGACAAGGCCCCGGACGCACAATTGAAGCTCGGGTACTCACTGGTCGAGCTGGGGCAAACCGACGCCGCGGTCGATGTATTGACCGATCTCGTCAATCGATATCCGGGGACTCATGCATCCGAGCTGGCCCGGGAGAAGCTGTCGCTCCTATAGGGCCGCGACGCCTTCTGAGGATGGAGATATCGGGCGGGTGTCGCACCTGTATCTGGAAAAACCTGCAGGGCGTGTGTTTAAGAGGGAAGGGCAAAAGAGGCGCCCTGGTATGTATCAATCATGTAAATCTCACTGCTATGGATAGAAAAATGAAACAGGTCACAATTATTGGAGGCGCCGTCGTCGTCGCCGCTATTCTCTTCTTATCATCCCCCGTCGTGTCCTTCGCCCAGGACGAAGGCACACCCACAAGCTCAGGCACCCGGGTGTATATCATCAAGGAGGGCGATACGCTGTGGGAAATCTCCGACGATCTGTACAACGATCCGAACAAATGGCGGGAGCTGTGGGAGATGAATCCACAGCTGGGCGACCCGAACAGCCTGACCGTGGGTGATGAGTTATATCTGGATGATGGAAGCACTACCGACACCACGACGACCGGGACCGTCGACGTACCCGCCGTCACCGAATCGGTGGTTGGGGGGGTGACCGAAGAGGTGCAGCTGCCCACGAGCCTGTTCCCGCCCGAGAGTATGAGGGAAACCAGGCCCACGGAGCCGTATACGATGGAGCCGGAGGATATTTATTTCATCCCGAAGGTGATCTATACCGGCTTCGTGTCTGATGACGAGCTGGAAGACTCCGGGTATATTCATCACACCCGGGATGAGAAGACCATGCTCACCGATGACGATATCGTGTTCATCAAGTTGCCGAAAGACAGGATGGTCGAGTTGCAACAGGGTGACAAGTTCACCATTTTCCGGGTGGAAGAAAAGGTAAAGCATCCGGTGACGAGAAAGAGGGTTGGATATCTCATCCACATCGTCGGTGAGCTGCACGTGACGGCCCTGGGGGAAAATACAGCATCCGCTATTATCACCAACACCAACGACGCCGTCTACCTGGATGATAGGATCAGGCCCTTTGAGCCGCTGGTAAAGACCATTGAGCTGAAAAAGGGGAAGGCCCCGGTTGTCGGATATATAATCTACGCATCTCGTCCCGACCCGGAGCTGGCCCAGGAGCCGCTCCTTGCGGAAAATGATATTGTATATATCGACCGCGGATATGCCGACGGCGTGGAAGTGGGCAGTGTGTTCGATATACTGCGCATCGACGAACACAACACCGGCAAGCTCACCGCCGAGGGATACGAAGAGATGCTCAGACAGATGTATTTCGAGGAGGGGATGTCCGGCAGGGACATTCTCGAAGGGACGACTCCGAAGTACGCTGTTATCTATCCCCCGGACGTCGTGGGGCGCCTCGTGGTGCTCAACGCCAACGAACACACATCCACGGCGGTTATCAGCAGCGCAAATCGAAACGTTCAAGTGGGCGACATGATACGCCTGGAGCTGGAATAGCATTTTCGATAAAACCTCGAGTATCGGCGCCGGGAACACCCCGGCGCCTTTTTTGGTCTTGACTTGAGAGATATTTAATATATACTTTGTCACCTGATGGACTCGAAGCGATATGACCTGGCCCTTTCCCGCGTTCCACGGGTGGGGAATGTCACGTTCCGAAAGCTGGTACGGCACTTCAAGGGCGCACGGAATGTTTTCGAGGCAGGATTCGACGGGCTCGTGGACTCAGGTATCGTGGGAGAGAAGCTGGCCCGAAGCATTTTATCGTTTTCCGATTGGGACCCGATCGAGGATGAGCTTGATCGGGTGCGCTCGTTCGGGGCGGTCATCGTCGGTATCGAGGACGACGACTACCCGATGTCCCTGAAAGAGATATACGACCCTCCGGCGGTGCTATATATGCTCGGTTCCTTACTGCCGGTGGATCATCGGCCCGTGGCGGTCATCGGCTCCCGCAATCCCACTCACTACGGCATCCTCTCCACGGAGCGGATCGTTGGTGGACTGACGGCGGAGGGGATCACGATTGTCAGCGGCATGGCCCGGGGTATCGATTCACTTGCCCACCAGGCGGCGATCAACAACAACGGACGGACCGTCGCCGTGCTCGGATCGGGTCTTGACGTGATATATCCGCCTGAAAACAAGAACCTCTCGGAGTGCATTACGGAACGGGGTGCGGTCATCACCGAATTTCCCCTGGGTACCGGGCCCGACGCCAGAAATTTCCCCAGGAGAAACCGGATTATCAGCGGGATGTCCCTGGGAGTCGTGATCGTCGAGGCCAGGATAAAGAGCGGCGCCCTGATCACCGCGCACCTGGCTTTGGAGCAGAATCGGGAGGTTTTTGCCGTTCCGGGCAACATCAACAATCCGAGATCCAAGGGGACGCACCAGCTCATCCGGGACGGGGCGAAGCTGGTGGAGAGCGCCCGGGATGTCATCGAGGAGCTTTCCGGCGTTACCGGCGGAACATACATGGTCGGCGGAGGTTTGAGAGGTGCGGAAACGATCCCCGATCTTACCGACGACGAAAAGCAGGTGTTAGAGCATATCGGGCACGAGCCGGTGTATGTGGATATCATCATCGACGAAAGCGGACTTGCCAGCGAGCGGGTTCTTGAGATATTATTAGAACTGGAGCTGAAACATGTCGTCAGACAGATACCCGGAAAAAGCTTCATTCGTACCGTAGCCTGAAGAGAGGTGTATGTCAAAATCACTGGTCATCGTGGAATCGCCGGCCAAGGCGAAAACCATAGAAAAATTCCTGGGGAAGAACTTCAAGGTTCTCGCCTCATACGGACACGTCCGCTCGATTCCGAGCAAGAGCGGCTCGGTGGATATCGAGAACAACTTCACCCCCACGTACGCAATTATCGAGGACAAGCAGAAGCATATCGATACCATCAAGCGAAGCCTCAAGAACGTCGATTCGGTCTATCTTGCAACGGACCTGGACCGGGAGGGGGAGGCCATTGCGTGGCACCTGGTCAACGTCCTCAACATCGACAACGGCGGGAACGGGATGGATGTCCACCGCATCGTATTTTCGGAGATCACCAAGTCCGCCGTGCTGGAGTCCATCGAGAATCCCCGGAAGATTTCCCGGGACCTTGTCAACGCCCAGCGGGCCCGGGAGATACTCGATTACCTGGTCGGCTTCAACCTAAGCCCCTTCCTGTGGCGAAAGGTGAAGTACGGCCTTTCCGCGGGCCGAGTGCAATCGGTAGCCCTCAGAATGATCTGCGAGCGTGAGCGTGAGATCGAAGCCTTCAAACCTCGGGAATACTGGACTATCGAGGGGATTTTCACGAAGGCCGGCGAATACGATCCCTTCTCCGCCTCCATGGCCGTCAGTGGAGGGGAGAAGCTGAAGAAATTCGACCTCGCCACCGAAGAGGACGCCCAGGCCGCCATAGACCTGTGCGCCTCCGGCCCCTTCGTCGTGGGGGACGTGAAGCGGAAGGACATCAAGCGAAACCCACCGCCGCCGTTCATCACCAGCACCATGCAGCAGGAGGCGTCGCGCAAGCTCGGCTTTCCCGCTCGGAAGACCATGCGGGTGGCCCAGAAGCTCTACGAGGGAAAAGAGGTGGGCGACGAGCAGGTGGGCCTCATTACCTATATGCGTACCGACAGCACCAACATGGCGGCCTCGGCCCTGACCGAGGTAAAGGAGGTCATCACCGGTGAATTCGGTGCTGAGTATGCTCTCACAAAACCGAGAGTATTCAAAAAGAAGGCCAAGGGCGCCCAGGAGGCCCACGAGGCCATCCGGCCCACATCCTTCGCCCGCACCCCGAAGCTCATGAAGAAGCACCTGACCCGGGACGAATTCCGTCTGTATGAATTGATCTGGAAGCGGGCGGCGGCGTCCCAGATGGCCCAGATGGTTCTCGACTCGGTCTCCGCGGAGCTTCTGGGAGATAACGAAAGCATGTTTCGGGCCAGCGGCTCCACGGTGAAATTCCCCGGATTTTCGAAGGTCTACATGGAGGGGAAGGACGACGAGGCCGAGGAGCAGGAGCGTCTGCTGCCAAAGCTTGTCACCGGCGATCAGCTCGACCTCATCGGCATGGTGCCGGAGCAGCACTTCACCGCCGCGCCCCCCCGCTATTCCGAGGCGAGCCTCATCAAGGCCCTGGAGGAGCGGGGAATCGGCAGGCCCTCCACCTACGCCGGGATCATCAACACCATCCAGGCGAGAAAGTACGTTACGCTCCGGGAGCGGCGATTCTACCCCGAGGACATCGGCATGATCGTCAACGACCTTCTGGTGAAGCACTTCCAGAAGTATGTCGATTACGATTTCACCGCCCACCTGGAGGAGGACCTCGACAGCATCGCCTCGGGGGATGTTGAGTGGCGGCCGATGATCAAGGAATTCTGGGAGCCATTCTCCGATCTCTTGAAGAAGAAGGACAAGGAGGTCAAGAAGGAGGACGTCTATAACCAGAAGACCGACAAGATCTGTCCCCAGTGCGGCAAGCCGATCGTCATCAAGCTGGGGAAGTTCGGTCGGTTTTACGCCTGCAGCGGATATCCCGATTGTCGATACGTCGCGTCCCTGGAGGGGAAGGAACAGGATATCCCTCAGACGAACGAAATATGCGATGTCTGCGGCAAACCCATGCAGGTCAAGATGGGCAAGTACGGCCATTTCCTGGGCTGTACCGGCTACCCGGAGTGCAAGAACATCAAGCCGCTCAAGGAGCCGCTGAACACCGGCGTCGCCTGTCCCCTGTGCGGTAAGGGCACCCTTATCGAGCGGGAGGTCAAGAAGGGACGGGCGAAGGGCAAGCTCTTTTACGGCTGTTCCGAGTATCCCGACTGCACCTATATCGTCAACAACCGACCATACCCGACTCCGTGTCCGAAGTGTGCGAATCCGTTTCTCGTGTATAGAGGAACCAAGACGGGCGACGGCGAGCTGTTCTGCCCCGCCGAGGGATGCGGATACAGCCGCGAGGTCGATCAAAAGGACCTGGAAAAACTTGAAAAAAAGTGACGCTGAAATCACCGTAATCGGCGGCGGACTGGCGGGATGCGAGGCGGCGTGGCGTGCGGCCCGGATGGGCGTGGGGGTGAAGCTTTATGAGATGAAGCCCCACCGGTACAGCCCGGCTCACAGGAACGAGAATCTCGCGGAACTGGTCTGCAGCAACTCCCTCAGGGCCAAATCACTGGAGAACGCCTCGGGCATTCTCAAGCGGGAGCTCGAGCTGTTGGACTCCATCGTCATCGAATCCGCCCACGCCCATCGGATTCCCGCCGGCGGCGCCCTGGCGGTGGACCGCGAGGCCTTCGCCCGGGAGATTACCGGGCGCGTCGCGGCTCATCCCCTCATCGAGGTAATCCGAGCCGAGGTGGCGGAGCTTGACGTCTCCTTTCCCGCCGTCATCGCCACCGGTCCCCTCACGTCGGATGCCTTCTCAACGGCGCTGCGGCAGGTCACCGGGAGGGAAAAGCTCTTTTTCTACGATGCGATCTCGCCCATCATCTATACCGACAGCATCGATATGAATGTGGCCTTTCGGGCGTCCCGGTACGGCAAGGGGGGCGACGACTACATCAACCTCCCGATGGACGAGGAGCAGTACTATCGCCTGGTGCGGGAGATAAAGCGGGCCGACGAGGTGGAGCCCCACTCGTTTGAGGATACGAAGATCTTCGAGGGATGCCTCCCCGTGGAGGTGATGGTGCGCCGGGGGGAGGACACCCTGGCATTCGGTCCCCTGAAGCCGGTGGGGCTGGACGACCCGGAAACCGGGAAGACCCATCACGCCGTGCTGCAGCTTCGCCAGGAAAACAGCGAGGGGACGCTCCACAACATGGTCGGCTTTCAGACCCGATTGAAGCAGGGCGAGCAGGAGCGGGTGTTTCGGATGATACCCGGACTGGAGAACGCACGGTTCGCTCGGTACGGCAGCATGCACCGCAATACCTACATCGACGCCCCCCGGCTTCTGCTGCCGACCCTGGAGCTGAAGCGACGCTCCGGGCTTTTCGTGGCGGGGCAGCTGGTGGGGGTGGAGGGATACGTGGAGTCGGCGGCGATGGGAATCATTGCGGGCCTGAACGCGGCGCTGCTGGCTTCGGGAGAGGGTCCCCAGGTGCCCCCCAGGGAATCGGCCCTGGGATCGCTCATATTTTATATCACAGACAGCGGCGTCATCGAATTTCAGCCGATGAATATCAACTTCGGCATCATGCCCGGTGCCCCCCGTGGGGTCAGAAAGCGGGATCGGAAGCGATACTTAGCGAAGCGGGCGCTGTCGGCCATGGAGACATGGGTCGATCGAATAGAGAGGCTCAAGGACATTATAAAACCGGGCGAAGACGATACATCAATTCCAAACGACGTTGACAGCAATCAGGAGGCGCCATGACGGGACCTGCAGTCATACTGGTAACGGCCGACAGCGAGGCGAGCGCCGTTAAGATCTCAAAACATCTCGTCGAGAACAGGCTCGCCGCCTGCGCCAGCATCGTGCCGAAGATACGATCTATTTACGTGTGGGAGGACGAGGTCTGTGACGAGGAGGAATATCTCCTCATTATAAAGACCCGGGGAGACCTCTTCGAACAGGTCAGGGACGCTATTGTCGACATACACAACTACACGGTACCCGAGATCGTCTCTCTTCCCATCGTGGGGGGCCTGGAAGCATATCTGGACTGGATCAACGATGTGACCGTGGCGTCGTAGCAACGGGAGGGATCGTCGGTTATTCCGTCTCGTCCGGGCGATCGAGGGACAGGGCGATGACCCGGGTGATGATCTCTTTCAGCTCCGAGTCTTCCATGTGGTCGGTATAGGGTTTCGCCGAAGCGGTATCCACCGGCCGTTTTCTTTTCGGTTTCGTCTGCTCGGGCGCCGCATTCCGTGTCTCCGGGGGATCTATCGTACCCTGGATAAAGCGCATATCGGTCACCAGGGGGCGATTGAGCTTCTCGTTGAGCCGTGTGATGATTCGATCCTTCATGTAGGTCATCTCCTGGGCCCAGGATGAGCTTCTGACCCGGACGATCAACACACCCCGCTCAATGCGGTCGGGCTGGGCGTTTCTGGCGATGGGACCGCCGACAGCCTCCTCCCATACCCCGAACACCCTTCGCTCGCGGATGATCGCCTCCCACCCCCTGTTTTTCAATATGGAGGAGAGAACATCGCCCAGGGGCGACGGCGCTTTTCTTTTTTCCTTGTCTTCCATCGTTCGATCATTATACGGTGGGGTCCTGGGTGTGTCAATCCTTTCACCGGTCCCGTAGTACATCGTTTTAAGGTTGATTTGTGATGAACGATGATTTATCATAAAAAACTGGCATTCAGAACGATCACTGTCGTAAGGAGCGGCGGAGACGGAGCGAGTGAAAGAGCGGATGCGTCCGGGTCGCTTGAGGTGGCTTCTCTATGTATACCCAGTGGTTGATGTTCCGGCCGAGGAAACAGTGCGGGAGACATCGGAAGACGTATCGGGGAGCGGGTGTTTTTTATGAAAGTGGGAGTGCTGTCTGACACGCACCTGAGGATTCCCGACGAGCCGTTCAAGCGACTGATGCGGGAGCGATTCTCTGATGTGGATGCACTCATTCACGCGGGGGATATCGTCTCGCCCGCCGTGCTGGACTATCTTTCCGCCTGGGAGCTGTATGCCGTGGCGGGAAATATGGACGGATGGAATATCGCCGAGCGCCTGCCGGAAAAAAGGGTGGTTACCCTGGGAGGAAGGGATATCGGCATCATTCACGGCGGCGGTGCGCCGGGGGGGCTGGAGGATCGGGTGCTGTCGGCGTTCGACGGCGTTTCGTGTGTTGTGTTCGGGCACAGCCACAACCCAGTCAACAAGGTGAAGAACGGCGTACTCTTATTCAACCCGGGATCGCCCACCGATGCCCGGTATACGAAAAAGAACAGCATCGGGTTTCTGACCATCGATGAAGATATCACCGGGGAGATCGTCTATCTATGAGCGATGATTCGCACCGCACGGTCGTTTGGGCGCCCTGGCGCATGGAATACATCAAGGGATCGAGGGAGGACGGGTGCATCTTTTGCAATCGCATCAACCGCGACGATGATCGAAACGACCTGATTCTCCACCGAGGCGGGCAGGGGTTCATCATCATGAACCGGTACCCCTACAACAACGGTCACCTGATGGCGGCACCGAATCGTCACGTGGGGGATATCACCGAGCTGACCGACGACGAATCCACGGAGCTGTTCGGTCTCGTCCGACTTTCGGTGCGGATGCTTACGCGTACCATGAATCCGGACGGATTCAACATCGGCGTCAACATGGGAAAGGTCGCCGGCGCCGGCGTTGCGGATCATATACATGTACACATCGTTCCCCGCTGGAACGGGGACACGAACTTCATGCCGGTGGTGGGGGAGGTGAAGGTCATCTCAGATCATATCCTCGCCACCTATGATTCGTTACTACAGAGTCTTACCAGCTTGTTAAAGGAGCAGTCATGAAATTTATAAAAGTTATTCTGTTTGTCGTGCTGCTGGCCGCGCTGATCACCTTTGCGGCCCAAAACAGCGACAGCGCCGCATCCATCAGCTATTTCGGCCTGGAGTCCGCAACGATGCCGCTGTATGCGCTGATGTTCATCGTGGCGGGAGTGATGGTCATCGTGATGTCCTTTGTGGGCCTGGCGGAGCGGATTCGCCTCAAGAGTCAGGTTCGGAAGCTTACCAAGCAGGTCAAGGAGTTGACCGGTGAGCTGGACCTCTATAAGGGCACGACGAAGAAAAAAGGCGATGCGGCGGTCCAGACCACGGGAGCGATATCCAAGGCGACGACCACTGCCCCGGCGATTCCCGGGCCGAAGGAGGATGCGCCGACGGAAAAGAAGAGACGCCGGTTTTCCTTCAAGAAGGATGCAGATACCGCGGCGACCGAGATCACTTCGGCGGCCGACGATACGGCTGAGACCCGGGCGGTCGACACCGACAGCACCGAATAGGCATAAGTAATTTCACCATCGGCATCCAAAAAATATCGGTAACACCGAGGCCGATGTACACAACCGGACGGCACCCATGAGATACGAAGGCGTTGTTATTCGTCCCCCCAGCGAAGCGGGAAGCCTCATACTCCAGGTCACCCTGGGATGCTCCCACAATCGCTGCACCTTTTGTTCCGCCTACAAGCAGAAGAAGTTCCGCATCAGGAGCCTTGAAGATATCCGCGAGGATATCGACGGGGTTCCCGGGAAGCGTCATGTCCGTCGCGTGTTCCTTGCCGACGGAGATGCCCTGATCGTCCCCCGCCGGATGATGATGCCTATCATCGATCATCTGCACGAATCATTTCCGAACCTGGAGCGCATCGGCATGTATGCCAACGCCAAGAGCGTGTTGAAGAGAACGCCCGAGGAACTCCGGGAGCTGGCGGACCGGGGGCTGGGCATCGTCTATCTCGGGCTGGAAAGCGGGGATGAGGAAGTCCTGGAGAGAGTCCAAAAGGGCGTGGGACCACAACAGATGATCGAGGCGGCTCGACGGATTCGAGAGGCGGGTATCCTCCTTTCGGTGACGGTGCTTCTGGGGCTGGCGGGACCGGATGGGAGCGCACGGCACGCCCGGGTCACAGGCGAGGTGCTCAGCCGGATGGATCCCGATTATATCGGCGCCCTGACACTGATGATCGTTCCCGGCTGTTCCCTGTACGACGAGTATATGAACGGCACGTTCGCCGTTCCCGATCCTATGGACTCGCTCCGGGAGCTGGCTGAGATAATAGAACACACGGATGTCACCGATTGTTTGTTCACCTCGAACCACGCGTCAAACTACCTACCGCTGAAGATACATCTCCCCGATCGGAAAAACGAGGCACTGACCCTCATTCACACGGTTTTCAAAGAAAACCGGCGGGATATGCTGCGTCCCGAGGGAATGAGGGGGTTATAAGGCGTAATCGACCAATGAACATAGAGTCGGATTTCAGAGAGCGTTTTTTCGACGAGCGTCTTACGCTTCTTGACGATATCCTCGCTTTTTCCCGAGAGCGAAATCTCAAGGGGAGGCAATTCTGGACCATCGGTAAGGGCGACGCCCGCTTTCATCTGGGAGAATCCGATCTAAACATCCGCATTCCTCATATTTTCGGAGGAGCCAGCGAAGAGATATTTGAAGATGCGGTCCGGGACCTGGCGACGCTGGTCCGTGAGCGTGTCGAGCCCCCCATGGTCTACGACGACCGGGGGGGCATTATCGTTTCCGCATTGGATGGAAATGTGAAGCTGGCCCAGAAAACCTACAAGGTCGGCGGCGCTTTTTACAATCGGGTCGAGCATGAGCTGGCGACAATGGTGCTCCATTCGGATGCGCTCCTGGACGCCGGGATACTGGAGACGTGGCTGTCGTCCCGATTCACCGGCCGCAAGTTTATCGGGGAGATTCGACGAATATACAAAAAATCCATCGAGGAGGAGATGCAGCTCGGCGGCGCCGAGCGAACGGCATACTTCACCCATCTCGCCGTGTCTAAAATACTCATCGAGAAAAAGGCGCTCGTCAAGAACGTCAGGATACTGGGAGTGAACTATGAGCGACTGGAGCGCTCCATCGGGATACTTTTCTACGCCGTCGTCTACAAGGTTGTAGAACACATACTCAAGGAGCTGCGAACCAAGCGTCTGTCGTACGATATCCGGGAGATGGAATACCTGTTGTTGGGAAGCACGACGCCGCTGTTCGCCCTTAATATTAAGAAGTCCATCATTAACTATGAGCTGAACGGCTACCTTCTTTCACCCCATATAATCGATCAGCTCGAAGGGCCGTACAACGAAGCCGCTCGCAAATCGGTCAGCATTCGGGACCTCCTTGCCCGAATGACCGGCATCGTTTTGGAGAACAAGGCGCTCACCGAAAAGCTTCTGGACTACTATACCCTCTCGAATTTCAGGGACGACATCATCAATTACGTCCTGCAATTTGACAACCAGACCGATGCGTTCCATCAGAGACTGGTTCAGATCGCCCATGATGAAAAAATGCTTCGGTCTATCTGGGAGAACCTGGAGAGCAGCCGCGAGTTGGAATTCGGCCTCAACGACATGGTGGATCGATACTACCGGGACGAGGCCAGGGTCGATATGATACAGCGGATGTTGTCACATTTTCGGGGTCACAAGCGCTGGGGGGTCGTTCGGCTTTTCTCTTCCGGTGATCAGGGCATCGATTTCAAGCTGTCGGATGTTTTGAAGCGGTATGTCGTGTATCGAATGGATGTCGGTTATGACAGCCATTTTTCCGCCGTGACCCAGTGCATGGTCAATAGGAAAGGCGAGAAAACCCTCCAGGAGCTCGTACGGGAATACGACGCCGGAAGGCTCTATCGCTTTTCCGGCGATCACAAGGTGTCTCTCATGAAGCGGGAGGAGCTCAAGGAGGGGCACCTGTTCGTGGACCTGAAGGGATTCACCCGGCGGGCGAAGCGCTCGGGGAGCCTGGTTATCGCCGACTTTCTCAAACATGAGTTTTTTTCGCCCATACTTGAGGCCGCCAAGTCTCACTATCTGAATGTGGGACCGGATTACACCACCGGCATCGAATTAAACAATCTCCTCGGTGATGCAATCACTTTTTCCGGGCCGGTCAGCTCCCTGGTCTCCCTCGCCTGGGAGATATGCCGCATCGCCAAAGAATTTCGAGAAAAGATCGTTGTGGACAATCCCGATTATGACGAGGCGTACCAGGTCGATACGCTGCAGAAGGAATACCAGGAGCAGCGGGAGCGGATTACCCGACACAGCAGGCGAATCATCGAGGCGCTCTTGTCTTTGGATACCATCATCAAGACAAAACAGAGCATCACCCCGACCTCGCTCATTGAAACTCAGGGCGATGTCTTCAGGGAGAAGATCGAGCGGCTCATCGATTCTCTCTCAGACGTGTCGATGAAGATTCAGCAATATAAAACCATGCAGGAGATCAAGGAGCTCGTTCAGCTTGAGGACGACCTGCGGTTTCAGCTTGCGGTAGTGAAGTCCACCCGGGATGAATTTCTCAGGGAGATAAAAAAGCAGAACCTTTCGGAGCGGTCGTCCGAACTGTATTTGGATATGTGCCAGGACGAGCTGCGGCAGATCAAGCGGCTGGTCGGCATGCTTGACAGCAATTTTCGCCAGGAGCGGCTGTTGACCCAATCCTATTACGAGCGACTCAGCGAGATCGTCGACCTGGGAATCAATACCGGGCTCTATATCGCCTTCGGGGATGTGAGCCAGAAGGTCATCATCCACGACGATCTGTGGGGGGATGTACGCGTCAGCATCGCCGACAAGATAAACGAGGCGTCACGGGGGGCCATAAGAAACCGGGCGGTGAAAAAGAGGATCGATCGGTTCGTGCAGGAGAGACGCCAGGAGATGCAGAATCCCAATCTTATCTATCCCTTTTCGATCATCATCTCTCCCACCCACACCATTATTCAACCCATGGGGAGCGAGGCGATGGGACGCCCCCGGGGTATCAGAACGTTCTTGGACTACGCGGAGGAGCTGACCGGGGATGACGCGGGCGAGCGCATTCTTTCCCAGGACCTCTCTGAGATGATAAAGAAAGAGGAGCTCTTCGAGCCGGAGCTGATATCCTCCACCACCGATATCTACAACCTGGGCGAGGCGATATCCGGTGACGCCCTTCGACAGTACATCAGGGAGAGCAAAAACCGTCTCATCTTTTTTGAGCGCAGGGTATATGTCACCGAGCTGCATCCCGATTTCTGGAAGACCTTCGCCTTCGACGGCGAGGATATCTACCTGATATTCGGCGTGGAGCACACGGGCGATTTCACCAGGGTCGAGATGTTCCGCTATGCCGGGGTCCTCGATTATGCGGGAACTTTCAACCGGGAGGTGACGGAGGTATACGAGATGATCAGGAGGGAGTCCCCGTTCTATCGATTTATCATGGAGGCTCATTTCAATCCCTGGTACCAGGATTCCCGGGTGGAGGAGGAGACGGACCGGGGAAACATGGGGGCGTAGACGATCAAAGGGGGAGGAGAGTATATCGATGGGACGGTTTTTTCATTTTCGGTGTGGAGCGAACGCCCGGGGGAGGAATGGGGCGCTCGGACGCTCCGACTTTTGGCCGATAGGCTTCTTTGCCCTGTTTCTTTGCTTTACAACGCTCCCGTTTCTTTCGGGACTGTATCCCGTCGTTCGATTCACCGAAGAATACATCGATATCACCGTGCATCCCGATCATGTACGGGTGCGGGGAGTCTACGTGTATGAAAATCCCCTGCCGTTCCCGGTGATTCAGGGGATGTCCATTCCCATTCCGGTTGATCAAGATAATCCCGCCCCGGTCCTGTTGTGTGCCGATGAGCTGACGCCCGATTATAGACCGATTCACGTTCGTCATCTCCTGGGGGCGTATCGATGTGAGATAGCGGTTCCTGCCCACGGCAGTGTGACGGTGGCAGTGGAGTATCAGCAGAATGCCCCGTACGGAAAAGCCCGCTACCTTTTGACCACAACGCGTCCCTGGAGGCGTCCCATCAAACGGGGGGCGTTTCGACTGATTCCGAAGGGGGTCGAGATCATCAATTCGAATTACGGTCTTGTCCCCGCGGATGAGGGCGCTCTTTTCTTTCAGCGTGAGGATTTCATGCCGACGCAGGATTGGGAGTTCTCATGGGAGAAAGAAGAATCATGAGAAAATTCGGCATCGTCCGGGCGGTGATCCTGATCCTGCTCTTTTCTCCGGCGCCCGCGCTCGCGAACCAGCCTCCGGGGCCGCAGATTCTGCTTGCAGAAGTCCTGATACTTCCGGTGATGATACTTCTCTCCCTCATCGGTGGGACATATGCCGTGAGGAAGGTGTCCCAAGATGAGCGCCCCCACAGGAGAGGGATTCTCCTGGTCCTCGGGGCGATCCTGGCAATACTGGTTTCGGCGGCCCACGAGGGTCTCGGGGCGGTTGTGGCGGTGGTCTTCGGGATCATCGCCCTGAAGCGGGGAGGAGAGATGCTCATGTGGGGATTCGGCGCGTTGAAAAGGAAACAGCGGGAGACCGAGCCGGTCGGCGTGAGTCCCGGGCGCATGATTCCCGCCGGTATCATCTTGATGCTGGTCACCCTGTTTCTCATGGGGATGGCGGCGGCGTTTGTCGGCTACTGGCCGGGGATCGATCAGAACCGGAGGGAGCGGGCCCTTGTGGAGTATATGGCCTCTAAGATGGCGTACATACGCCTCTCTGAAGGGGATGCGGACGGGGTGGTACCTTCTGTGCCGCCGGAGGGACCTCTCACCGACCGGTTTTTCGACCACTATGGGGATATAGTAAAGGTCGTGAGCGACGAAGGAGGGGAGGGATTCATCGTGTATGTGCTTCCCGGAGAGTTCCCGTTTTTCCCCTATAATTACCTGACGGCTCAGCCCTCCTACCGGGGAGACGAAACCGGCGACATACGCATGATATATGTTCACCACTCAGACCGACTCTGTCCTGAGGACGCCCCGGTGGTGCTGACGGTGAATGATGAAGATATTGAGAGGGCCATGGAGGGGCTGACGGAAGAGAAAACGGGAGAAGACACGTAAAAAAAGTGAGTAAGATACGTCGAGCTCAAACGGGTGGGGACAACGCTATCGGACGTGGATGTACACACGGTTTGGGATGCAGATGATGGAATCCCCCGGCTCGCTGATGCGTCCCATGGCGATGCACACCTTGTTGGGGCAGGGGGAGTCCAGCATGTAGGCCTCGCCGTTCTCTATGACGACGGTGCTGATGCCCAGGGGGCCCTGAACCTCGATCACCTGGTCCTCTTCCAGGGAGAAGACGCCGACGAGCTCATTTCCCTCCTCGATGACGATCTCTCGCCCCTGGGAGGGGAGCACTACCTGAAAGATGCCGAAGGCGGCGGCGATGAGGACCGCCACGATGACGATAAAGAGAATATCCTTTTTCTTCATGCCGCCCGCCTCCCGGGGCGTTAATCGAACTGATCAGGTGCGAATTGACATGGAATGGCCCTGTCCTGTTTCTATACGAAGGTTCGTCATTATCCCACGTCGGGGATATCAACCCCGTTTATAGTATCACAGGTCGACTGAATCTAAGAGAGAAAACGGCGCCCCCGAATACGGGTGGCGCCGTTTTTTTGGACATGTGTGATGTTACTATGGACGCTGCTCGTGGCAATCGAGACATTCCGTGGGCGGGTTCATGCCCGCAGCCGTTTCCTCAATGTGGCACACCACGCAGTTGTGATGCATGGAGTCCTTGAAGGTAATCTCAGCGTCCATGTTGTGGCACGAGCTACACAGCGGCGGCACACCGGAGACGAAGTCATCGTCGTTGGTGTGGTGACAGGTTACGCACGCAATGCCGTAGTCCGCCTGGTGGTTCTGGTGGTCGAACTCCACCGGCAGGTACCGCAGCGTCGCCTTGCTGGTGTCATCGACGAATATCTTTTCGGGGCCGTAGTCCTGGGACAGGGCCACCAGGCCTGCACAGAGCAAAAAGAGCGTCAATGCGGCCAGAATCGGAACGATACGTTTCTTGTTCATGACTCTCCTCCTACTCTATGCCTTCGATGTCCAGGATCAGGCGGGCGGCCCTCCAGCCGTTGATCTGGCTGGAGCCGACACCGTGCCATGCCTGGGACCAGTTACTGGTGATGAATATGTTATCGATGGGAGTATCGTTGGGGATTTTCTCCCACTGATCCGGGGACATGTAGAATCCGTAGATAACGCCCTCGCGATTCATGGTGAATTCATTCAGAGTCACCGGGGTGACGATTTCCATCTCCTCGATGTACGCGGGATTCGCCAGCTCCGGGATCACCGTCGCCGCAAGGTCGATCAGCTCCCACGCCTTCTCTTCCTTCATGGCGAGGTATTCATCCTGGTCCTTGGGCCAGATGTTGTAGTCACTGTAGGCATGGAGCACCACCACCGACTTGCCCGGCGGGGCGTAGATCGGGTCGCCGTAGTTGGAGTAGATGGTAATGGTGGATGCGCCGTTCTCGAAATCGCCGGCCATCATGTTGTCGTGCACCACAACGCTGTCGAGGGAGGTGTTGACGAGAATTTCCGTATCTTCATATCCCAACGCGGCGAGGTCGATGTTCAGACCCATGTAGACGCCAAACAGAGAGTTGGCGGGCTTCATGTTCTTGACCTCTTCCACATAATCGTTGGGGAGGTTTTCTTCTCCGATCAGGTCGAAGATCATCTGGTACGGGTCGGTGTTGCAGACCACATAGCGACCGGTGTAGACATCGCCGTATTCGGTGACAACGCCCCTGGCGATGCCGTCTTCGATGATGATCTCGGTCACCAGGGTACCGGTTTTCACCTCGCCGCCCAGGTCACCAATGAGCTGGGCATAGCCGTTGGACATGGCCTGGGAGGTGCCCATGACGTGCCAGATGCCGTCTGTTAGATACACATCGGTGGCGGCCATAAGTAGAAGTGCCGTCTCTTCCGGAACCGGCGCGCCGTAGTAAACCCAGAGCTGGGAAGCGACCGCCTTGAGACCCTCGTCGATGAAGCATTCATCCATCAGCTCCTGGAGGGTTTTGTCGTTCCATTCCATGAAGGTTTTCTGCTTAAAGGGAACCTTCATCTTCGTGAAGAAGGCCTTGGCCCCGTGCAGTCGAAAAAGATTCTTCAGATCTAAAAGATCGTTCATCAATGATGAGCAGAGGGTATGGAGTTTATCGACACCTTCCGCCTCTTCGGGCCACTGTTCCTTCAGGGTGTTGTCCCAGTCTTCCCAGGTGTTGCCCAGGGTCACGTCCAGCCCGTCCGGATACACGGCTCGATAGAAGTCCGGCAGCTCGTACAGCTCCACGTACTCGTCAACGCCGCACAGCTTGTGCAGCTGAAAGAGGCCGCGGTCGGCCTTTCCGGGGCCGCCGCCGGCCATCTCATGGAGCGCCGTTTCGAAGGTAAAATCCCCCCGGGTGAAGTTCGTGGTGCATCCGCCCACCTTGTGATGCTGCTCCAGCACCAGCACCTTCAGCCCACTGGCGGCGAGGTGCGCCCCGGCGGACAGTCCGCCCATACCTGCGCCGATGATGATGACATCGTACTCCGCCTCGTGGGTGGGCGGTTGCTTTCCACCGCAGCCGATGGTTACCAGAAACATAGAGGCAACGGCTACTGCAAGAAGCGCGGTGAGAAATCGCTTGTGTGATCTCATTGCTTTCTCCTTGGAAGTGTAGATATAGTTGTGGTTGTGGTTGTAGTGAAGTTACTTTTTTCCCTGATCTTCAATCATCTTTCTCACATAATTCTGAAAGAGGCGTCGCATGATGTAGCTTCTCATCTCATCGGATCGCTCGGACAGGCGTGTTGTGATATTGATGTTTTCCGTGGTTGATTTCCCCTTGACGAGTTTTTTCCGGAGCTTTATCTCCTCCTCGACTATTTTTGTTCCTAACTCTACATAAAAACCCATATCCCGGATGTCAACTCCCAGCTCCACGCAGCCCTGGGATATCAGTCGGGCGAACGACAGGTCCTCCTCGTTATAGGGACGCTTGTCTCCCTTGTTGTAGGGGATGAGTATGCCCATGTCTTCCATGGTATCCAGAAGCTCCGTATCCAGGTCGGCGGCCTTAAGGAATTCCTCCCGGGTGAAGAATGTATGGGCCCCCCCAGCTCCCCCCGCTTTCGGTCCGAAGATCGCGTCTTCCAGGGTCAGAAGGCCGTTGAGGTTCGCCCCCTTGTCGATACCCTTGAGGATGTTTTTTATCACCGACAGAGGATAGTACTTGTTTTCCTGGAGATTCCGCACCAGGGCGATGCGGTCGATACACGATTCATCGTAATAGGCCATGGATTTGTTTATCTTTTCCGGCTTGGGCAGGAGCCCCTCTTTGACGTAGTAGCGGATCGTCGATTGGGGGACGCCGGTGATTTTCTCCAGTTCGCTAATTTTCAGGGGCATAATAAGCCGTAATAGAGGTGAAGATTAAAGCGATACTTCAGGCTGTATCATAGTAAAAAAGTGGCGATCATGTCAAGTTATTTTAAAAGTTAACACACATTTGTGGACACCGAATGCCGCTGGCTGGGAGGTACCGGAAAAACAATCGCCCCGATCCCTCCTTGATTAAGGATAGGATCGGGGCGATGAGGGGGTTTCAGAGAGGGGCGCCCTCGTTTGGGCGTCTCTTTCGAAAAAACCGTCGGATTCGTCTATTCTATCCCCTCCATATCCATGATCATCCGGGCCGCCCGCCATCCGTTGACCTGCCCGGCGCTGACGCCGTGCCAGCCCTGAGTCCAGTTGCTGGTGATGAAGAGGTTGTCGATGGGGGTATTGTTGGGGATCTTTTCCCACTGATCGGGAGACATGTAGAATCCGTAGATGATACCCTCACGGTTTTTTGTAAACTCGTTGATGGTTACCGGCGTGAATACCTCCATGACCTCGATAACTCCAGGATCGTCCAGCTCCGGGATGACCTCTGCGGCGGTCTCTATCATCTCCCGGCCGATCTCCTCCTTCATCGCCTGGTATTCGTCCTGGTCCTTGGGCCAGATATTGTAGTCGCTGTAGGCCATGAGCACGACGCTGGTCTTGCCCGGGGGGGCGTAGATTGGGTCGCCGTAGTTGGAATAGAGGGTGATGGCGAGCCCCGCCTCGGCGATGTCGCCGCTCATCCAGCTGTCGTAGATGAACGTGCTGTCCATGGATTTGTTATAGAATATCTCTGTGTCGTGATAGCCCATGGCCGCAAGGTCGATGTTCAACCCCATATAGACGCCGCAGATGGAGTTGGAGACCCTGAGGCTTTCGATGCGCTCCACATAGTCGGCCGGGAAGTACTCCTCGCCCACCAGAGTGAAGACCATCTGGAAGGGATCGGTGTTGCAGATGACGTATCGGCCGGTATAGACGTTCCCATACTCGGTGACCACGCCCTTGGCCATGCCGTCTTCGATGATGATCTCGGTGACGAGATTCCCGGTCAGCACCGTTCCTCCCAGCTCCTCGATGCGCGCGGCGTATGCGTTTGACAGCGCCTGAGAGGTGCCCATGACGTGGCACACGCCGTCAGACATGAATACCCCCATGGCCGCCATGTGTAAAAGCGACGTCTGTTCCGGCACCGGCCCCGTGTAGTAGAGCCAGAGCTGGCTGACCACCGCCTTGATGTCCTCATCGGTGAAGCACTCATCCATCAGGTCCTGGAGCGTCTTGTCGCCGGACCAGGTCATGAGGGTTTTATGTTTCAAAGGCACCGACAGCTTGATCTTCAACGCCTTGAATCCGGTGTAACGAAACAGGTCCTTGATATCCAGGATGTCGCTGTAGAGGGTGGCGCAGAGGGTGTGAAACTCCTCGATACCCTCGGCCTCCTCGGGCCACCGCTCAAGCAGGGTGTTGTCCCACTCCTCCCAGCCCTCGCTGGGCATGGTGATGTCCAGGTCGCCGGGATAGATGGAGCGGTACATTTCCGGCAGCTCATAGATATCCACCATTTCACCCACGCCACATATCTCCAGGAGTTTGAAGAGCCCCCCGCCGCTCCTGCCGGGAACGCCGCCGGCCATTTCATGCAGGGCGACGTCGAAGACGAAATCACCCCGGGTGAAATTCGTGGTACAGCCGCCCACCTTGTGATGCTGCTCCAGAAGCAGCACCTTCAGACCGTTGGACGCCAGGTGCGCTCCGGCGGACAGGCCTCCCATTCCGCCGCCGACGATGATGACGTCGTATTCCGCCTCAAAGTCGGGAACGCTCTTTTTCCCGCAGCCCCAGATTCCAATGAGGGCGATGGCTGAGACGAGGCATATCGCTATAATCCACCACTTTCGTCTCGTATTCATAATTGAACTCCTTTGACTTGCATACTCAGTCATCGGGCATCGCTGCGGCGATTCATGCTCGAATCGTGTCATGTATGCCCGATGGGTTCCGATGCCCCGGATATTTCTCTATCAGTTCCAGGAGCCGATTGGTCCTATGCGAAAAACAGGCCCCCGGAATACACCCGGGGACCTGTTTGGCTAGTATCGTTTACGGACGCTGTTTGTGGCAGCCGAGACACTCGGTAGGCGAGCTCTGGCCCTCGGCGACCCTGTCCATGTGGCACAGTACGCAGTTGCGATGCATGGCGTCCTTGAGGGTGATCTCATTATCCATGTTATGACACGAGCTGCACGTCGGCGGCACGCCGGAGACGAAGTCCTCGTCCTGATTGTGGTGACAGGTCACACAGGTGATGTCGTATTCGGATTGATGACCCTGGTGATCAAATTCCACCGGCAGGTAGCGAAGGGTTGCCTTTGTGGTATCGTCTATGTACACAATATCCGGGCCGTATTCCTGGCAGAGGGCGATGATCCCCGCACAGGCGAAAAAGAGTACGGCAGTTGTCACGATGCAAAGCAGACTTTTTCTCTTCATCAGTTATCTCCTATTCGATGCCTTCCACGTCCATGATCAATCTCGCCGCCATCCAGCCGTTGACCTGTGACGGCCCCACGCCGTGCCAGGCCTTGGTCCAGTTGCCCGCGATATATACGTTCTCGATGGGCGTAGTTTGCGGGATCTTCTCCCAGTACTCCAGGTCGGTATAGAAACCGTAGGGGATGCCGTGGTAGTTCTTGGTGAATTCATTGATTGTCACCGGCGTCATGATTTCCATGACTTCGATGTTATCGGGATCGGCCAGCTCCGGGATGACGTTGGCCGCAAGCTCGATCATCTCCCACGCCTTTTCCTCCTTCATTATTTCGTACTCTTCCGGGTCCGAGGGCCAGGAGTTGTAGTCGGAGTATTCCAGCAGGGCAACCACCGACTTTCCGGGCGGGGCGTAGATCGGGTCTCCATAGTTGGAATATACGGTGATGGAGACCATACCCTCGGCGAAGTTGGCGCTCATCATGTTGTCATAGAGCACTTCCGTGTCGGTGGTGTAATTGTAAAATGTTTCGGTGTCGTCGTAGCCAAGGGCTTTCAAGTCAACATCCAGACCCAGGTAGGTGACGAACAGCGAGTTGGCCACCTTCATGCCGGTGATTTTATCGACGTATTTTTCCGGGAGGTTTTCCTCTCCGATCAGGTCGAAGATCATCTGGTAAGGATCTGTGTTGCAGATAACGTATCTGCCGGTGTAGACGTCACCGTATTCGGTGACCACGCCCTTGGCGACGCCGTCCTCTATGATGATTTCGGTGACGAGATTTCCGGTCAGCACCGTTCCTCCCATCTCCTCAATGCGTTCGGCGTATGCGTTGGACAGCGCCTGGGAGGTGCCCATGACATGCTTGACGCCGTCGCTTAAAAAGACCTCCGTGGCCGCCAGGGTCAGAAGCGATATCTGATCCGGCACCGGGGCGCCATAGTAGACCCAAAGCTGATAGACCACCGCCTTGAGGTATTCGTCGATGAAGCACTCATCCATCAGATCCCCGAGGGTCCGCTTGCTCCAAGTCAAGAGGGATTTGTGCTTGAGGGGGACGGACATCTTCTTGGTGAAGGCCTCAAACCCGCTGTAGCGGAAGAGCTGGCTGACAGCCATGATATCAGAGAAGACCGTGGTGCACAGCTCGTGGAATGTATCGATACCCGCGGCCTCTTCCGGCCACTGTTCCTTGAGGGTGTTGTCCCATCCCTCCCAGTCGGTGGGCATGGTGATGTCAATCCCCGGATCTCCCGGGTAAACAGAGCGGTAAAAATCAGGGAGGTCATAGATCTCCACCTTCTCCCGAACTCCGCACAGCTCCATCAGCCTCAGCGTGCCCCCGCCCGAGAGCTCATGCAGGGCCACCTCGAAGGTGTAATCCCCCCGGGTGAAGTTCGTCGTACAGCCGCCCACCTTGTGGTGCTGCTCCAGCACCAGCACCTTCAGCCCGTTGGACGCCAGGTGCGCTCCGGCGGAGAGGCCCCCCATGCCGGCGCCGATGATAATCACGTCGTATTCCGCCTCATGAGTGGGCGGGGTTTTCTTCCCGCATCCTGGTGCAAACAGAAACGCGAAGGCGACGACGAGGGCGACGACGGCATGAAATCGATTGTTTCTTCTCCTCATGCTTCCCTCCAAAAGAATAAAACCGTGTATGAGGTGCGGGTATGAACCCACACATGCTTAAAGTTTAAAGTGAAACTTGAAGACGCATACAGTGTATTGAAACTCAGAGAAAAGTCAAGCCTTTTTCATACTCTCGGTCAAAGAAAAAGGGGATCGATTCATATGCGGATACAGGGTGATTATGATACAATGAGCGTGATTTTGAAAGCGCTTTTTTGAGATTGTGATGACGATAGGATATGCTTGATCCTGCCTGTGGGCAATATTCGACGGCACAGGGGATGACTGAATGACTGACGGCGGATCGATTGCGATCGAGAACAGCGCCCCGGGAAACGGCCTGGCGAGGCTTTTAGAGGCATACCTCTTTTGGGTGATGTCTCGGAAGAAAACGGGGGGACGGGATTTTCAGGGATTACACCTGACGGTAGGGATTGATATAGTAGACAGCGATGTTGCCGTCACTCTTCGGTTCGCCGGGGATACGATACAGATCACCGATGGCGTGAACGCCTTCGCCGACGTGACGATCCGGACCACCGCCGACCGGGCGTTGTCGTTTTCCGGCGTCGTGTTTTCCGGAGATCTGATCGGCACTCTGACCGACGGAGGCCGACACGCACTGGACGCCCTGTCATCGGGGGAGCTGGATGTCAGGGGGATGGTGAAAAACCTGCCTCGGATGATTCGGCTCCTGAAGGCCGTCTCCGGGCCTTGATCAGCCGATCCCGCCGGACGTGGTCCCCGGGGACAGGTCACGCATCGAGTGTTTGTACCTCCCCTCCATTCTTAAGCGAGCGGTCTCCCGCCTCCAGTACCTTCACCACCACCAGCCCCTCTTCAGGGCCGGAGATCGGCTCACTCTTGTCGCTGACGCACGATGCGAAATGCCTCATCTCCTTAAGGAGCGGCTCGGTGCCGGGGACCAGAGGGATCTTGATATCGCCGTGCCTGACGAGGATCGCCTCGCCGAAGTCGGTGGTGGGTTTTACGTCGGCCCCCTTGTTGTAGATGCGGACCTTTTCGTTTGCCTGCATATCGTCGAACACGAGCATCTTCTTCGATCCCACCACCACGATCTTTCTCTCCTTGTGGGGATCGAGCCAGGAAACGTGTATCTGGGCCATACATCCGTTCTCGTAGTCGATGTTGCAGAAGACAACGTCCTCCACACCCTTTCTGAGAAACGAGCTGCCGTGGGCCGAAATCCGATGGGGGGGGTCTTTCATGAAATGGTTGACCAGTGAAACGTCGTGAGGCGCCAGGGACCACAGGGCGTTTTCGTCCTGCCTAACCACCCCCAGGTTGATGCGCTTGGAATAGATGTAGTATATATCCCCCAGCTCGCCGCTGTCGATGATCGCCTTTGTCAGCTCCACCGCCGGGTGATAGATCAAGAGGTGTCCCACCATCAGGGGGAGCTTTTTCTCTCGGGAGATGCGTACCAGGTCCTCGGCGTCGGAGACCGACAGGGCCATCGGCTTTTCCACGTATACCGGAACGCCCCTTTCAAGGAAGGTCCGGGCCAGCTCCGCATGGGTAGGGGATGGGGTTGCGATGGCCACGGCATCGATATCGGCTCCGGCGATGAGGGCGTCGACGGTTTCGAAGGGGGCGATGTGCGGATTTCTCTTGGTCACCCCGTCGAGCCTTTCTCTGTTCTGATCACACACGGCCGCCAGATCCACCTCGTCGATGCGCTCCAGGGCCCTGAAAATGTTCGATCCCCAGCCGCCGAGACCGATGAGTGCCATTCGTGTCTGTGTCATGTCGTATCCTTTATCAGCGCCCGAGTCATAGTATATCTTTCGGGCAAGAGAATTAATCCCCGGTGCCGGTGAGCCGCGACAGCACGGAAAAGACCGTGTCGTGCCGCCCGGCGTCGTTGAGGCGAAAGAGGATGCTCCGCACCCTGCCCGCGGCCCGATGATACGACGCAATGGCCCGGACCGAGGGGTGAGAGCGGATGGACGATTCCATCGCGCGTGTCGTGTGGTCCGTCCATTCGGCGTTCTCCCGGGCGAACCGGGCGGCCAGACGCCCCGTATGGAATCCGATGAGAAAGGAGGATGCGATACCGCTGCCGCCCTTTTGCTCCACCTGTCCCGCGGCGTCGCCGGTCAGCATCAGACCGGGGAACGGGACGAAACGGGGAACGAACCCCCCCATCGGGATTGCGGTGGAGAGACTATATACGGATCGGGCATCCCTGATTCTTTCTGAGAATACCGGGTGATATGAAGCGAAGGAATGAAACAGCTCGTCCATCCGCCGATGGTCGTAGGTGTCGCCGACATCCTTCATATAGTTGGTGAAGACCAAGAGGCCCGCCTCGGCGATATCCGTTGTTCTGGGAAAGAGAAATCCCATGCAGATCGGCTCGTCCCGGTAGACGTGGAAGAAGAACTCCAGGCGATTGTCGGGCATGGAGACGCCGCTCATCAGGTACTTGACGGTGGGGAGATTGATGCCCGTTCGGTCGTATCCGGTGACATGACCGGTTATCCCGCTCGCGCCGTCGGCGCCGATGACCACCGGGGCCTCGATACGCTCAGGTGCACCGCCGTTTTGCGCGATGACCCCGCTTACGGTGTCTTGTTCCCGTATCAATTCGACCGCCCGGGTGCCGGTGGTGATGGAAAGCCCCTTTGAGCGGGCGATGGCCGTCATGTCGGACATGAAATCGCTCCACTCAAAGATGATGTTCGGATCCGAGGCCGACTTGTCGACGTAATAGCGGTCGGTGGAAGAGTAGTAGCGTCTGCGATCGACGCGGTTTATCTCGTGCCGGGCGAAGAAGCCGCGTCCCAGGATATCCTCCATATTCGAATTGAAGTGGATGGTCTCTCCCTTTTTCGTGCTCCCCACGTCATCCTGGGCCTCGACAACCGTCACCCGGGCGCCTTCGGAAAGGGCCCCCAGCCCGGCGCCGATGCCTCCAGGGCCCGCACCGATGATCGCAACGTCCGCTTCCGGTTTCACCATTATTCGTCTCCGCTGTACTGTGGCTTCTCAGGTGTAATTTCACCAAACTCGTTATCACCCAATTCACCTTTATACCATGATAATACGATACTTGACAAGGACAAAAGGGTTGCAAAACGATATCGCATCGGTACAATAGGGGCGGATGTAAGCGTATGGAAGAATAAATACAGCTGTGGGAAGGAGCCCGGACGGGTCGACTATCTCATGTGACCATGGAGGGGATTTATGTATCTTGAAAAGTTTCGTCTGGACGGAAAAACCGCGATCATTACCGGCGGCAGTCGGGGCATCGGTCGGGAGATCGCCCTGGCCTACGCCGAGGCGGGGGCGAATGTGGTGGTGGCCAGCCGTAAGCTTCCCGATCTTGAAAAGGTGACGGAGGAGATTGCGGGCCGGGGCGGCACTGCAAAAGCGGTGGCCGCTCATGCCGGGAATATGGATGACCTGAAAAACCTGGTCGATGAGACCGTCAGCGCTTTTGGGGGTGTCGACATCGTCGTCAATAACGCCGCCATCAACCCGGTTTTCGGACCCGTGGAGAATATGGACGAGGCGCTGTTTGACAAGATGATCGATGTGAACCTGAAGGCCTGTCTCTTCTTGAGCAAAATGGCTCTGCCGAGCATGGAGGAGCGGGGCGGCGGTGTGATCGTCAACGTCTCCTCTGTGGAGGGATTCAGTCCGTCCTTCGGCACCGGGGTGTATAACATCACCAAGGCGGCGGTTATCATGCTCACAAAGGTGCTTGCCGGGGAGTGGGCGTCGAAAAACATCCGGGTCAACTGCATCGCCCCGGGATTGATCAAGACACACTTTTCCGAGTTTCTCTGGTCCAACGAGCAGCCCAGGGAGATCTTCGAGCAGAAATGCCCCATGCGGCGGGTGGGGGAGCCGGACGAGATCGCGGGTCTCGCCCTGTATCTGGCGTCATCGGCTGCGTCGTACACCACCGGGGCTGTGTTTGTGGCCGATGGGGGCTTGTTGATCTAGAGACGAACGATCAGTTGGCTTTTTTGAGGGAATCCTGGGACCGGTAGTCGTCCAGCCAGTAGGCCCGGGGATTGCTCTTGAAGGAGAGCACCCTGCCGATGTCCCTCACGTCCGCCGCCTGGTGGTATTTGAAGTGGATCATCCCGTCGGCGACGGCGATCACCTCGAGCTTGCCGCTCATGTGAGACATGGTGAATCTGGCCCGCTTCGCCAGGCCCGAGACCATTCCCTTGGCCTCCTCGATGACGTGATAGGCCTCCTCCACCGGCACAGCGTAGTTTTCGTTGCCCACCACCGGTCTACATTGAAAAATGTAGTAGGGGGGGACGCCGATATAGGAGAGCTTTTTAAAGAGCTCCGCCATGGTGTTGCTGTCGTCGTTGACGCCCCGAATGATCGGGGTCTGGTTCACTGTGACGGCTCCGGAGCTTCTGAGCATGTACATGGCCTGTATGGCAATATCGGTAATCTCCCGGGGATGGTTGAAATGGGTCATGAAGTAGATACGCCGGTCGCTGAGGCTGTACTGGTGGATCATGTCGATCAGGCCCGGATCTTCGATGATGCGGTAGGGGTAGAACGCCGGAAGTCGGGTGCCGATGCGGATGATTTTTACATGCCTGATCTCACGAATCTGCCTGATGATCTCCTCCAGTCTCTTGGTAGACATCATCAATGCGTCGCCGCCGGTGAGGAGCACGTTGGTGATCTCCGGGTGCTCCCGGATGTAGTTCAGACCATCGGTGATATCCCGCTCAATTTCATTCCCGTCACCGATGAATATGCGCTTTCGAAAACAGAATCGACACAATCCCCCGCACGCGTCGCTGACCAGGAGCAGGGCGGTTTCCCGGTACTTGTGCTGCAGTCCCGGTACCTTGGTATAGATATCTTCGTGCGAGGCGTCCAGACTTCCCCAGTTGGAGAGCTCGTCGGTGTGGGGAATGATGATGCGCCGGATCGGATCGTTCGGATCGTCGAAGTTCACCAGTGAAAGATAATAGTCATTGGAGAGAAACTCGAACTTATCCGTCACCTTTTTCAACTCGGTCTTTTCCTCCGGGGATAATTGAGGAATATTATCAATGCTGGTGATATATTTATATGTGATTGTCCGTCTCCCGCTGTTTTCAGGGTAAAGGAACCCCCGGCAAAGTGTTTGGAAAACACTATGCGCTGTTCAGAAGGGCTGATTTCAATATGTTGAATTACCGGAATATGTGACAGAGTCAGCAATGCACCATAAATCAATACCCTGTCATGAGAGGTGTCATGTAGTTACTCGCAATTTAATATAACAATACCGGCGTCGGTTTGCAAGGAAAATAGGGAAAATCGGACAGAAATATCAAATTATTTCTGAATGTCAACAAAGGCGGCCTGACAGGGGGAATGAACCGCCTACGAGAGATTTTATATCTTGACAAATTTGGGACGTTTCGATATGTTTATCTGTACAAAGTCACAGGCGGTTAACTCAGTGGTTAGAGTGCCATCCTCACACGGTGGAAGTCGCTGGTTCAAATCCAGTACCGCCTACCATTGAAAATAAGGACCTGCCGATATGCGTGAGATGCCAGCGGCGTTCGATGATGTCTCAATGCAGCGGCAGGTTTTTTGTTTTTCACATTCCTGTCCCTCGTCTTCTGATCCAAGCATGAAACCGGCACACTCTCTTTCCAGAAGGAACGGGCGCCCATGAACCGAGACCATCAGAAGTTAGATCCGCCCGCCCGAAGCGTACCCGCAACCTATTTCGATCTCCAGGCATACTGGGGTGTGACCAAGCATATGGGTGGCCTCCGGGTCACCGATGAGCTTGTGGAGCTTTGCGGCATCGATGCCGGCTCTCTGGTTCTGGAGGTGGGGTGCGGGGTGGGGGTGACCACGTTGATTCTCGCGGGCCGGATCGGCTGTCGGGTTACGGCGCTGGATCGAAATCTGATGATGCTCTCCCGGGCTCGGGATCGGGCTCATCGGGAGGGGAGTGACGCCCGGGTCATGTTCGTTTGCGCGGAATTAGAGCATCTTCCCTTTCGTGAGAGCGTGTTCAACGCCGTTATCAGCGAATCGGTCACCACCTTCGCCCGGGATCGAGGAGTCGCGGTGTCCGAATACGCCCGAGTGACGGTTTCCGGGGGGAGGGTGGGTATAAACGAGGAGATATGGCACGAGCCGCCCACCGAGTCGATGCGTGCCTATGTCGGCGACGTCCTGGAAATACCTCCCGGCGTTCCCGATGCGGACGGATGGGTCGAGTTGTTTCGGGTCGCCGGTCTTACAGATATCGTCTCCCGTCCCCGGCGTTTTAAGATTCTTCGCCAGTTTTCCGATGAGCTGGGTAGGTATCGATCCCTCGATTACTTGCTGAGCTTGGGAAGGTTTCTCGCCCTTATCGCGACGAACCGGATGTTTCGAACGTATTTTAAACGCACCATGCTCAAAGCCATGCCCCGGGGGTTGTTTCGCCGCCTGGGATACGGACTATTCGTGGGGACGAAGCAAAACGACACGGCCCGATGACGGGAAGGAGGGTGATCGCACACATTACCATCGATTATCTTTTTTCGTTAAAATAAGTTGACACTATTTTAAGACTCTGGTATATCACAAACAAATAGCTTAAGTTTAAAGCAATACTTTATGCTTAACGTAATGCTTTATGCCTTGATCTTGTCGGTGGTTTCACCAGCTGTTTCATTCATGCACGCATCACCGACTCACCCGGATGTATCATCACTAAGCCATAGAAATGACGCACCGTTTTCGGTCCGGTTGAATCATCATCGCACCATCCCCAGAGTATCCTCCGCACCGAAGATTGCTCCCGATTCCATCGTTTGTCATACGTTTTTATATACAAAATGAATTGAAAAGGAGTAATCAATGCAAAAACGCATTTGGCACAAGTCGTATGCCCCGGGCGTACCGACCAGCCTTGACTACGAGAAGATCACCATCTCCCAGGCGCTCACCCGCTCGGCGGAACGATTCCCCAACACGATCGCCCTCAACTACATGGGGAATAAGATCACCTACAAACAGCTCGACGAGATGGTCAATCAATTCTCTCGGGCCCTTAAGGATCTGGGGGTCAAGAAGGGCGATGTGGTGGCGGTCTGTCTCCCGAATCTGCCCCAGATCATCATTGCGGACATGGCCATATTCCGCATCGGTGCTGTGACGGCCCAGAACAATCCGCTCTATACTGAGCGGGAACTTGCCTATCAGCTCAACGATTCGGATGCGAAGGTCATCGTCACCATGTCGCTCTTGGTTCCCCGTATCGAGAAGATTCAGTCTGATACGAAAATCGAAAAGATCATCGCCTGCCACATCAACTCGTACCTCCCGTTTCCAATAAAACAGCTCTTCCCCCTGGTGAAAAAGCAGATGTACAGAAAGATCACTGAGACCGAGAACCTGTACGTCTTCAAGAATCTCATCGACAAATACTCCAGGGAGCCCGTGGAGGATGAGGGAAAGTGGGAAGACCTTGCGGCGCTGATCTATACCGGCGGGACGACGGGGGTCAGCAAGGGGGTCATGCTGAGCCATAGGAACCTGAGCAGTAATGTTCAGCAGTTCGTGGCCTGGTTCCCCGATCTGAATCCCGGGGAGGAGAGGCTCGTCGGGACGTTTCCGGTGTTTCATACCGCCGGATTCACGGCAGTCCAGAACTTCTTCATCTGGATGGCGTTTGAGCACCTGGTGATCCCCCGGCCAGAGCCGGCGGGCATCATCGACCTGATCAAGAAGTGGAAGCCGACTTTTCTCCCCGGGGCCCCCACCATCTTCGTGGGCCTGCTCAACGAACCGGAATTCAGGAAGCTCGATTTCAGCAGCCTCAAGGGATTCTTCTCCGGGGCGGCGCCTCTGGCGGCGGATACCATCCGGGATCTCCACGAGCTGACCGGCGCTTTCATCTGTGAGGTCTACGGCTCGACGGAAACGACCCCGATCGCCACCGTCACTCCCTGGGGCGGCACCATCAAGCCCGGGACCGTGGGCGTCCCCGTGCCGGATACCGATGTAAAGCTTGTGGATCCGGAAACCGGCAAGGACGTCAAGAAGATCGGCGACGTGGGAGAGATCTGCATCAAGGGTCCCCAGATTATGATGGGATACTACAAGAAGCCGGAAGAAACCAAGAAGGTGATGAAGGGAGAATGGTTCATGACCGGGGACATGGGAATCTTCGACGAGGACGGATATCTCTCCATCGTGGACCGCAAGAAGGATATGATCATCGCCGGCGGCTATAACATCTACCCGGTGGAGGTGGACGGGGTACTCTATGATCACCCGAAAATCCTGGAGGCCTGTACCATCGGGGTACCGGACGAGTATCGGGGCGAGACCGTCAAGGCATTCATCGTCCTCAAAGAGGGGGAGGTGGCCACCGAGGAGGAGATCGTAAAGTACTGCCGGGAGAGCCTCGCCGCCTACAAGATCCCCCGTATCATTGAGTTTATGGATGATATCCCCAAAAGTGCGGTGGGGAAAATCCTCAGGAGAAAGCTTCGGGACATGGAGGTTGAAAAGGCGCAGAAGAAATAGCGGCCCATGCCGTGGATATCGTGCGTAAAAAACGCCCGGGGGATTTCCCCCGGGCGTTTTCTGTGTCAGCTGGGAAATATTTCTTATGAAACCTTGGCGACGGTCTCCTTGAGAACCTTCGCCGCATCCTTCCCCATGTCGTCCAGCAGCTTCTGGCAACTCACTACATCGTGAATCAGTCCGATAGACTGACCCACCATGAGCGGGGCGTCCTCCACGTTTCCCTGTTCCCAGGCGTTCTTTATGCGGTCGCCTGCGATCAAGGGATACAGGGCCTCGAAGCCGGCTCCCTTCTCCTCGAGCTCCAGAACCTCCTCGATGATCTTGTTCTTCAGGGCTCTTCCCTGCAGTCCCAGGGAGCCGCCCCAGAGGACCGTCTCGAACTCCTGGCGGTTCACCAGTTCCTGGCGGATGTTATCGTGTACGTCGCAATCGGTGGTGGCCACAAAGCGGGTCGCCATCATGACGCCGTCGGCACCCAGGGTGAGGGCTGCGGCCAGGGAGCGACCGTCGGCGATGCCGCCCACCGTCACCACCGGGACCTTCACTTCTTTTTTAATCCGGGGTGTCAGGATCATGGTGGTCACGTCGTCATTGAGGGGATGTCCCCCCTCCTCGATACCGGCGGCGAAGATGCCGTCATACCCGACCTTCTCGGCGTGTTTGGCGTGACGTACCGCGCCCACCTTGTGAAACATCTTGACGTTTCCCTTTTTCAGCACATCGATGATGTCCGGTCCGATGCCTCGATCCAGGGGGGCACCGGAGATTTCCAAAGCGGCGACACCCATGTCGGCGCATACCTCCGCGTACATCCGGTGATGACCGGGCGTGATGCGAACCGACGGCAGGATCGTCAGACCGACGAAGAAGGGCTTGTCGGTCAGTTTCTGTGTTTCTTTGATGGCGGCCCGGAAGTCTTCTTCCGTTTCATAGTTACCGGCGGTGAGGTTGCCCAGTCCCCCGGCGTTGGAAATGGCGGCGCACAGCTTCGGGGTGCATAGCCATTGCATGGCGCCGCAGATGACCGGATACTTGACGCCGAACATCTCCGTAATACCCGTTTTGAACATCATGTCCTCCAGATAATGGTGAAGAGCGGGAGCCTGGCGGCTCCGGTGACGGTATATCCTCTCTCGGACGGAAGCCCGTTTTCTCACTGATTTCAGCGGAAAGCTTAAAGTATAACTTCATGCTTTAATATACGTTATAGCAAAGCCCCCGATCCATGTCAATCCTTTTTATATAAATCACCTGTTTTTATTTCCCACGAAAGAAAGGGCGGCATTTTCGTGGGGCGATTATCGCCGAAACGATACAAGAAAAATTTCTTGCAGGTTCGTTTTTTTCATTGTATTTTTTAAGTGGATACGCTATAAGCTTAAAGTATGAATTTAAGCTTTAAATAGACACCCCGCAGGCGGCAGTGACCGACGCCTCATCAGCTTTGTATCTTCATCTTTCAGCCCAGACGGTCATGCACCGCACGTCGGGCATAGCAGTAACCATATATTCTCCATGTGATGAACAATTTTCAGCTCACCTTCAATCAGTGTGTTAATGCCGCCGGGCGTTTTATACCTGTTTCAAAACAGAGATGTAAGATAGAGAAGTACAAACACCTTACCACACAGATCTATTTGCAAAGGAGGTCCACATGAAACCCGAAGAGTATATGTGGGACTATCGCGATCCGTACCAGTGGATGGATCGGGTCAGAAGAAGCGCATTTCCCCCGATGATGATCACCTGCGCCATTACCGGTGGTGTTCAGGGCAAGGAGGCCAACGAGTTTCTCCCAGAAAGCGCCGAAGAGCAGGCCGATGCGGTCTACGAGGCCTACAAGGCCGGCGCCGTATCGGTGCATCTGCATGCCAGGAATCCGGAAAACCTCTCGATGACCAGCAGCAACCCGGATGATTATTCCCGGATAAACAAGCTCATCCGTGAGCGCTGCCCGGACATCATCATCAATCACACCACCGTCGGCGGTCCCCACCTGTCCACCGAGGAGCGGATGTGCTGCCTCG
>Ga0180432_10000843_pt1 | contig 49683 bp, 48 predicted proteins | sample SS_ome_10_FD_132414 | JGI IMG/M metagenome (GOLD analysis project Ga0180432, IMG submission 132414) | Hypersaline lake sediment archaeal communities from the Salton Sea, California, USA - SS_1_MS_2 metaG | ecosystem: Environmental > Aquatic > Non-marine Saline and Alkaline > Hypersaline >...
AGATGTATTGACCAATAATCTCCTCCTCTTTGTAGCCAAAAATGAGTTCGGCTCCTTTATTCCATGAAGTGATCATGCCATCTGGGTTCATGCTCAGGATGGCATCGGCAGATGATGCCACAATACTCGCGATGTATTTCTCATTTTCGCTTACCGTTTGTTCTGCCTGCTCACCTATTGCAATCCTGTTACTCACCCAGGTTAGAGCAAACCAGGTCACCAGCGAGCCAGCGCAGCCATAGAGAAGGAGTCCGAACACAGCACGCTCAGTGTCACCTAACTCAAATGCAAACTCCTTCAGTAGTTGATAACCGATTACAACAATAAAAATACCGAGGATTATGATCCAACGGATGGTTCGGACTGTTTGAGAAAGCGGGGCGTGTTTAGCCTGTTTCATTCTACCTGTACTGCTCCGTTCTGGATATAGCGGACTTTCGGTTATTATTTTAACACACGAAAATTTCAGGGTACATAAAAATTAAAAGGGGAGCACGTTCCAACGTGCTCCCCTTTAATATAACATGCAGGTTTTACCTATGCAGATAAAGCCTCTTCAGAAGAAGATTCTGTTTGTTTAGTCGTAAGATCCCCTGTTTTCTTCACTTTCACTGCGCACACCTTGAATTCCGGTGTTTTGCACACCGGATCAAGAGCCGGGTTGGTAAGCACGTTGGCAGAGGCCTCGGCAAAATGGAAAGTCGTAAAGACCACGCCCTTTTGGGTATCCTCGGTTATTTTGGTTTTAAGTTCAATGCTGCCACGTCGAGAGGTTACTTCCACCTGCTCTCCATCGGAAACACCTATAGATTCTGCATCTTCCGGGTTAACCCAGAGCAGGGCTTCAGGGTCTAATGCGTTAAGTCCTGCCACCTTACGAGTCATTGTTCCGGTATGGAAATGATACCGGCTGCGACCTGTAGTGAGGAGCAGTGGATACAGTGCGCTTGGCAACTCATCCGAAGGCCGATATTTCAACGGACTGAACCGGCCCTTTCCGCGTGTAAAGGTATCGCCATGAAGTAATTTGGTTCCCGGATGATCATCTGTTGGGCATGGCCATTGAAGCCCGCCTTCATTATCCAGCCGATCATAACTGATTCCACCGTATGAGGGAGTGAGCATGGTTATCTCCGTGAAAATGTCCTCAGCGCTTTCGTAATCAAAGCCCTTGCCTCTCATTCGCCCGGCCAGTTCACAGATTATTTGCCAATCGGGTTTTGCTATTCCTGGCGGATCGAAAATTTGCCGCACTTTTTGCACTCGCCGCTCCGTATTGGTAAAGGTGCCTTCCTTTTCAGCAAAGCTGGATGCAGGTAGTACCACATCGGCAAATTGAGCGGTTTCAGTCAGGAATATATCTTGAACCACAAAAAACTCCAGTTTCTCAATAGCTGCCTTTATATGTGTGGAATCAGGATCGCTCAGCATAGGGTTCTCGCCCATAAGGTAAGCTGCTTTCACCTTTCCTTCGTTCATGGCCGGGAACATCTCGGTGAGTACCAGCCCCGGTTCTGCCGGCAAATTCACTCCCCAGGCCTTCTCGAATTTCTGCCGGGCGTTTTCGTCCGACACCTGCTGGTAGGCAGTGAAAACATTGGGTAAAGCGCCCAGATCGCATGCGCCCTGAACGTTATTCTGTCCCCGCAAAGGATTAACACCGGAGGACGGCTTGCCAACGTTTCCGGTGAGCATGGCCATATTGCAAGTACCCAGGACATTGTCAGTTCCGTGTGTGTGCTGGGTGATACCCATGCAATAAAGAATCGATGCCGGGGAATTGGTGGCATACATTCGTGCAGCCGCAACGATATCTTCTGCGGGAACACCTGTGATCTCCGATACCTTGTTCAACTCGAACTCGGCCAGTGAAGCCTCGAATTCGTCGAAATTCTCACACCGGCTTTCAATGAATTCTCGTTCATGAATCCCTTCATCAACGATCACCTTCATCATGCCCATCATCAAAGGCACGTTTGTGCCGGGCCGATTCTGCAGCCAGATATCGGCAATGTCGCACAGTTCAATATGGCGGGGATCGGCGACTATCAACTTTCCGCCTTTTTGGACAGCCTTTTTTACCTCAAGAGCGACGACCGGATGCTGGCTGGTGGTGTTAGTGCCGATTGCAAATATACAGGCCGCATCGCCGATTTCTTCAATTGAATTGGTCATGGAACCGCTGCCGAACGCTGTGGCCAGACCGGCCACGGTAGCGGAATGTCAGAGGCGGGCACAGTGGTCAATATTGTTTGTGCCTATCACTCCCCTGGCGAATTTCTGAAAGACATAGTTATCTTCGTTGGTGCACCTTGCAGATGAGATGGCCACGAACTCTTCGCTCTTGTACTGGCCAAACTTGTCTGCTACCAAATCCAGTGCCTCTGCCCATGTGGATTCGACGAACTCGCCGTCTTTTTTGATAAGCGGTGTTTTCAGCCGATCAGGGTGCTGAATGAACTCCAGCCCAAATTTACCCTTCACACAATCCTGTCCTCGATTAGCCGGGCCATCCGGGTCGGGCTCAACTCTCATTATCTTTTCGTTCTTGATCTCCACATTGAGCTGACAGCCCACGCCACAGTACGGGCAGATGGTTGTTACTATCCGCTCAGGCGTTCCCTGCCATCGAGCGGTTTTTTCGGTTAGTGCCCCGACCGGGCATATATCGATGCATGCTCCGCAGAACTGACAACCGGCATCCGCTAGCGCATCCCCAAAAATAGTTCCTATTTGAGCATCGTCCCCGCGATTGAGAAAGGCGATAGCCCCGACGCCTCTCACCTCCTGGCAAATCCGCACGCATTTGCCACACAGGACGCACAAATTGTAATCCCGAGCGATCATCGGGTCGTTCCCGACCGGCAAGTTCCTGGGTTGGTATTCAGGAATTTGTATGCCATCCATTCCCACATAATCGACGACCTTTTGCAATTCGCACCGGCCGTTTTTGGGGCAGGTCACGCATCGCTGTTCGACGGAGACGTTTTTCAGGCAGACCTGTAACGGATCACATATGTCCCGTTTATAGCATGTGAGGCATTCATGGGGGTGCTTGGCCAGAATGAATGTTAGTACATTGCGCCGCATTTTCTGGATTTCAGGAGTGTTGCTATTAACTACCATTCCCTCTTTGATCGGCTCAGTGCAGGACGTGACCATGTCCCTCTTGCCTTCGATTTCCACGAAGCACAAGCGACAGGCGCCAAAGGGCAAATCGATATCACTAATTGCACAAAGGTTGGGAATATAGATATCGTTTTCCAGCGCGGCTTCAAGTATTCGCTTGCCTTCAGCAGCTTTTATTTCCTTCCCATCGATAGTTAGCGTTACCATGCCTTTCACCTCACTATAATGGCATCAAACCGGCAATTGTCATAGCATGTCCCGCACTTAATGCATTTTTCCTGATCAAGGGTTGCCGGTTGTTTTTTCTCGACTTGAGTTATAGCACCCGTAGGGCAATTCTTGATGCACAGGCCACAACCTTTGCACTTCTCGGTATCGATATCAAATGTAATCAGATTCTTGCATATTCCGCCCGGACACCGTTTCTCATTAATGTGGGCCTCGTATTCATCCCTGAAATAACGGATTGTCGAGAGGACCGGGTTGGGTGCTGATTTGCCAAGTCCGCACAGAGAACAATTCTTGATCGTCTCCGAGTATTCTTCCAGGGTTTCAATATCACCCGGTTTTCCTTCACCGGCGCAGATGCGTTCCAGAATATCCAGCACCAGTTTGGTCCCGATTCGACAGGGATTGCACTTGCCGCATGATTCATCCTGGGTGAAGGCTAAAAAGAACCGGGCCACGTCAACCATGCACGTTCGCTTATCCATGACCACCATGCCGCCGGAACCCATGATAGACCCTGCCTTGCCGAGGGAGTCGAAATCTACCGGTAAATCCAGCTGGCTTTCCGGCAGGCATCCCCCTGATGGCCCGCCAGTCTGAACTGCCTTGAACTCCCTGCCCCCCATGACTCCGCCACCGATATCAAAAATGATTTCCCGAAGGGTGGTGCCCATAGGCACTTCCACCAGCCCGCTGTTGGTGATCTTGCCGGTGAGGGCGAAAACGGCCGTTCCCGGGCTGTTTTCAGACCCTATGCCGGCAAACCATTCCCCGCCTTTAAGCAGGATTACTGGTACCGAAGCAAAGGTTTTGACATTGTTAAGGGAAGTAGGCAAACTCCTCAGCCCGGATTCAACCGAGCGTGGTGGTTTCACTCTGGGCATACCACGCCTGCCCTCAATTGAGTACATCAAAGCGCTGGCTTCGCCACAAACAAAAGCCCCGGCTCCCTGGGCAATATCAAGTTTGAAACTAAAACCGCTCCCGAATATGTTATCTCCCAGAAATCCTCTTTGTTCAGCCTGTTCGATGGCGATGTAGAGACGTTTGATCGCCAGCGGATACTCTGCCCGAACGTAAATGTATCCCTGGTTGCTCCCGATAGCATAACCGGCAATGGTCATGCCCTCGATGATACTATGAGGATCAGCTTCCAGGGTACTGCGATCCATGAAAGCCCCGGGGTCACCTTCATCAGCGTTGCAGACTACATACTTGGGCTCATTGGGCGCCTTACGCGCTCCGGCCCACTTTCTTCCAGTAGGGAAACCGGCCCCTCCTCTACCTCGCAATCCGGATTTGTTGACCTCATCTATCACCTGATCCGGAGTCATCTCAGAGAGGACTTTCTTCAAAGCCTCATATCCGCCTATTTCAATGTAATCATCGATATTTTCCGGATTGATATGCCCGCAATTGCGCAAGACTATTCTCTGCTGTTTGCTGTAGAAATCAATGTCAGGGTATCTCGGTATAGCTTTCTTGGTTGCCGGATCCTTGTAAAACAGACGTTCCACCGGAACACCATTTTTGAGGTGTGACTCCACGATCTCGGTAACATCCTTTAACTTCACTTCACAGTAGAAAACACTTTCCGGTTCCACGATCACAATGGGCCCTCGCTCGCAAAAGCCATGACAGCCCGTTAGCTTTATATCAACCTTATCATCAAGTCCCTGAGCCGTAATCTCATTCCTTAACTCATCGGTGATTTTCATTGAACCAGAGGAAACGCAACCTGTCCCCTGGCATACGAGAACAGTATGTTTGCCTTCATTCGTAGTGGAAGAATTATCCTGCTGAACCATTTCCGCCCTCCTCCCTGGCATTGGCTCTCGCAGCAAAGATATCTGTAACTTTCCCTGGAGTTACTTGCCCGAATGTGTCCTCGTCAATCACCATCGCCGGAGCCAGCGCACAGGCTCCAATGCAGGCCACTGTCTCCAGGGTATACTCCATATCTTCCGTGTTTTCGTTCTCATCAATGCCAAGTTCGCGTTTGACCTGATCCAGCACTTGGGAACCACCGCGCACGTGGCAGGCAGTTCCACGGCAAACCCGGACGACATGTCTACCCCTGGGTTTTGTGCGGAATTGGGCATAGAAAGTGATAACCCCATAAATTTCCGATGGGGATATATTGAGCGTTTTGCTTATCTCATTGATAGCCTCACGGGGCAGGTATCCCAGTTCTTCCTGCACTTCTTGTAGAACCCGAATGGTAACGCCCATTTTGCCCTTGTAAGGGGCAAGTATTTCTTTAAGCGAGGTTTCCACGGTCACCTCCTTTTTGGATCTCGGTTATCTCAAAACAACAAAAAGGGGAGCTAAACTAGATACTAGCTCCCCATCTTATTAAATGTTTCTACTCTGACTAATGACCTTCCTCATAACCCTGTGAAAACCATTTGATTGTACCATATAGCGAACCGGCCGGGCAAGACGGATTTGATGATATACCCGTCATCATTGGCATTTGAGAGAGTTGCCCGATACCGGAAATCTTCACAGGGGACTGTGTATATTTGCCGATTTACTGCATCCCCTGTAATATGCATTCAGAGGATATTGTCAGCAAAGGTTTAGGAGGCCTTCTTTTTAGCTTCCTTCTCTTTCTCCAGTTTGGCAACCTTGCAGTATCCGCCCTCGCCGGTGAAAGCTGCTTCCAGGCAGTCATTGCAATAAAGGCATTTTTTGATCTCTTTTGCCCTGTCTTCCTTTGCCTTGTTGGCCCAATCGGGATCACGGATAATTTGGCGGCAGACGCCAATAAGATCGGCCTGCCCCGTTTCCAGGATTTCCTCTGCCAGAGCAGGGGTGGTAATCCTGCCGGCAGTCATGATCGGTGTATCATAGCCTGCCTTTCTGACAGCCTTGCGAATAGTATCGGTGATGTACACGTTCACCGCTTCAGGCATATCTTTCTCCGGCATGCAGCGGAATCCGCTATAACCGCCCCAGGGCGGATAAGGGACCGGCAGCCCAAACGGATCGGTTCCGGGCGAATCTTCATACTTGCCGCCAACGGAAATGCTGATGTAGTCGAATCCGATCTCGGCCAGCTTGGCGGCAATTTTAGGAGTATGCAGCAGTGTGCTTCCCCCAACAATGAAATCATCCCCATTGATGCGAATCCCGATAGGATAATCCTTGCCCAGCGCGGCACGAACCCGCTCGTAAACCTCAACGGTGAGCCGCATGCGTTTATCGATGTTCCCGCCGTAATCGTCTTTGCGTTTGTTGTGGGCCGACATGAATGAGGATAGAATGTAACCGTGGGCGCCATGAAGCTCAACGGCATCGAAACCGGCCTCTCGGGCGCGAAGGGCCCCTGCCTCGAAAAAGTCCTTGCTTTGAGCGATTTGCTCATCAGTAACCTCTTCAACTTTTTGCTTCCAGCCCTTGGCTATTTTAAGCCAGTCATAAATCTGGGGCACGATCTTAGTCTCGGTCCCGGCGTGAATGCGGTCGACCATCTCCTTGAGACCGGGAACGAATTTATCGTCGCTCAATCTCAGTGCCGGGAATGGCCGTGGATTGATAGCCACGCCGCCCAGCACGATCATCCCGGTACCGCCCTTTGCCCTCTCAAAGTAGTAGTCGCTATAAGCGGGGGTCGTGAATCCGTCCAGTGCTGCCAGTCCCTCGTGAGCGGGAGCCATCACGATGCGGTTGGAGAGCTTCATCCCGTTTATATCGATGGGTGAGAACAGTTTTTTATATGGCATAGGTTTCCTCCTTCATTACAAATCGCTCTAAATCCCCTTTCCCCGACATAGAAAAAGGCCCGGAGACCGAGCCCTTTCCTGATATTTTAATAGCTGTCTGTGTCTTTTCCTATAGCTTTTCGATTGAACAAAGCATAGCTTTATCTTCAGGGTATCCCATAATAGGATCAAGACGATCGCGATTGACAAGTTCGCAGGCATTTGCTTCCGACCAGCCGTGTGGAATGCTTACCACCCCCAGTTTCATCCCCTCATTGTACCTAGTTTTCATCTTGATGCTGCCAACAGGCGTTGAAATCTTCACCAGTTCGTTATCTCGCACACCTAATTTATCTGCCGTGGAGGGATTGATGTCAACCATTGGTTCAGGAATAATCGCCCGAAGACTTGATATCTGGCGTAACTGGGTGTGAATGAATGGTTCCACCCTGGCTCCGGTCGTCATTACCAGAGGGTACTCTTTGGCCATATCAGGTGAAGAGACCGGGCTTTCAGTTGGCTCAACAAAGGTTGGCATGGGATCATGCCCCAACTCTGCCAGCGTGTCGGAATAAATCTCGATCTTGCCGGAGGGCGTGCGGAATTTCTGCGGTGATGTTTCGATCACCTTGCTCCGATACATAAAACCATTGAGCTGGCTGTTGAAATGGTCGTAGGTAAAGCCGGAAGGCTGAAAGAGCATGTCCAGCATTTCTTCATCGGTTGTCCACTGGAAGTGTTCACCCATCCCCATCTTCCGTGCAAGTTCTGACCATATTACCCAGTCGGTCTTGGCTTCTCCCGGCGGATCGACGACCTTGCGGCGCAGCATAATGAACGGGATACCGTAATTTCCCTGCACTGTGTAACTGCCCATAGCGGTAGTCTCAAGGAATGTGCAGGCGGGCAGGAAGATATCAGCCAGTTCAGCGGTTTCGTTCATGTAGAGATCAATGACCACAAACAGGTCAAGTTTTTTGAGATTTTCCTTAAGCCTCTTCGGGTCCGGCAGTGTCACTGCCGGATTGCCGGCGGAAACGATGAGAGCTTTGATAGGATAGGGTTTTTCCGTCTCCAGTTGTTTTGAAAACACCATTGACTGGCCATAGGGAACCTGTCTGCCCCACAGTTCGTAGAAGAGCGGGAATTCATCGGAGCCCATCGGCTTTTTCTCGTCGGGGACCGGGAGCCTGAGATCGGTGGTGAAGAAAGGCAGAAAGGGAATCCAGCCGCCGGGAACATCTATATTCCCCGTGATGGTCATCAGGATGGCCAGCATACGGTGGTTCTGCACATTGCCAATCTGCCTGTCAAGTGAGGCTGTTCCCTGGTAAATAGCCATTCCCTTGGTAGTGGCCATCTTGCGGGCAACACGCTTGATATCAGCCGCCGGGATGTCGCATATCTCGGCAACTTTCTCTGGCGGATACTGCTTGACGTGTTCCTTGAATTTATCGAACCCGTGTGTCCACTCTTCACAGAATTTCTTATCGTGCAAGTTCTCTTTCAGGATGACATGGGCTATCCCCAGCATCAGGGCCAAGTCTGTGCCAGGTCTGGGTTGCAGATACATACCCAAATCTGCCAAGGGAATTTTCTTGGGATCAATTACAATTAATTCCAGTTTGCCGGCTTCAGCCAAATCGCGCATTTTTTGCCCCAGAGGTTTCATCGATTCCTCGGGGTTGTGACCCCAGACAACCGCCAGTTTGGTGAATTCCAGCTCATCAGGAACGGTGTATCGTCCGAAGGTCATCTGACGGGAAAGTATACGAGACCTGAAACAGCCACCCTCGACAGAGATGAAATTTGGGGTGCCGTAGGCAGCCTTGAAACGTTGGAGAAAGGCCGAGGCCTCGAAGTGCTCCACGGCGACCGATCCGCAGTAAAGGGCCAGAGCTTCAGGCCCAAAATCCTCTTTGATTTGTAACAGTTTGGAGCCGATCGTGTCATAGGCCTCGTCCCAGGTAATCCTCTCCCAAGTGCCATCCGGGAGCTTCTTCATCGGATGCGTGATTCGATCTCGGGAATACTCATACTCAATCAGTTTTTCCCCTTTACTACACAACAGTCCGTGGCTGGCGGGGTGCTCTTTCATCCCCTCGACTTTGACCAGCTTGCCATCTTCAACATAGCAATCCAACCCGCAACAGTTTACGCATAGCGCACAGTCAGTTTTGATTATTTCCATTTTGTTTCTCCATTTTCATAAATTAATCCCCCTTCGGGGAGAGAGTGAATACTCACTAAGTAACCTGGTCCAGTAGCTCCGTTGAGTCGATCACTTCGATATCAGCGGTCTTACGCATTTTCATAAATGGCGAGGAGAGTTTCTGCGCTGTCCCGAGAAACTTCATGGCCACCGGAGCTTTCTCCAGAACTGCCCCGTATGCTTTTGCCATATTGGCATAGCCATGGAGGGCCATATCGAAGTTCATCATGCAGGTGGGACAGGACGGAACTACCATCTCTTTTGCACCCGCATTGATGGCTTCTTCAAGGCGTGCACTGGCTGTCTCTGACGACCATTCAGGATTGCAAAGCACCTGACTGCCACCAGCTCCACAGCACCAGGCTTCCTCTCGATTGCGCTCCATCTCCACCAGTTCAATCCCAGGGATCATTTTGAGCAGTTCGCGTGGCTCCTCGTAAACGCCGGTGTATCGTCCCAGCATACAGGGATCATGCACGGTTATTGTTTTCTTATACTCTTTCTTTATCTTCAGCTTGTCTTCCTTGAGAAGCCTGAGTGCGAATTCGGTGATGTGGAGTACCTCTGGTTCCAATTGTGCATACTTGCTCCAGAGCTTTTTCATAACCATCTGGCAGGCGGTGCATGAGGCAATAATGGTCTTCACTCCCAGTTTGTTAATCGCCTCGACGTTCTTTTTGGCCAGCCTGGCGAATTCCTCTTCCTCCCCCAATTCATAGACAGGGAAACCGCAACAGACCTCATCCTCTCCTAATACTCCCCAGTCAACCCCGGCTTTATCCAGTATGCTGGCAGTGGCCTTGGCGATTGAATTGGCATTGGCGTCAAATTCCAGTGAACAACCGACAAAAAAGAGAACTTCCTGCCCCTGTTTGATCTTCTTTTCTTCTTTCTTCTTGAGCCATTTACCCCGGTTCTTGTTGCTGGTCATGAAAGGATTGTCATTGGCTTTGGTGCTATCGACCAGGGGTTTAACCTGCGGTGGCGGGCCAAGACCACGCTTGACCAGCTCCCGGCGCATTTCCATGTAGGTTTCCAGCGGGTGGAGTCCCATGGCCGCGTAGCAGTGCGCATCACAGGCACCACACAGGGTACAGTTGTATACGCGCTCCGCGGTCTTTTCATTCCATTCCAGATCACCCTCCAGTATTGCCCGGGCGATGGCGTTTTTGCCGATAGCGAAAAAGGATTCGAATCCAAACTTTTCACCGGCGGGACATGTTGGAAGGCTTTGCCTGTAGGCAACCCGGCAGGAGCCACATTTGCTGCAATGATAAATTTGTGACTTGAGATCTTCTAATGCCATTATTTCCTCCTAAACTAAAGGTCCTTAAACACCTGTGATGGTGCCATGATATCATTGGGGTCAATTGACTTCTTGATATCTCTGAGCAGTTTGGAATAACTCGGCAGCAACCCGGGTTCCATCTGCCGGAAGAAGCCGGCGCTGGCCTGAGCCGATCCGTATTTCATCGTCTCCTGGAAATACATCGGCATGAACTTGCGGAACTTATCAATGGAATCCTGATCTTCGGGATTGAACTCGATATCATACTCCATCATGAAGCACTCAGTTCGTTCCCAAGGTGCCAGCCAGATTCGTGGCGGAATTTCCCGCCCGGAGGATGAAGTCATCTTGTAATCAAGCTTGGCCAGCAGTTCATGGGCCAGTTTTTGTGCGCCCGGAACCATGTGCGGCGGCACATAGACGAACGCCATCAGATGGGGCTCGTGACGCAGATAGTGGATAGCTGCTACCGAACTGCCGCCCCAGAGCATATCGAGGTTCTCTTTTACATATCCCTCAAAAGTGATCAGCTTCCCGTTGTTTTTGGAGATAGCTTCGTTGATAAGTTCCCTGTAAACCTCCGCCTGCTTTTCGTTGTGGCAACTGATCTTGGCCATCAGCAGGAATTCCGGCAGCGAATCTTCCAACTTGGCAAATTCCTCCTGATTGTGGAAAACATCGGATGTTGCGGCAATGGCGGCTGTCTGGTATTTGTTAGTAGCCACGATTTGTTTGCAAATCCCAAGCTGGGTAATATCTTTCATGCCACCGACTACGGATTCGATATCTGGGAAAGCGACCTGGATTGGTTCTTCAATAGCGCGCACCGGAACCAGACGACGGATCATCTTGGTAACGATGCCAAATATCCCCATCGAACCGCGGAAGAGTTCGTTCATGTTCGGGCCCCAGGCGATACGAAAATAGGGATTGGTTTGTTCCATTCCCTGGAACGCTGCGGAGCCGGTTCTGAATATCTCCCCGTTTGGTAATACCGCTTCTAGCGAAACCACGTCATTCATATCCATGGCGCCGGTGGAACCGCCCCCCAGATTGAAATTACCGATGGGTCCGCCAGTGTGAGGGCCACCGCCCAGCGGCAATGGTTCGAGCCCGACCTGCTTGGCCTCGTAGATGAGCTTGCCCCAGGTAACACCCGGCTCGATGGTGGCTGTTCGAGTTTCCTGATCGATTTTGATGATGCGATTTAGCCTTCTGAGTACCACTACCGCACCGCCTTTCCGGGGCGACGTAGCACCACTCAAGTTGGTCCCGTAAGAATAGGGATACAACGGAGTCTTGGTTTTATTCGCCAGTTTGACGATTTCCTGGACCTCCTCCGCTGTTCCCGGCACTACCACGTAATCTGAATCATACGCTTTTAGCGCCTGCGAAACCTCATCTCTGCAATAGGGGATGATATCTTCCCTTTCTACGGAGACATATTCTTCGCCGACAATCTTGGCCGCTTCTTTATAGAAGTCGTCCTGTGGACTTCCCATACGTTTTAACCTCCCTCGTCGATTTGCTATTCTGATCCCTTAAGTAAGGGGTCGCATAGCTTCACCTCGGCAACTGTATTTAGGTGTCTCCCGGTCTGGTGCAGAGGTGCTTTCTGAGCCTGCGTCCCATCGGACACGCAGATATCATTATATACTACATGAAAATAATAGACAATATTTGCTATCAGTCCTATAGTGAATGTATGGGATGTATCCCATTCCTAAAACCGCTTTTTTGGGTTAAGATATGAGGGGATAATTAATGAGTAAAAAATGTGTTTTTATTTCTGGAGGCGCTCGCAGCGGCAAGAGCCAATTCGCTCAGGAACTGGCAGGCAGTATCAGTGATAAAGTTCTCTTTGTGGCTACCGCTGAGGCTCTGGATGTGGATATGAAGGTGAGGATCGCGAACCACCAAAACCAGCGTCCGAAGTCATGGCAAACACTGGAGGCTTCCACGAATATAGCGGACAAAATCAGAGAACATATTGGGGATGCTGAAGTTGTGCTCATCGATTGCCTGACACTGCTGGTTTCCAATATTCTGCTTGGTGAGGAACGGGGATTTTCAGAAAAAGAAATTGATGCCGGTGAGGCAGAGAATCGGGTACTGATGGAAATCAGGGCGGTGATCAGTTTTATGCAGGAATCCCCGGCAACTTTCATCATCGTCTCCAATGAAGTTGGCCTTGGAATTGTGCCGGAAAACAGATTTGCCAGGATCTATCGCGATCTGCTGGGCAGGGCCAATCAGCTTGTGGCCTGCCATGCCGATGAGTTCTTCTTCATGATGTCCGGTATCCCGATGAAGGTGAAACCTTAAATGAGCGCTAAAACCCTGATGCTCCAGGGTACCGGTTCCTCAGTGGGCAAGAGCATCATGGTGGCGGCTCTGTGCCGCATCATGAAACAGGATGGTTTCCGCGTGGCTCCGTTCAAGTCGCAGAACATGGCCCTCAATTCCTTCGTCACGAAAGAGGGCCACGAAATGGGCCGGGCTCAAGTGGTTCAGGCAGAAGCCGCCGGACTTGAACCTCATGTGGATATGAACCCGGTTCTCCTCAAACCAGAAGCCGATGCCAAATCGCAAGTAGTAGTCATGGGTAAGCCGTGGAAGACCGTCAGTGCTTATGATTACTACAAATATGCATCGGAGCTTTTCCCGATCATTGAAGAATCGCTTGATCGACTGTGCTCTCAGTATGATGCGGTGGTTATCGAAGGCGCGGGCAGCCCGGCCGAGATCAATCTGCGTCGGTTTGAAATTGTGAATATGGCAATAGCCAAGCTGGCGAAGGCACCGGTTTTGCTGGTGGGAGATATCGATAAAGGTGGCGTTTTTGCTCAATTAGTGGGAACTCAGATGCTTCTTGAAGAGGACGAACGGGAACTGGTCAAGGGATTCATAATCAATAAGTTCCGAGGGGATATTGCCATATTGAAACCGGGACTTGGTATGTTGGAAGATCGTACCAGTGTTCCGGTACTTGGTGTGGTGCCCTATTACCATGATATCATTATCAATGAAGAGGACTCGGTGTATCACACCGGAGACGACGGGAAGGAACCCCAAGTAGACATTGCTGTTATCCATCTTCCCCGAATTTCCAATTCCACTGATTTCGAACCGTTGCAGCAGGAAGCTGGGGTTCGTCTGCGTTATGTCACCGCTCCGTGGCAGATCAACACCCCGGACCTCATCATTATCCCCGGCAGCAAAAGCACCATCTCCGATTTGAATCATATTAAAAATACTGGTCTGGCCGAAGCGATAGTGGAAAAGTTGCAGCAAGGAACGCCAGTGATCGGGATATGCGGTGGTTTCCAGATGCTGGGCAAGCACATCGAAGACCCGGCAGGCATAGAATCTGATGCCGGAAGTGTTGAGGGATTGGGATTGCTTGATGTAACTACCTCATTTGAGGGAGAAAAGTCCACCCATCAGGTTAAAGCTGAAGTTGCTGGTGATACAGGAATGTTTGCCGGGCTCGCCGGTCAGGTGTTGACAGGATATGAGATTCACATGGGACAGACTCGGTGTGGTGAAGTTAACTCAGTTTTCAAGATCACACAGAGATCAGGTGAAAAGGACGATCACTTTGACGGGGCTTTGAGGCGAGATGGCAAAGTATTCGGAACCTATCTTCACGGACTGTTTGATAATGATATCTTTCGGCGGTCATTACTGCAAAACATTAAACCGGGTTATGAACCCGAAGGGCAAAGCCTGCTTTTGTCCAAAGAGGAACAGTACGATAAACTGGCTGCACTGGTGCGTGAGAGCCTGGATATCGAGCGAATTTACAGCATTTGCGGGCTTCGTTAGATATCCGAACACAAGCCAATAAAAAAGGCCCTTGCGTTTCGCAAGGGCCTTTTTTAAACTCACTAAGCTTTTACTTCTTTTTCTTTGTTGCGGTATCGGCAGCGCCAATAAGCTGAACATTGGCCTGGAAGGTGCCGGGAACGCCGCCCTGACACTGTACCAGAGCCATATCGACATTCTTCAATTGTCGCTCCGGTTTCTCGGCTCTGCCCTGAATTTGCCTGTAGCCCTCGTAAACCATGCGGATTCCGCTGGCGCCGATGGGGTGACCGAATGACTTCAATCCACCATCGGGATTGACCGGCAACTGGCCATCAAGCAGGTATCGGCCATCATTAACGGCTTCCGTACCTTCACCTTTGTTGCAAATCCCCAGGGATTCATAGGCAATGAGTTCTGTAATAGTGAAGCAGTCATGCAACTCAACAAGCTGGACCTCTTTGGAGAAATCCTTGACCCCGGTCTGGGCCTTCACTTGTTCGCAGGCAACAGCCGTTTCTGTCCAGAAGGTCGCGTCTACATCGGACTTGCACTTGCCGTTCCACGGATTGATACGGGTAACGGATACACCCAGACCTTTAATCAGAACATAGTCATCGCGGAAATTCTTGGCGATGTCTGCTCTAGTAAGAATTGCGGCTGCCGCGCCGTCGGTGGTAGGGCAGCAGTCAAACAGACCCAGCGGATAAACGATCGGGGGCGACATCATCACTGCTTCCATGCTCAACTCTCGCTGCAAGTGGGCTTTGGGATGCATCGAACCATTATGATGGTTTTTTACAGCGATCTTGGCCAGGGTACGTTTGCCTTCGATCGGGTCAATACCATATTTGTGCCAGTAATTGATGGTCGCCATTGCGTATGCTCCGGGACCTGTCAACCTGGTATTGTATACCGGGTGCAGGCTATCTGGCTGTGTGGTGGGAAGGACATTGAAACCGCAATCCTTACATTTCTCAAATCCCAGGGCCAAGACGGTATCATACATCCCACTGGCAATTGACATAGCTGCCATCCGTATTGCCTCTGAACCAGACCCGCAATTGTTTTCAACCCTGGTGACCGGCTTCAAATCCATTTTGAGCGGCTCACTCAAACAACCGGCGGTTACGCCAGTGAAAATCGTGCCCACAAATGCCGCATCCACAGCATTCGGCTCAATGCCCGCATCTTCATAAGCTTCCCAGGCAGCTTCAATAATTACATCGGCATCACTCTTTGTCCATAGTTCTCCGAATCTGGTCAATCCCATGCCGACTATGGCTACTTTATCTTTAATGGTTCCTTCTGCCATGTGTTCTTATACCTCCTCTTAATTCCCCATTAATCCTTACTTTTTCGGCTCCCTGGGGGGGCGGGCCTTCCAGTAATAATGTATGATACCTTTTTCTTCGTGGAATCTCCTGAAAGACATTTCAACCGGCATGCCGATTTCCATCTCGTTGGGGTCCCTGTCTGCCATGATGCACTGGATTCGTCCACCGCCTTTGAAATCCACTTGACACATGCTGTTTGGCGGATCGGATGTTGGTGTAGCATAATCTAAGTTATAAGTATAGATTTTTGCTGGTGTCTGGGCCAAACTGACTTCAGTGAATTCGTCTTTGGAAAGGCATTTGGGACATACTCGCTCGACCGGGAACTGCACTTCACCACACTTCTTGCACTTACTGCCATGAAGCGAGATGATACTGCTTCGCTCGCGCCATTCACGTGGTAGCGAAGCATACGCTACTGGAGCTGGCGATTCATACTCTTTTGAGACTAAACCTCGGAAAAGTAGATATCGGCCGTAATTAGCTAGTTCCACAGTGGTGGCCAAATGATCTTTCATGCCACGGCGACCATTCTTGATCTTTTCAATTTCCGGCGTGACTTTGATGCTGAAAACGTCGCCACCATCAGCATAACTTACCAGAAGAATTCTGTCTCCGGCCTTCGAATCCTCAAGGGCAGCTACCAGCAATTGAAGTGGGAAAGCACAACCGGTGTTCCCCATCTCATCAAACAGGGGGTCCTGAATTTGAGAGGGTTTGAAACCGCAGTCCTTGACCCAGGTAGCGCGGGTGTGAGGTGTTTTAGCGTGAGCGGGGAAAATGAGTTTGCTGACGCTTTCGGGTTTTAGTTTGAACGCTTTCAGGGCATTGCCAACGGTTTCTGTAAGAAGACGATTGTAACCCTGGGTGTTTACGAAGCGTTCCTCCCATGATTTGACAAACTGGTCGTCGGCTTTTCTCCAGCGATCGGTGAACTCTTCGGTGAAGGAATAAATTCCGTCCACTTCAGCGATCACGTTCTTGTCGCCGACCATGAGGGCGGCGGCACCATCTCCGAAATCACTCTCCTCCGCTGAGTTGGGTGGGGCGAGACGACAATCAGCAGCGGCAACAACCACGTTCTTTTGCGATCCTGCTTTTACCATGTCGAGAGCCAGTTTGAGTCCGGATGTTCCGGCTCTGAGGCTGGCACCGCAGTCAATAGCAAACAAATCATTGTTCAGATCGGTTGCTTTGGCAATGACGGCAGCACTGGATTTCTCCATAAATGCCGGGGTGGTGGTGACGAACAGTAGTCCGTCTACTATGTTTCGTTTGAAGCCTCTCAGGCAGTCAATAACGGCCTCAACCGCCATGGTTATGGTGTCCTCATCCCAATTTGCAACTGCACGACCCCCGTCGCCCGGATATCCATCCCATGCTCGGGCAATCTCTTTGCGACTCAGCCGATAGTAAGGAACATAGGCACCATATGAGGTAATTCCTGCCACTTTTTCTTCCTCCTTAAGACAGAATTTATACGTTTGGCAATCCGATATTCAGGACACCAAATTCGGCAACCTCTAACAATATATCAAATACCGTTACCGACTGTCAATTTCCTTCGGCATGATTTCTGTTATTGCCAAAGTTCGACTTTGAAAATGGGGCACGTTATAATTGGATTCGATTATTATTAAGGAAGCAGATTTGAGCAGCAAATTTTCTCTCATTGTGGATGGGTTCAACATAACGGGAGGCATCTACTATCCGAAGGTAAAGCAGGGTCTGCATCCAGTGATTTGTATTTGTCATGGCATACCAGCTGCTGCGCCAACCCCCGGGGACAGGGGTTATCCTCTGCTGGCTGAGCAGTTTTCCGAAGAAGGTTTCATTACTTGCATCTTCAATTTTCGGGGTTGTGGTGATAGCGAAGGCAACCTTGATCTGCTGGGCTGGACCCGTGACCTCAGTGAGATAATAACTTATTTGAGCGGAGTTGAGGGCGTGGATGAAACCCGCATCTCACTGATGGGGTTCAGCGGTGGGGCGGCAGCTTCTGTTCATGTGGCTGCCCGGGATGAGCGTGTGTCTGCTCTGGTTCTCTGCGCTTGCCCCGCCAGATTTTCGATTGGTGCTCTGGGACGAAGCCCGGAGGAGTTCCTCGATCAGTGCCGTCAAGTGGGAACAATTCGGGATAACGATTTTCCCCCTTCGATAGATGATTGGGCCGGTCATTTTCAGCAGGTAAGTCCCATCGATTGCATAGAAAAGGTTTCACCTCGGCCAGTGCTCGTCATTCACGGTGATGAAGATGAAACGATTCCCCCAAAACATGCCTCGCAACTATTTGCTGTGGCAAAAGACCCCAAAAAGCTGGTCATGATTCCGGGTGGAGATCATCATTTGCGGACTAATGAAAAGGCAGTGGAATCGGCACTAGTTTGGCTCAAGAAAGTCAATGGACTGGCCGGATAATTTCTGGTTGTCTTTATGACGAGCCCCGGGCGATGAAGTCAGCTTTCGGCTGCCCCTCTTTACTGGAGTCCGAAGTGTGCTACCAGAAGTGAAGTCGACGAGTCGATCAAGATCGTCGATTCTAACACCCTCATGCTGGAATCACTAGTTCGATTTTGGCAAATGTAATGAATTTGTAACACTTTGCCCTGCAAACTTTATAATTATTCCACTATTAAATTGGTAGCATATGCTATAGGATTATGATAATAAATTTTAAATCCTATCGGTTCAGTCGTATTATCCTGAGACTAAAGAGAAGAAAGTTCTTGCAAAAATAAGGGGGAAGAAACAACGTTTTGTTATAAATGCAAACAGACGGTTAAAGGGGAAAGGCAATGTTAGTTATCGCATGTATTAAGCAGGTCCCGGATACAACTCAGGTTTCGGTGGATCCCGAAACAGGCACATTGATTAGAGAGGGCGTGCCATTTATCATCAATCCTTTCGATGTTCATGCATTGGAAGAAAGCTTGCGGCTCAAGGATAAGTACGGTTTCCGAGTGGCTGTGATTTCAATGGGCCCGCCGAATACAGAGGTCACATTGAAGAAGACCTTAGCCCTGGGTGTGGACGAAGCCATACTTCTGAGCGACCGGGCTTTTGGAGGTGCGGATACTTTGGCTACCAGCAAAGTGCTGGCTGAGGCAGTCAATAAATTGTCTCAAATTGAGGAAGTAGCCCTGGTAATCTGCGGCAGGCAAACTATCGATGGGGATACGGCACAGGTAGGACCGGGAATAGCCACCCGTTTGGGATATTCTCAATTGACTCTGGTAGATAAAATAGAAAATATCGATGTGCATTCTAAAAGGATTAGAGTCAGACGTAAACTGGAAAGACGGCACGAGATTGTAGAATCATCTCTACCGGTTCTCATTTCAGTGGACAGATCGATAAATCATCCCCGTTATCCCACAGTGCCTATGAGATTGATGGCCGCAGATGCCACCATTGATCTATGGGATAACCAGAAAATGGTGCTGGATCCGGAGACCATCGGGCTCAATGGTTCTGCAACGCAGGTTCGCAAAATCTTCTCTCCGGAGAGGGACAAAGGAGAGATACTGGGCGATGGCACCGAAGAACCGGAAAGAGCCGCCCAAATTTTGGTGAGCAAACTTATAGAAAAGGACCTGCTTCAAATCTAGGCTCGGAATAACGGCCTTATTACAAACAGGGAAGAATAAAAATGACTGAAGAGAAAAAAATCAAGAAACCCCGAGGTGTTGCTCGGCTTATCGAGGGAAAATGTATTGCCTGCGGTGCTCGTTGTCAGAGCTCCTGCAACAAAGCGAACGCAATTGAAATGAACGAACAGGGGGAGCCGATCATTGATATAGCTAAGTGTATCGGTTGCCGCAAGTGCGTCAAAGTTTGCCCGGCTGAAGCTCTCGAGATGTATTTCACTCCGGAGGAGTTGAAAATACTGGAGGAACTGGCAGCTCAAAAAGACGAAGGTGAGGAGATTGATGAGGCCGAAGACGGTGAGTGGCTGGCCATGCTCAAGGAGTACAAAGGGGTGTGGGTATTCGTTGAGCAAACCGAAGGGCAACCGGCTGAAGTTTCCTGGGAATTGATGGGAACCGGCGCGGAGCTGGCTGCTTCGCTGGGAGTTGAACTGAGTTCAGTTGTGATCGGTCAGAACGTGGAGCACCTATGCGACGAGTCTTTCAAATATGGCGCCAGCAAATCTTATATAATGGATGATCCGATCTTCCATTTTTACCGGACCGAACCCTATTACAAAGCAATCTGCTATTTAATAGAAAAATACAAGCCGGAGATAGTCCTGTTCGGAGCCACCGGTCTGGGGCGTGATCTGGCCGGAGCGATAGCTACAAAACTGGAAACAGGCCTGACTGCCGATTGTACCGGTCTGGCAACCGATGAGGAAGGGCACCTGCTGCAAACGCGCCCGGCTTTCGGCGGGAATATCATGGCGACAATCATAACTGAGAGAAGTCGGCCACAAATGTCAACCGTTCGCCCTCACGTTATGCCGATGCCGGAAAAAAACGATAACGGCACCGGGGATATGATTCGTGAATCCATGCAGGCCAGCGAGGAAGATTTCGCCACCAAAGTGCTGGAGATAATCAGGGATTCACAAAGCGCCGAGATCGTTGATGTGGCAACGGCGCAGATACTGGTATCCGGCGGACGCGGCATGGGCGGAGCGGAGAATTTTCGCATATTGCAGGATCTGGCGGATGAGCTGGGAGGCGTCGTATCCTGTTCTCGTGCAGTGGTGGAAGCCGGATGGATGCCACAGGAACGACAAGTAGGTCAGACCGGCAAAACAGTACGACCGAATATTTATATTGCCTGCGGGATCAGCGGGGCCATCCAGCATCTGGTCGGCATGCAGGAATCAGATGTTATTATCGCTATCAACCATGACCCGAAGTCTCCCATCTTTGAAGTTGCCACCTATGGTATTATCGGAGATGTGATGAAGGTAATTCCGTTAGTAACCGAACACATCAGGGAACTGCGGGCCAAAAAGCCAGTCTTAGTTTGATCCGGTTTCGACATTACATTAGGAGTAGATTCTATGGAACCTAACGTCACAGCATTTGCTATCGTTTTTGCAGCCGCCATGCTGTTTTTTATCTGGAGCGCTTACCGGCGTTTCCGATTGATCGCCCTGGGCCAGCCGGATAACCGCTTCGATGCTATTGGCCGGCGCATCTGGAACATGCTGTTTTTCGCTGTAGGGCAGCGGAGAGTGATCAAACGAACCTTCGGAATTAACCATTCCATTCTCTTCTGGAGTTTCATCATTCTCATGATTGCCAATACTGAGTTCCTTTTGCACGGTCTTTTCCCTGATCAGATCGCGCTTTCCAAATTGCCTGATGGTGCGCACCATGCCCTGGCCGCCATATTCGATGTTGTCTCCATCCTGGCATTGGCGGCGGTTATCATCGCTTTCGGGCGGAGGCTCCTGTTTCCCCCTGCCTATATCGATGCCAGAAGCAGGGACGCCTTTTTCATTCTTTCGATGGTGGCGATGTTGATGATTGCTTTCTTCGGATTGCACGGCACTGAAATCGCTGATGGCACCGAGAGCGCCGAGGATTACATGCCGATTTCCAGTGCTGTTTCCGGGGTCTTCGATGGTGTTGCGTCTGATAATTTGGAAACCTGGGCTGGAGTCTTCTGGTGGATTCATGCCATCGTCTTGCTCGGCTTTCTGAACTATCTTCCCTACAGCAAGCATTTGCATGTTCTCACCGCTATTCCAAATTGCTTCTTTAAAAGCCTGGAAAAAGTCAACACTCAAACGCGAGAGGAATTTGTCAAAGGTAAAGAATTCGGTGCAGGGCAGGTCAATCAGTTTCAGTGGAAGGGATTATTCGATTCTTACTCATGCACTGAGTGTGGGCGTTGTACCGATATTTGCCCGGCTGCTTCAACCGGCAAAAAGTTAAATCCCCGGATAGTTATTCATGATATCAAGACAAACCTGTTCAAGAATGGGCCTGCACTCGCCAGTAATAATGGAAAGGTGGTTTCGCTGCCGCTGATCGGGGAAAATCAGGAAGGAAGCGTTTCGGAGGAAGTCCTGTGGGCATGTACTACCTGCGGAGCCTGCATGGAAGTGTGCCCCGTATTCATCGAGCACATTCCCCGGATCGTGGATATGCGTCGTTATCTGGTTGAGACGAAGGCCAAATTCCCGGAAGAGTTGCTAACCTTTTTTGAAAACATGGAGCAACGCAGTAATCCTTGGGGATTAGCTCCGGCAGAAAGGGTTAAGTGGGCTGCTGATATTGAGGTGAAATCCTTTGAGGTCGATAAGACTGAGTATCTCTTTTATGTCGGCTGTGCCGGAGCCCTAGATGCACGGTCTCGAAGAGTAACAATGGCCACGGCAAAAATACTGGATGCCGCTGGCGTCTCATGGGGAATTCTGGGGAAAGAAGAACTGTGTTGCGGGGACAGCTTGCGCCGACTGGGAAATGAATTCATATTCGATCAAATGGCTAGTGCAAATGTAAAACTGTTTCGAGAGAAAGGTGTAAAGAAGATTATCACGCAATGTCCGCATTGCTTTAGCACTCTGAAGAATGATTATGCTCAGTACGGTATTGAGTTGGAAGTGTTCCATCATAACGAGTTGATTAAAAGCCTGATTGATTCGGGTAAGCTCAAATTGAATCCGGGAAGCGATGGTTTTGGTGACATCGTGTTTCACGATTCCTGCTATCTGGGGCGTCACAATGATATTTATGAGGCTCCTCGCGAGGTTGTGGCAGCAGCTACGGGACACCGTCCAATCGAGATGCCGAATTCCCGTGAACAATCTTTTTGCTGTGGCGCGGGTGGGGGCCGAATGTGGATGGAGGAAAGCCCGGGGGAAAAGAACATAAATGTGGCCCGCACCGAGGAGGCGTTGAGCAAGGATCCGCAAACGATCTGTGTCTGCTGTCCCTATTGCCTGACTATGTTTGAGGATGGATTGAAAGATAAAAACGCTGATAGCAAAGTGCAGGTACTGGATATGGCAGAGATTGTAGTTGAGTCACTTGACTGATACGCATGTTTCGGGAAAATTCGGGAATGGTGAGAAATCAATTCGAAACATCTCTGAATCACCTGTATTGCTTAGTATGTCTTTTTGATTGCCGGGTTAATCACATGAAGTGCTTAAAATTCGTACCGAATTTTTCAGAGATCGGTTTTTGATAATGGCAGCCGAAATTCACTCGGAAAAATAGTTTTCAAAAAATGTCGAAAAGTAGACATAATGAGAGCTAATGGGGTATAATTTGAAGCTGTGCCCCTGTAGCTCAGAGGATAGAGCAGCGGTTTCCTAAACCGCGTGTCGGGTGTTCGAGTCACCCCAGGGGTACCACACAACATCTTGTATTTTTACTGCTTGTTTTAGCTCTATGTCGGACAGGCTGTTTATAGCAGTTTGCTGAAATCACTTGCTGTTTTTATTGACAGGTCAATAACCCTCATGTAATCTAGGCTAGCAATTACTTGATAAGGAGGCAAAAGTGGAAGATTCTATAAAAGGTATTGTTCAGCGTGATAAGGAATCATTTGCCATCGTACCCAGAACGCCTATCGGTGTGGTGACACCAGATATTTTGGAAAACATAGCCAGAGTGGCTCGCAAATATGAAATCCCGGTCATCAAAATCACCTCGGCTCAGCGCATGGCGCTGGTGGGAATAAAACCGGAGATACTGGACCAAGTGTGGGAAGACCTCGGCATGGATCCAGCCCCGGCTGTTGGACTATGTGTCCATTATGTCCAAGCCTGTCCGGGGAACACACTATGCAAGTATGGCATCCAGGATTCGCTGGGATTGGGCAAGAAACTGGAGGAACTCCTCGTCGGGATGGAGCTTCCCGCTAAAACTAAAATCGGCATTTCAGGCTGTCCGCTTAGCTGTGGCGAAAGCCACGTTCGGGACTTTGGTGCTTTCGGAAAGAAGTCGGGGTGGACGGTGACTTTTGGGGGTAACTCCGGGGGCAGGCCGCGAATAGGGGATGTGATTGCTGCTGACTTGAGTGACTCCGAGGTAATTGAACTGGCCAGGAAATGCTTTGAGTATTACAAAAGCAACGCCAAGGGAAAAGAAAGAACGGCCCGCTTCATTGAACGTATCGGTATCGATGAATTTAAAAAAGCTGTTCTATGAAAAGAGACCTGAAAAAAATTTCCGGGTGGTGAATTCTTCCACCCGGACTCAGAGTACGATTTCCACTTTACGCGATTCTTGTCTCCGAAGAAATCCGATCGTTACCCGTCCGCCGATCGATATGCCGGCCAGCGCTTTTTCCAGATCATTGGCATTGTTTATTGGTCTTAAGTTGATCTCTGTTACGATATCGCCCGCATGGAGTCCCGCTTTTTCCGCCGGGGAGCCCACGGCTACGGCTCCCACAAATGCCCCGAAAACGGGAATCGTCCTGGTTTGCTGTGTTATTCTGCTCGCATCGGCTATTTTCAATCCAAAATGCGGGCGTTTGCCGTTTCCGCCGCTGCTTTTTGTCAGCAGGTTCTCCAGTCTGGCCCGGTCAAATCCAATAATGACCTGACCGTCAACTGTGATTACAGGCACGCCCATTTGCCCTGTCAGTTTCATCATTTCCTGAGCGGCTGCCTGATCACGCGAAACATCACATTCGGTAAACTTGATTCCTTTGTCATTGAGGAATTTCTTCGCCTGATGGCAATATCCACAATTTGGTGATGAATATACTTTTATATCCATTGTGAACTCCTTGTTCTCCAAATCCCCCTTTCATAAAGTAAGGGGGATTTAGTTCTTTCTCAACTCAGCCAGTTTTTCGAATATCTTAAGTTCATTATCTGAAAGCTTCTCCGGCAGAACCACCTTGACTTCGGCGTAGAGATCGCCCTTCTCATCCTTTTTTTTCAGTCTGGGCATTCCCTTACCCTTTAGTCTAATTCTTTTCCCGTTCTGCGTCTCAACCGGGATCTTTAGTTTGACTTTTTTCCCATCAACTGTTGGGACATCCACCTCTCCACCAAGGACCGCTGTGGTTAACGGCACGGATACTCTGGTGGAAAGATCATCCCCGTCTCGCTCGAAATTATTGCTGGATTTAATCTGGGTAACAAGATACAGATCGCCGGCGGGACCTCCGGCTGCCCCCGGCCCTCCCTGTCCTTTCATCTTTATTCGGGAACCGTCTTTGACGCCTGGCGGAATTCTTGCCTCAATTGTCCTCGATGTTCCGTTGGTACCCATTTGCATCAATCGAGTTGTTCCGCCGAAAGCTTCTTCCAGCGTGATCTCGACAGGTTGTTCAAAATCCTGTCCCTTCCGAGGTCTTGGCTGGTATTGCTGACTCGATCTGCTGTCGTTCCCACCGAAGAATTGGGAAAAGAAATCGGAATATCCTCCGTTTCCTCCAAAGAGTTCCTCCATTTCTTCTGCAGTTACCGTCCGGTACTGATAACCTGATTGACCTGCTCCTCCGTTTCCAAATCCGGTCTGCCCCCAGCTAAACGGCTGGCCTTGCGCGTTTCCTCCTGCCTTCTGCCATTGCTCATATTGCTTCCAGTTGGCCCCAAGCTCATCGTACTTTTGACGTTTCTCTTTATTGCTCAAGACCTCGTAAGCCTCGTTTATTTCCTTGAATTTGGCCTCAGCTTCCGGGTTGCCGGGGTTGACATCAGGATGGTACTGGCGTGCCAGCTTGCGGTACGCCTTTTTCATATCCTTTTCGGATGCTTTTTTATCAACACCCAGTATCTGGTAATAATCTTTGTAATCCATCCTGAATCACCCCCTTTATCTTGATTTTCTTTTCCAGCAGGGGCGATTGGCAAATCGTCCCTGCTAATTTGTTAAACCTCCCTGAATTCGCCCTCCACCGTGCTGTCGTCACAAGGCTGGCTATTGCATGTGCCTCCCTCGCAACCCGATGCTCCAACCCCGGCGCCGGAATATACCTCCTGTCCGATTCGCTGCATGGTAGCTTCCAGTTCTTCCACAGCTCTCTTGATCTGATCGGTGCCAGCGCTTTGAATTGCTGATCTGATTGCAGCTACCTTGCCTTCAGCTTCTGATTTGAGATCTGCCGGAATTCTATCGCCCATCTCGTTCAATGTCTTTTCAGTCTGATAGGCCAGGTTATCGGCGTGATTCTTAGTGTCAACCTCCTCACGTCTACTGTTATCCTCTTCAGCGTGAAGTTCTGCTTCTTTTACCATCCGGTCAATATCGTCTTTGGAAAGCCCCGAACTGGCGGTGATGGTTATCTTCTGCTCCTTGCCAGTGCCCTTGTCTTTGGCGCTGACGTTCAGTATTCCGTTGGCGTCCAGATCGAAGGTGACCTCGATTTGAGGTATCCCTCTTGGCGCAGGCAAGATGCCGTCCAGCATGAACCGCCCGATTGTTTTATTCTCACCGGCCATCGGCCTTTCGCCCTGTAATACATGCACTTCAACGCCGTTCTGGTTATCGGCCGCGGTGCTGAATATCTCGCTCTTGGACGTTGGGATGGTCGTGTTCCGCTCGATCAGCGGGGTCATCACGCCGCCCAGGGTTTCGATTCCCAGCGTAAGCGGCGTCACATCGAGCAGCAGTACGTCCTTGACATCTCCTTTGAGCACGCCGCCCTGGATCGCCGCACCAATGGCGACCACCTCATCCGGATTCACTCCCTTGTGCGGTTCCTTGCCGAAAAGCGCTTTGACCTTCTCGATCACGGCTGGCATTCTGGTCTGTCCGCCAACGAGTATAACCTCGTCGATTCCACCGGTTTTGAGCCCGGCGTCTTCCAATGCCTTGTTGACCGGCCCGACGGTTCGTTCGATCAGATCGCTGACCAGTTGTTCCAGTTTGGCCCGATTCAGGGTGATGGTCATGTGTTTCGGCCCGTTGGCATCGGCGGTGATGAACGGCAGGTTGATCTCGGTTTGGGCCGTATTGGAAAGCTCGCACTTGGCCTTCTCCGCAGCTTCCTTGAGCCGCTGCAACGCCATCCGATCCTGTTTTAAGTCGATTCCCTGATCTTTCCTGAATTCATCCACCAGCCAGTCGATGATCTTCTGGTCGAAGTCGTCTCCGCCAAGATGGGTATCCCCGTTGGTGGATTTGACCTCGAACACTCCTTCGCCCAGTTGCAGGATGGAGATATCGAAGGTACCGCCGCCAAGGTCATAGACGGCGATGGTTTCATCACCCTTCTTGTCCAGTCCGTAGGCAAGTGCTGCTGCCGTGGGCTCATTGATGATGCGCAGAACTTCCAGTCCAGCGATCTTGCCTGCATCTTTGGTTGCCTGCCGTTGGCTGTCATTGAAGTAAGCCGGAACAGTGATGACAGCCTGGGTGATCTTTTCTCCCAGTTTGGCCTCGGCATCCTGCTTCATCTTTTGCAGTACCATTGCCGATATCTCTGCAGGCGAATAATCCTTTTCGCCCATCTTGACCTTCGCATCGCCATTTTTTGCCGATGTTATTTTGAATGGCAGGATCTTCTTATCTCTCTCCACGTCAGCATCGTTTGCCTTGCGCCCGATCAGCCGCTTGACCGAAAAAATGGTGTTGTCAGCATTAGTCACCGCCTGTCTTTTGGCGGCCTGGCCGACATAGCGTTCCCCGTTTTTATTGACGGCTACGATGGAAGGTGTCACGCGAACACCCTCCGCGTTTTCCAGAACCACTCCATCCCCTGCCTCCATCACTGCCATGCAGGAGTTAGTAGTCCCCAGATCTATTCCTAAAATTTTTGCCATTTTGAACCTCCTTATCGAAATCGTTTGATTTTAGTTTTTCCTTGGGTTAAGGATTCTTTCCCATTGATTCTGAAACCATCTTTTCCAGTTTTCTTCCTGGTACCTCCTTGCCGGGATTCCGTCTTTTTGCATCGTTCGAAGAAAATCGTCATATCGGGATTCTCGATTGCTGTAGAATTCACCGTTTGTATTTATCATCTTTCCTCCTTTTCCTTTTCTTTGATCTGTTGTGGGTAGCAACCTTTTTTGATTCTTCCTCAGCCAGGGTCGGGAGATAGTGCCTATAGGCGCACTGCAAACAGTACTCGTACCATTCCCCATCTCCGATGTCCCAGGCTACAAATACATTGCCGTTACATTTGGGGCAAATCTTGATCGCATCCATCGAGTATTACCTCCTCTAATTTTTTCATTTTCCAATTCAGCCTATATGATCCAGTCATCCAACAGTGATTTTGAACTTTCATCATCTTTATTCTCATTCTCCCACGTCGAATGCGGGAAGTAGTTATGGAATTCCTTTTCCTCGCCACATTTCAGGCATTTCCCCTTGCTGAACGGGCCTTCAGGTGGTTCAATTACCCAGTGATGGATGCATGTTTCCTGACTTTGCTCTTGTGCTGATTCCGTCGATTCCTCGAGCAATCTATTTGTCATTTCGCCACCTCCTTCATGAAATTCCTTATAATTCTAGGATGAAGGGGGCTAATTGTATGTGACCTCGGTCACAAAGTTGACAAACTATTTGTCAGGTATTTCGGAAGATACTTGTACTACGTTTTTTAATAATGGTTAGTTTCAATAAATGAAATGAGATGCCCTGATGGAAAGCTGTCGGGCTGCTTCTCACGATCTTATGTTGTTTTGGAAGGTGGTGGGTTTATTTCATCCCAGCTCTAACATTGTAGTTGGTACAACAATAGGGGGCAGGGCAGAGTCTTTGAGTTCAAATGCAGATTACAATGTAAAAAGAGGATCGGCATTTGCCGATCCTCTTTAATTCACCCTGCTAATCTCTGAGAGTATCCTGTCGGTATTCTATCCTTCAATAACTATCTCATAGGCACAGTGCAAAGCTCCCTCAGGACATACAGCTTCACAAACGGTACACCAACCACATAATTTCGTTTCTATAATAGTTGCCTTTCCTTCAACAATCACAATAGCGTTACAGTGACACGCAGCCACGCACGTTCCGCAGCCTGTACACTTTTCCACATCTACTACTGGCATTTCCAGCATTTCAGTTCCCATCCTCCATTATAATAACGGCATAGTTAGATTTGGTAAGTGACTTTCGTCTCATTGTTTATCTGAGGGATGAGCATTGATCATTTGGCTCAATCCTGCCTTATTGGCAATTATCAGCCGATTACGCTCCATCCGTATCAACCCATCTTCCTGCAATGTCTTCAGTGAACGTCCAACTACCTCGCGTGCTGTGCCTGCCAGGGCTGCCATTTCCTGCTGAGTCAATTTTGGCTTTGGTCCTGCGCCATCTGCGTATTCCAGTAAAATGCGGGCGATTCTACTGATTACCTGCCGGAAGGAAAGGTCTTCCACCAGTTCCAGTAAATGCCTTATTCTCTCCGATAAAACACTTATCACGTTGGAGATCAATTTTGGATAATCCTTAAGAAATTTCTGCATGTCTTGTTCGGCAATGACGTAACAATTGACAAGGCTCATTGCCTCTGTGCTTGTGGGACTGGTGCCTTTGTCGAAAACGGCCACGTCATTAAAGGATCCTCCGGGGAGAACTATTTGCAGGATTTGCTCTTTCCCCTCGCTGGATACCTTGAAGCATTTAACCGCTCCAGAAACAACGAAATAAAGCGCATCGCCAAGATCTCCTTCCCACGTGATAAAATCCCCTTTATTAAAGGTCTTCGCGAAGAAAGATTCGGCAATTACCTCGATATCTGAAGCATTCATGCCGGCAAAGTAAGGGGATGTTTGCAGAAACTCAACTGGTGCGGCCAATTTTTTTACTCTCTCAAAAATATAAGATATTCTAATTCATTTTTATGTGTTTTGGCAATTTAAGATAATGCCAATGGCATTCTTTACCTACTCAACAAATGGGGAGGCTGTCTGGTCGAAGGGATTGGTTCTCATGGCGTAATTGAAAAAGTACGGGTAATTTAATTGCAAGTGTTTCATATAATAGAGCCACTGAAGAACAAGCTGCGAATAAACGCGTTTCACATCATTTATAAGATGCATGCAATCTGGTTCGGTAATCTGGCAAACGTTGCCTCGCGCCGCCAATTCCTCGGTCAAATGGAAAACCGCCTGCAGCAGGTTAGTGAACGATTCGTTTTCCAGTAGATTAGGGTTCTGTATTAACCCCAGCAGGAATCCTCTCTTATCCACCAGGAAAGAAGCCAGCTGGTTGAGTTCTATACTTTCGGCCTCTACCTGGTAATCGTATCTAGAGAGCTTTTCGCTGACACGGTCAAACTCCTCACCGGGCCAGTCATCCTTGACAATGAGATCTCCCCTGATGGTTTCTAGCTTGGGGTCGAAATCGCTGAAATAGGTAAGCAAAGTAGTGCCTACTTCACTGAAAAAGGCCCCGATGACCATGTTCAGTTTTTCTATTCGCTGTCGCTTTTCACGTTCGCTGAGAACCCGGTGGATAATAAGGGTGACCATGAGAACTTCGATAAACACAAAGGCTATATCGCCCACCATGTAAATGAAGATGTGGTGTACATCCCTGAAGATCAAATAATGAATGAAATAGACAGCAACGGACGCTATCAGCAAAGCTGCGCCCAGAAGCATCAGCCATTTTAGATTTCTTCTCATATCGCGATTCTTTCGTCCTGCTCGGTTTTAAATGCCTCCCGTTTACTACTCATCAACTTCCTCAAGTATCATATCAGCTTCGTTGCCACAATTCTGGCATACCAGGACTTTTCTTTTGGGCTTTTTGTGATCATGTTCGGCAAGGCTGGCCTCATCCTCTTTAATGATTATATCCGCCTCGCTGCCGCAAATGTCGCATACCATAGTGTGTTTGTGTTCTTCTGTCATTCTATTTTCTCCTCATTTTATTTTGCCAGCAATTTGGCGGCCGAACTCCACGCATTCGGCCAGCTTGGATCCTTCGAGCATTCACTTGAAAGCAAGGTCAGCCTCGACCCAGTAGACACCTTCAGTCAGTTGTACTTTGCTCGTAAAAATCTCCTGCCGATCTTGCCTAGTCGATCTGCTTGAACATCTTCTGCCCGACGCCGCAAACCTGACACTTTCCCGGCGGTTCGCCTTCGACCGTGTTCCCGCAGTACTGGCAAACGTAAATCTGTTTCTCTTCGATGCTTTCGTCTTTTTCTACCTTATCCAGGAAAGCGCCGAACAATTCGTGATGGATCTCCTCCACCTGATTGGCCAGATCGAAGCTCTTTTTCGCTTCCTGATCTCCATCAACCTCGGCCTGTTTGATGAACGCAGGGTACATCTCGGTGAACTCGTGGTTCTCGCCGCTGACCGCTGCTTTAAGGTTTTCGGTTGTCGAACCGATGCCTTTGAGAACTTTAAGATGGTTTTTAGCATGAACCGTCTCCGCATCGGCCGCCGCCCGGAACAATCGGGCGACCTGTTTGAGACCTTCCTTATCAGCCTGCTCGGCGAAGAATAAGTACTTTCGATTGGCCTGGCTTTCCCCGGCGAAAGCTTCCTGCGCGTTATCGTTGGTTTGTGTCATTTTCAACCTCCATTTGTAAATAACTGATCTTGATGATAACTTGCGGACCATTGATTAGTAATAAAATCAGTCATGAAATAGTTACAAACCTGTAACATTGGGAACATTCTCGTGATACTTTCAATCCATTCTGTTTCACCGAATACGCTTTAGCAACCCTCGAAGTCGTTCATCCCGCGATCAGGCAAGGTCGAAGCGGTCAAGGTTCATTACCTTGTTCCACACCGCAATAAAATCATGCAGGAACTTCTCCTGGGAGTCCGCACTTCCATAGACCTCTGCCAGCGCCCGTAGTTGAGAATTCGAACCAAATATAAGGTCGACACGGGTGCCGGTCCATTTGAGTTCGTCCGAAGCGCGATCACGACCCTCGAACACGTTGTCATCCGAGGTTGCCTTCCACTCCGTGTTCATGTCGAGCAGGTTCACGAAAAAGTCATTGGTGATCGTCTCCGGCCGCTGGGTGAAGACGCCGTGCCGTGACCCTCCGAAGTTGGCATTCAAGACGCGCATACCTCCAACGAGGACCGTCATCTCAGGAGCGGTCAGCGTCAGCAGTTGCGCCCGATCCACCAGCATCTCCTCTGCTGATACGGCGTATTTGGCTTTCATGTAGTTCCGGAAACCGTCTGCAGCCGGTTCGAGGACGGCGAATGACGCCACATCGGTTTGCTCCTGCGACGCATCCGTGCGTCCCGGTGCAAAGGGAACAACAACATCGTGTCCGGCATTCTTGGCAGCCTGCTCGACACCTGCGCATCCACCCAGGACAATCAGGTCGGCGAGCGACACCTTCTTCCCTTCTGGCTGCGCGCTGTTAAACCCCTTTTGGATTCCCTCGAGGGTCTCTAGCACTTTCTTCAGTTGGTCCGGCTGGTTTACTTCCCAGTCCTTTTGCGGCGCAAGACAAATGCGTGCACCGTTGGCACCGCCGCGCTTGTCGGACCCGCGGAATGTAGATGCCGACGCCCATGCTGTCGAGACCAGTTGAGAAACAGACAGTCCCGAAGCAAGGATCTTACCCTTGAGGTCTGCGATATCCTGCGTGTCGATCAGTTCATGATCGACTGCCGGCACCGGGTCCTGCCAGATCAATTCCTCTGCCGGGACATCCGGACCGAGATAGCGCGAGCGGGGGCCCATGTCGCGATGGGTCAGCTTGAACCACGCTCGGGCGAAGGCATCCGCGAATTCCTCGGGGTTCTGCTGGTAGCGTCGCGCGATCGGCTCGTAGATCGGGTCGTAGCGAAGGGAGAGGTCCGCCGTAGTCATCATCGGCCGGTGCTTTTTCGACGGGTCGTGCGCGTCCACCACCATGTCCTCTTCGGCCACATCCTTGGCCAGCCACTGATGCGCGCCGGCCGGGCTCTTGACCAGCTCCCACTCGTATTTCAGCAGGACGTTCAGATAGCCCATGTCCCATTGGGTCGGGTTCGGCTTCCAGGCACCCTCGAGGCCACTGCCGATCGTATCCCCGCCTTTGCCGCTGCCGAAGCTGCTCTTCCAGCCAAGGCCCTGCTCTTCGATGGGGGCGGCCTCAGGTTCCGGGCCGACAAGGCTGGCATCGCCCGCACCATGACACTTGCCGAAAGTGTGCCCGCCCGCGACGAGCGCGACGGTCTCTTCGTCATTCATCGCCATGCGCGCGAAGGTCTCTCGAACATCACGGCCGGAGGCGACCGGATCCGGGTTGCCGTTCGGCCCCTCCGGATTCACGTAGATCAGACCCATCTGCACGGCGGCGAGAGGGTTCTCGAGATCCCGATCATCGGAATAGCGCTTGTCGCCAAGCCACTCGCTCTCTGTCCCCCAGTAGATGTCCTCTTCCGGCTCCCAGACGTCCTCGCGTCCGCCGCCGAAGCCAAAGGTCTTGAATCCCATCGATTCAAGTGCGCAGTTGCCGGCGAGAATCAGGAGGTCGGCCCAGGATATCTTTCTGCCGTATTTCTGCTTGATTGGCCAGAGCAGACGGCGTGCCTTATCGAGGTTCACATTGTCCGGCCAGCTGTTGAGGGGTGCCAAGCGCTGATTGCCGGATCCCGCGCCCCCGCGGCCATCGCCCATGCGGTAGGTGCCTGCGCTGTGCCACGCCATTCGGATAAGGAGCCCCCCATAGTGACCGTAATCGGCCGGCCACCAATCCTGCGATTCGGTCATCAGCGCATAGAGGTCCTTCTTCAGGGCCTCAAAGTCGAGCTTGGCAAATTCCTCAGCATAGTTGAAATCCTTGCCCATCGGATTGCTCAGGGAAGAGTTCTGATGGAGAATCCTGAGGTTCAACTGGTTCGGCCACCAGTCACGGTTCGACATGCCTCTGCCTGTTACCGGGCTATTGCTATCTTCATTCATAATGTCCCTCCTTTTCCATCACCCGATGTGAAAGTATGGTTCTTAAATATAATGGCGCAAGCTCAGCCTGAATACCCCAAAACTGATTTATAAATACCTTACCCTCAAGTGTCAAGTAACCTCAGTATTCTACGCTGGTATCTTTCAGATATGCAATAGACTTTGCCGGGTTCCCATCAATACCAATCGAAACCAGTCATTGGGATCGCTATACCATTCCTTTATATATAGGCGGCTGTCTCTGGCTATATCTGAGATCGCTTCTTGGGTGAATTTGTGCGAATTCTCGGTATGTATGGTTTCGCCTTTGCTGAAATCGAAATCCATCTCTATCCCTTTGACTCTTACGGAGCAATCGCAATTGGCTTCAAGGTGCATTTCAATACGACTCTCGTTCCGGTTGAAAAAGGCCAGGTGATCGAAATTAGATGTATCGAAATCAGCATTTAATTCCTTGTTGATGACGTTCAACAAGTTCTTGTTGAAATTGCTGGTTACACCCTGAGAATCATTATAAGCTGCCTCAAGTGTGCTTTGCGGTTTGACCATGTCGAATCCGATTAGAAGCTTATCGTCTACCTGCATGTTTCGAGCCAGCTTCGTTAAAAATTCGACCGCCTCTTCCTTGCTCATATTGCCGATAGTGCCCCCTAGAAAACAGTACATTTTAGCTCGCTTATTGGGCACAGCCTCCAAATGGGAAAATATATCTGCTGCTACGCCGATGACCTCAAGTTCCGGATATCGCTCCAGCAAATCCCGCGAGGCTTCGGTAACTGCAGTTTCGCTGATATCGACGGGAATATATCGCATTGTGGCTCGGTTGGCCCTTCCTGCCGCCTCCAGCAGAATGCTGATTTTCCAGTTGGCACCGGCTCCGAGCTCCACCAGGTCACGATTGGCAAACCCGCGCATCAATTTGGGGGCAATCTTGTTGAGAATCGATATCTCCGTGCGAGTGGGATAGTATTCAGGCAGCCGGCAAATATCCTCAAACAACTTCGAGCCTCTAGCGTCATAAAAGTATTTACTGGGAATATATCGCTGCCTGGCCGAGAGGCCGGCCGTGATATCGCCGGCTATCATATCCCGGTACCGACCGTCCAGATGATTGACCACGGCGCATTTTGTTCGCGAACCGTTCATCATGCTGCCCTTTCACATAACTTTACCGGCAGGCTACAAACCGGACTAAATCTCTCGATTGATTAATCACCTCATCGATTGCTTGTATAGTACGGTCGATTTCCCCTTCTGTGGTATCAGGCCCGAGTGATATCCTGACCGCACAATGGGCCTCCTCCGGGTTCAAACCCATACCCTTCAGTACATGTGAGGGCTCCGGGGAACCGGAACGGCAGGCCGACCCTGATGAAATGGCAATCCCCTTTTGGTCCAGGGCCAGTACCAGTGATTCGCCGCGAACCCCCGGTAAAACCATGCACAAGGTATTGGGCAGGTTTTTCCGGGGGCTGCCAACCGTGTGTGCATCTGGTAAGACACTCAAAACGCTTTCCTCCAGCCTGTTTCTCAGGATGCTTATCTGAGCCATCTTCGAAATCCGGTCCGTTGCCAGATCGGCCGCTCTGCCCAGCCCGGCGATTCCCATCACATTTTCGGTTCCGGCCCGCAGACCGTTTTCCTGGCCTCCGCCGCAAATCAGCGGGTCCAAGTTGACACCTTTCTTCACGAAGAGCGCGCCAACTCCCTTCGGTGCGCCGAATTTGTGCCCGGAAATAGAGAGCATGTCGACTCCCAGTTCTGCTACATCAAGAGGGATTTTACCGGCCGCCTGGACTGCATCGGTGTGAAATAACACTCCCGCCTGGCTGGCAATTAGTGACAGCTCCGGGATCGGCTGGATTGAGCCCGTTTCGTTGTTGGCCAGCATGATGCTGATCAGGCAGGTTTCATTGGTAATGGCTGCCTTTAAATCATCAGGTTTCACCTGCCCGTTTTGGCCGACGGGCAGATACGTAACCAAAAATCCCTGGCCTTCAAGCCATCGGCAGGTGTTCAACACTGAAGGGTGCTCTATGCAGGTTGTGATTATGTGTTTTCTGGAGCCGGATAAGGCCATCCCTTTGATCGCCAGGTTATTGGATTCCGAACCGCCACCGGTGAATATAATCCGTTTTGCGGTGCAGTTCATCATAAGTGCCACACTGCGGCGTGCTGCCTCGATTGCGGCGTGACTTTTCCTGCCGACGGCGTATGCGCTGGAGGGATTGCCGTATGTATCCATGCAGGCGATCATAGCCTCTTTTACCGCCGGCTCGATAGGCGTGGTGGCATTGTGATCCAAGTATATTCCCGCTTCGGTTTCCCTCTTCCCGACCGTGTCATCAGAAACGTACTCGCCAGTTCCGGTAACCTTGCCCTTGTTTCCATTGGAGGCCTTGACCACATCGCACAGCAGGGCTTTGTACACCGGGAAACCGGAGATGGGATCATAGCGGGCAAGATCGGTGAGATCGTTGATGCAGGCCTCTTGCCATTCGGAGGAACCGAGCGCGCCGCCGCCCATGCCACTGGCTTCAACGGCTCCCCGGACAATGCCATCGGTTACCATGGCATACATACTTACCTGCCCCCGTCTGGTTCGAATATGTGCCAGGTCGCCGTTTTCGATGCCTCTTTCTTCGGCATCCGCCGTATTGATCGTCACCGTAGGCACCGGTTTTTCCTGACGCAACTCCTTTACGCTGTGATGAAGGGTATGCAGATCGACGTTTGAGCGGGCTCCCGAGTTGAAAACCAGCGGAAACTCTCGTGCCAGTTCCGGCTGGGAAAGGGGGCTTTCACCGGGTTCCACATAGACCGGGAGGGCATCGTAGCCGTGTTCATCGAGAATTGATGAGAATATCTCAAGTTTACCCGAAGGCGTATCGAATCCCGGTTGGCCGTCTCCTCTCAGGAGACCCTTTCCCCATTTTCTGTACTGCATCATGGCAGCAGGAACTTGGATAGTCCCGCCGGAGGCACGAACCTGTTCCGGCGTGAACCCGGAGCCCTTTAACGCATGTGATAAGACCTCTTCCTCAGTTTGCGGATAAAGGTGGCCGTAACCGAGCCTGCGGGCCAGTTCGGCCAGAATGAAGTAATCGGGGCGGGCTTCACCCACCGGCTCGATTACCTTCTCACGAATTCGAAACATGGAGCCGTACCGCATGTACGATTGCATTTCATAATATGTCGTTGCCGGCAGGATGATGTCGGCGTAGGCCATATCGGCAGTCCACTGACGATCGGTGCAGACCAGAAAATCGAGTTCGGCCAGTGTCTTGCGCCAGATATCCGACTGCGGCCATGAGTTGATAATCGAAGCCCCCAGGCTTATTAGTAATCTTATCCTGTACGGGTCTCCTTCGAGCACGGCATCTGGGAGTATATTGGCATGAAACTCCCCGCGGTACATGGTGTAGATGGGGAAGTTGTTGTGCCCCGCCGCTTTTCGAACGTTGGGATTGGGAATGAGCCCCTGGCGATTGACGGGAAAATGATTTTCCCGCATGGTGAAACACATGCCGCCGGGGACATCCAGTTGACCTGCCAGCGCCCATAGAACCATGCTGGCCCGGATGGCGTTCACGGCGCCATCGCTGTACTCCAGGCCGCTGTACATCACCGGCGCTACACCATCGGTGGCAGCGATTTCCCGGGCCAGTCGCCTGACCGTTTCCGCAGGGACCCCGGTGATATTTTCCACTACTTCCGGCCGGTAATGCTGCACATACCGATCGAACTCCTCGAAGCCAACGGCCCAGTTCCTGACAAAGTCATCATCGTATAACTCTTCCTCAATGATGACGTTGCACATACCTAGGGCCAGGGCGCCATCGGTGCCCGGCCGAATAGGGACCCATTCAGAATTCGAATACCCGGCCATTGCGGTTTTTCGGGGGTCAATTACTACTATCCGGGCACCGCGCTTATGAGCCTGTTCGATTCTGTTGAAATCGTGAGGCGGGCAATGCGCCGCCGGATTCTTGCCCCATACCACGATAAGGCTGGCGTTTTCGATATCGGAGAACATGTTGATGAACATGCCTCCCATCGTAACATGGGGGGCGATCATGGCGAAGGAAACATAGCATAGCGCGCCAACACCCAGCGTATTGGGTGAGCCGAAAGGGAAAAGGACGCTGGCTGCCGAGGAGACGGCCACTCCTTTCGGCTGAAATATGTCGCAAAAGGACAACTCAAAGCTGCCGCTTCCGGTATAAACAGCCGTAGCTTCCGGCCCGTAAGCGTCTCTGACTTCATTCAGTTTTTGAACAATGATATCGTAGGCTTCATCCCATCTGATTGGCTCGAAATCGTAAGTGCCCTTGGGCCCGATGCGCTTCATGGGATAAAGTATGCGATCCCGCGAGTAAACCACGTCGCGGGAAAGCTCCCCGACCTTGCATATTGCCCCGTGCGGGGAGGTCTCGTCGGCTCGCACACTGGCTATTTTACCTTCATCATCATATGTGACGATTACCCAGCATCCGGCGGCACAGATCCCGCAAATGGCTCGCTTTTCATTAGGCCCAAGTTCGTTATCCGGCATATTCAAAAAACCTCTTTGCCAGCATCATCAACTCTCTACCTCAATCTCGCCTCCAAAGGCCACATGTCTGGTAATGTGAACCGCCTTTTCCTTTGGCTCCAGGTAGGTCCAGGCGGCGTCTCTGTTCGTTTCCCCATCGACGATTACATCGTAGTAGGAAGCCAGCCCTTTCCACGGACATGTGGTATGGGTATCGGTCAACCTGAGATAGTCGAAATTGACGGAATCCGGCGGGAAATATACATTACTTTCTACGAGCTCGAATTTGTTGCTTTCGGCAAGAACCGTTCCTTTCCATTTTGCTCGTGCCATGTATACCTCCTTGCTATATGAATCGTTCAAATCTGTCTTCCTTGGCTTGGCAGATGGGACAGGTTTTGGGAGGATCGTCTCTGGCACAGAGGTATCCGCATACTCTGCACCGCCAGACTGGATAAGGCAATCCAGAAGCAGTTCCTTCGGGCTGAATTAAAGTTTTCTGTACCTTCCTTTCTTCTTCTGTGGGACGACGGTCCGGTATTGGTTCAGCTTCCCTTTTCCCATCAGCGATCTCTGAAGATACATACAACGCGCAATAGCACATCCCAAATTCAGCCAGATCAGAATCGCGATAATCGCACGGGCAAATTATGTCGATATCATCCACCTTGTTTCCAGAAGCAAGGCGGCACGGGCATGCCCGGTAACCGTATCGCTCCTCGTTGGTCAGCAAACTTTCGAGAAGCATTTTGACGAATTCTACATCCGGATTCAAGTAGTAACCGCTCTGTTCAGTTTCTCTTTTAAGCTGCTGATACAGGTCATCAACTGAAAGATCAATCTGCAATTGATAATGCCTCCCTGGTTTCCTGTTCGCTGAAACCTATAATGCAACGATGGTTATTGATGACCATCGTCGGGAAAGAACACTTTGGATTATGGATTTTTATCTGTGCTAGGGCTTCCTTTCTGTCATCTTCTTTCAGGAGGTCAACATCAACGTAGGCGTACTCAACACCCATATCATTCAGCATTCCCTTTGTTTTTCGGCACCATCCACAGGTGCTCAACGCGTACAGGGTTATGTCTCCCCTGTTATCCCCGTCTACATGTTTAATGCTTTCTCGAAATGACATGTCTCGATCTCCTATCTTTGCGAGGTTTTCTAAGCAAACAACTCTATCATTTTACCCGGATCTGTAGTTGGCATTGAGCAGGAATAATTACGACAAACATAAGCAGTCGCGTTCCCATCGATTTGCCCCAGTTCGCGGGTGTATGCCGCTAACCGATGGATAGCCGGGGCTTTTTCCGCAGGATTAAACAGCACCACCTTGTTCGGGACGAAATGAGTCCTGAGCTCTGTAAGCATGGCTTTCGTGTCCGAAGAGTCAGGATCGCCGGCGATAACGACTTCGCTGCCGGGGCCGATGGCGAAGCTCAGGGCACACATGATCTGAGTATATGCGGCCGGGGCTTTTTCCACATCTGCCGAAAACGCCCGCCCGATCTGCGCCGCCTTTTCTTCCAGTTTCATGTCGGCTGTCATCCGCCCAAGGCGAAGCAGATTCAACATAGCTACCGAGTTTGCCGATGGCGTGGCGCCATCGTAGATTTCCTTCTGCCGGATGAACAGTGCCTCGCCATCATCCGGTGTGGTGAAAAATCCCCCGTTGGCTTCGTCCCAGAAATGATCAATCAGAGTCCGGTTCAAATCGAGCGCCGTCTCCAGATAGCTAACCTCAAATGTTGCCTCGTAAAGCTCCAGCAGCCCCCAGATCAGAAAGGCGTAATCGGTGGCAAATCCCGAAAGTGCAGCTTCACCATCACGATACCGATGCAATAATCGACTTTCCGAAGTTCGCATGTTTGCCAGAATAAAATCGGCGGCCCTTTTGGCCGCATGCGCATATTCAGGTTCGTCGAAGGCCTGGGCCGCTTAGGCCAGCGCCGCAATCATCAGGCCATTCCAGTCGGTCAGGATTTTATCGTCTTTATGGGGATGAAAGCGTTCCTCTCGATATGCAAACAGCTTCTGCCTGTCCGTTTCCCATTGCGATGCTGATTCCTCGGGCAGAGATACTTTCAGATGCAGGATGTTTTGCCCTGTCTTCCGGCGATAGGATTCCTCCTCGAAATTGCCTTCTTTAGTGATGTTAAACAATTCGATAACGGGGTTGGCCCGGTCACCGAGAACCTGCCGGATTTCATCTTCGGTCCATACATAGAACTTGCCCTCTTTCCCTTCGCTGTCGGCGTCTTCTGCGGAATAGAAGGCTCCTTCGGGCACGGTCATATCCCGCAGCACATAGGCGATAATCTCGCGTGCGGTTTGTTCGTATTCCGGCTTGCCGGTGGCCTGAAAAGTCTCGGTATAGGCCATCACCAGCATGGCCTGATCGTAGAGCATCTTCTCAAAATGCGGCACCAGCCATTCCCGATCCGTGGAATAGCGATGAAATCCGAACCCGACGTGATCGTAGATTCCGCCCCGTCGCATGGCCTGCATGGTTTGCTCTGCCATCTGCAGAGCTTTTTTGTCATGTGTGGTTTTCCAGTAACGAAGCAGGAAGAGCAGGTTGTGTGGTATCGGGAATTTAGGAGCGCTGCCGAAGCCACCGTACTCAGGATCAAACCGGGCGGATAGCGCTTCGTAAGCGGAACTCAGCAGATGTCCATTCAGTTCCTCCCCGGGTGTGCCTGGCGATAATTGCTGGATGGTGGAAGTGATCTTCTCGGATGATTCGATTACCTCTATTTTTCGATTTGTCCAGACGTCCTGTATTTTGGGGATTAAATCCAGCATGCCAGTGAGCCCGAACCGGGTTTCCTTCGGAATATAAGTGGCAGCGAAAAAGGGTTTCTTCTCCGGGGTCATGATGATGGTCAACGGCCAGCCGCCGCTTCCCGTCATCATCTGGCAGACGGTCATATAGATGCCGTCGATATCGGGGCGTTCTTCACGGTCAACCTTGATCGAAACGAAGGTGTCGTTCATCAGTTTGGCGACCTGCGCATCCTCGAACGATTCGTGCGCCATCACGTGGCACCAGTGGCAGGTCGAATAGCCAATGGAAAGGAAGATCGGTTTATCTTCCTGCCTTGCTTTTTCGAAGGCCTCATCGTTCCACGGATACCAGTCGACCGGATTATCCGCGTGCTGCAGCAGATAGGGGCTCTTCTCGGAAGCCAGCCGATTTTGATATTTCGTCTCTTTTTGGGATGACATCAAACCATCCTGTAAGAATTATCAATATCATGCCGGTGGGTGAAAAACCCGTCCGGCCAGTTCCGTATCCAGACTCATCAATGCCTCGTTGCTGTTGCCCGCCGAATTAACCTTATCCAGGAGCTTGCCGGCGGTTTCCTCTTCTTCCACCTGCTCCTTGACGAACCATTGCAGGAAGTCTTTTGTGGCGCTATCGTTTTCCTCTCCGGCGAGATCTACCAGTCCGTGGATCAGGCTGGTCACGAACTTCTCGTGTGCCAGCGTTTTTTCGAACATGGCCAGCGGGGACGCGAAATCGGTTTGAGGCTGATCGATTGCCATAAGATTCACCCGATTGCCTTGCTCGTGAATGTAATCGTATAACTTCATGGCATGGGCCATCTCTTCCTGATACTGGACCATGAACCAGTTGGCGAATCCATCGCGTCCGAGTGAAGTGCACGCAGCCGACATCGCCATGTAGAGATAGGCAGAATAAATTTCCTTGTTCACTTGAATATTTAGTGCTTCAGCCATTTTTTCACTTAGCATGATTCGGTCTCCTTTCTATCAAACAAGAGATTCTTCGGTTGCAAAACTCTCTCAGAAAGCCATCTCCGGCTTCCATTCTTTCCACACTTTTCCTGCCAGATTCGGCCCCGGCGTCAGGGTGGGTTTACCAGGTTGCCAGCCGGAGGGGGTTACCTCACCGGTTGCCTTGACATGCTGGAAAGCCTTGACCTGACGGATAAGCTCAGCGACGTTACGCCCGACTTCCGGTGTCATCACCTCCATGGCCACGATCTTCCCTTCCGGATCGATAAGAAAACGTCCCCGGATATCCACGCCAGCATCCTCATCATAAACGCCGTAGACTGCGCCGATCTTTCCACCGGCATCCGATAGCATGGGGAAGGGTACGCCACCTTCGACCATCTTGGATAGTTCTTCCTCCTGCCATATTTTGTGAGTGAATCGGCTATCGGTACTCAGGGAAAGAACTTCGACTCCGAGGGATTTTAACTCAGGATACTTGACGGCAACTGCCGAAAGTTCCGTCGGTCAGACGAAGGTGAAATCGCCCGGATAAAAACAGATGACCACCCACTGTCCCTGATAATCGGATAGCCTGATATTTTTGAAGCCGCCGTCCAAATAAGCAGCAGCTTCGAAATCAGGTGCCGGTTTACCTACATGTGCTAGCACTTTCGTTACCTCCTTTTGTTGTGAACCGGGTGATGCTGCGGTTACATCCTCTTCCGGCAAAATAGGTCCTTTAGAGGGTTGTACGCAGCCGTCTTTCGGCTCGGTCATTTTGCTTTCCTCCTATACTTCGATGCAGTTCTGCCACACTCCGTGGACATTGCAATAGGAAACAGCACAAAAGGATTTGAACTGGTCCATCGATGGCACATGGAAGGTGACATTCGGATCGGTGTAGGTGGGAGCGAAAGCGGCCCTGCCCAGGTTTATCGCCTGACCATCTGGTTTGATCCCATACAGTTCAATCCAGGAAATGTGATGTTCAACGGTGTTGGGATGCGGCGTTTCTTTGCCGACCACCACGTGAACCACCTTCTCCTGTCCTGGTCCCTGCCCTGTTTTCACCTCCAGGAAGGGAACGTGCTTTTCCTTGCCTTCTGCCTCCGGGCCTTTCAAAATGTCTGCAAATCTCACCATAACCTCCTCAAATATTAATGCCTGCTGCCATCGATGCGAGCAGGCGGGAAACCGTTTCGTTTAACCTCCAAATTAAATCAATTCTAGCTATAATTACCCCCTTTTGCGATATGCCCCTGGCTAAACGAATTTTCCCTCTTTGTGCTTTTGGGCAATAGTATCGGCCAGATTATCCAGAGCCTTGAACTCAGCCTCTTTGGGGAATCCCTTGCTCAACACAGGATCGAGAAGTTCCACCTTAAGATTGGGTATCATCCCGGCAAGTTGCTCAACAGTCCTGCCTCCCCAGCCATATGACCCGATGATGGAAGCAAATTTCAGATTAGGTCTTATGGCATTTGCTACGAAGGCTGCATAAGCAACATTCGGATGAGGCCCGGCAAGGACAGTGGGCGTCCCGATGACGATGGTCGCCGCATCCACCAGCGCTATTGCCAGTTTCCCCAGGTCAGTTACTGTGAGATCGAATTGCTTCACAGTGACGCCCCTTTGAACTAAAGCCTGAACAAAGTATTCGACCATTACACGGGTGCTGGCATGCATGGAGATATAGGGCAGAACCACAATGTTTTTGGGATCATCGAAGGCCCAACTGTGGTACGCTTCAATGATAAATTCCGGATTGTCATGCATGGGCCCGTGGCTGGGAGCGATGATTTCAATGGGATATTCTTTGATTTTCTCCATATTTTTCTGGATGATGGTTCGGAAGGGCATCATGATTTCCGTATAGTACCGACTGGCTGCCTCATAAACCTGCCCTTCATCAGTTACATACAGGTCGGTTGATGCCAGATGTGATCCGAAGAAATCACATGAAAACAATATCTTTTCTTCTCTCAAGTACGTCAGCATGGTCTCCGGCCAGTGGACCCATGGAGCGTGGATGAACTCCAGAGTCCTGTCTCCCAGCGAGATGGTCTCTTTATCATTGACCGATATGAATCTCTCTTCGGGAATCATGAGCAGGTCCATGAGCATATCCTTGCACTTGGGTGTGACAACAACTTTTGCTTCGGGATATTCTTCCATGACCTTGGGAATAGCGCCGGAATGATCCTGTTCCGCATGATTGGCAACAATATAATCTATATTCGCAACCCCAAGCTGGTTCAGGTTATTCATGAGCACATCCTGTGTTGAGGGGTCCACCGTATCGATAAGGGCAATTTTTTCGCTGCCCTTAACTAAATACGAATTATAGGTTGTGCCGTCAGGAAGCGGTATCAGCGCATCAAATAACCTTCTATCCCAGTCTACTGCACCTGCCGAGTAGATGTTTTGCTTTATTTCTCTGGCAGCCATTTTGCTGATCCATTAGTCCATTATTTTAAAATCACTCTTGGCAGCTCCACAAACGGGACACATCCAATCATCAGGGATATCCTCAAACAGTGTGCCCGGAGCAATGCCACCATCGGGGTCGCCCAGTTCAGGGTCATAGACATAGCCACAAACTGTGCATTCGTATTTTGCCATTTTGGGAACCTCCTTTACTTCTTTGATGTATGATGGGGCTGTTGTGGGTGTAGTGCCTCTTTTTACCTGCTGATAGTAGGAATAGGTTATGGGTTCCTCCTGCCTCAAAAGCTCGGCAGCTACCAGCTCTCCGATAAATAAGGTATGCGTTCCGGCATCTGCTTTCGAAATTACTTTCGCCTCAAATGTAGCAATAGCATTCTCGTTGATTACCGGAGCGCCGGTAACATCTATTCCATAATCTATGTCCTTGAGCTTGTCCACATCTTGACCTGACCTGAATCCCAGGCTCCCGATGAAATTTAGCGGCGTATCCTGTGCCAATACGGAAGCAGTAAAAACCCCGCTCTTTTCGATTAGATCATGAGTGAAATTATTCTTGTTTATGCTTACTAGAATTGTCGGGGGTTCCGAGGAAACCTGAATCACCGAATTGGCGATCTGAGCATTGATTTTTCCACTGTCACTGGCTCCGATTACATATAACCCATAACTGATTTTGTACAAGGCTTTGGTGTTCATAATAAAACCCTCCTTTTTATTATTAAGACCAGGTTAGCCTGGCGATTCATTGCCTGTATTAACTTATCTCTCGTCCTTCTATATCGTTTTTTTAAATTTATCCTTTGGAGCGCCGCAAATCGGACATTCGTCAGGGGCATTTCCGTCTTCAATGTCCCCGCAGACGGTGCATACGTAGTATGCCGTTGATTCCTCGGAAACCATGTGATCAATGGCCTTTTTGTAGAGCCCGGCGTGCTCTCGCTCTACATCCCGAACGAAGCTGAATTGCTTAGCAACAGCCGGATTATTCTCTTCAGTTGCTGTTTTTATGAGTTCGGGGTAGGCATTGGTAGCAAAATTTTCGTGCTCGAAAGCGCTTTCGAGATTGGTCTGTGTATCGGAGATGGCTCCCAAAAAGCGCTCGTGATGGTAGGCATGAACCTCTTCGGCCTCAGCGACGGCACGAAAGAGCGCCGCCATCTGAGGAAAACCTTCCTGATCCGCTTTCATGGCAAACGTCCGATTCCTCATGCTGGCTTTCGATTCTGCCTCAAAACCCATTTTCAGGTTATAAAGCGTCTTAGCCCCTTTAATGCCCGGAACTTCATGTGGGGCTAGATTATCAGCATCGGCCCCACATATCGGGCATGCTGAAGGTTTTTCCGGGCCTATTTCAAAGTGAGAACAGTTAGTACACTTCCACATAAGAAGGACCTTTCAAATTAGTAATTCTCGGCCAGCAATTCATAATAGGCTTGAGGATGAGCGCATGCCGGGCATTCGTCCGGGGCCTCCGTTCCCTCGTGAACATATCCGCAATTCCGGCATTTCCATTTCACAACTTTGTCCTTTTCAAAGACCGTTCCGGCTTCGATGTTCGCCAGCAGCTTCCGGTATCGCTTTTCATGCTCGGCTTCAACTTCAGCGATTTCTTTGAAGACATTGGCAACTTCTTCGAAACCCTCTTCTCTGGCTACCTGCTCGGCATCTTTATAGAGTTTAGTCCACTCCATGTTTTCGCCGTCAGCAGATGCCTTGAGATTCGCGGCAGTATCTCCGATGACCCCGGCAGGAAAGGAGGCGATGATTTCCAACTCTCCGCCATCCAAAAATTTGAAGAACCGTTCGGCATGCTCTTTTTCATTGGCGGCGGTCTCGGTGAAAATTCCTGAGATCTGTTCGTAGCCGGCTTTCTTCGCAACCGAAGCGAAAAAAGTGTACCGGTTCCTTGCCTGCGATTCTCCGGCAAATGCCGCCAGTAAATGTTGTTTCGTTTTGCTTCCCTTTAGTTCCATTTTCCCCTCCTTTCTTTTTCAATGCGGGAGTTCATCTCCCGCACTCTGATTGATTTCAAAAGAGCTCGTTTTCGCTCTCTTCAATCGCGTGCTTCAGTTCGGCCTCCAGCTCGGGAGGCAGACCCTCAATGTCCACGTTCAGGAATCCGCGCACGATCATCGCGGTCGCATCATCGCGGGTGAGACCACGCGCCATTAGGTACTCTACCTCTTCTTCGGCAATCTTCCCGACTGCCGCTTCGTGAGAGAGATCGACATTGGGCACCCGGCCAATGAGTTCCGGTACTGCCTGTATGATGCCCCCTTCGCTGAGGATCAGCCCGTTACATTCCAGATGTCCGATCACTTCCGGTTTGTTGGCCTGTATATCCCCGCGCGCAATAACTGTACCTCCAGTAGTGATCGTCCGTGAAATGATCTCTGCCCGGGCACCTTCGGCATCCAGTATCACCCGAGCGCCGACGTCTATGTGAGAACCCTCCGGCGCCACCAGCACACTGTTGAAACGGGCCAGGGCATTCCGACCCACCAAATGAGCGGTAGGATACATCTGCATGCTTCGAACTGGCTTCATGGAAACATAATTATTAAGAAAGACACCGTCCTCTTCAACGATGATCCCGCTGCGTGGCCTGACCTCGACCTCCGATGCCCAGTTGTGAATCATGGTAAAAGTCAGCTTAGCCCCTTTCTTTACATAAAACTCTGAAACGCCGAGGTGCAGTCCCGCTGACATCGGGTGAGTGGTACATCCCGTAATGATATGCAGCTCGGACCCTTCCTCAGCCATGACGATGTTATGAACTCGCTGGGTTATGTTTTTGTGTCCCAGGTAAAGACATGCCTGAACCGGCAACTCCGCTTTGACTCCCGGTAACGTACGGATGAAGTAGCCGTCGCTCTCGTTTAGTTCCAAATGTGCCGTATATTTATCCGCATCAACCTTGACCACATTCCACCTGTAATCATCCAGCCAGCTGTATTTGCTCAGAGCCTCGGACATGCTCATTACCTCTACTCCTTCTTGAACGGTAGAGAAATGGACTGGTGTCTGGTCTTTCTGAACAAAGGTACCGGAGCGTTGGCTCTTATCATCCACCATCACGCCGGCACTCAGCATACTGGCCTTCTCATCATCCGGCAGACGTGAAAGGTCTTCCTCATACTCAAATTTATCCTCGCCTGTTGAATAATGGCTCAAATCAATATCTCGTCCCAGCGCTGCTGCTTTATCGATGGCTTTTTGCGCTAGTTCCTGACTATTCTGCTTAATTACCTTTGGCATGTTCGACACTCCTCGAATCCTTGCTCCTTGATACAATCCAGAATCTCCATGGATTCTCCCTGAGAGATAATGACTCCATTGATCATCACGTACCCTCTCCCGGCACAGACATAGTTGAGGATATGCCCGGTATGGGTGATGATCAGGCCAGAACGTTTTCGGGTACGATGGAGACTCTTCTGCAACAGTTGATTGGTCATCTCGCCGATGAGTCCCATATTCACCAGGTCAACACCCGATTCAGGTTCATCCAGAAGCACCATATCCGGGCTCTGGGCCATAAGTTGCAGAAGCTCGGATCGTTTGATCTCACCGCCGGAGAATCCCCGGTTAACCTCGCGGTCTAACAGGTCTACCATGTTCAGTTGTCCGGCGAGCTTATCCACCTCTCCTTCTGCCGTTTCGGCTCGCATCGAAGCAACTACCAAATCCCTTGTTCGCACGCCCTTTACAACCGGTGGCCGCTGGAATGACATACCGATCCCCAGCCGGGCCCGCTCGTCAAGGGTGGTGTGGGTAATATCCTCTCCTTTGAAAATAATCTTGCCGTCCGTGATCTGATATCGCGGGAAACCCATAATGGCCATTAGAAGCGTCGTCTTCCCGCTGCCGTTTGGCCCGAACAGCGTCTGTGTTTCGCCCACGTTGATCGAGAGATTTACCCCGTGCAATATCTCCTGGCCCTCTACTTCGACGTGTAAATCGCTAACCTGCAGCATTAAATGATTTCTCTCTTTGTTCATGTGACGTGCCTCATTTCATGAAATATTTGATCAGTCTGTTCATAACCGTTTCGACCGGACTGTAATCTTCAATTAGCTCGATCCCCTCTTCTTTAACTGCTCTATCGCACGAAATCCTGCCCGCCGGGTAATAACGTATTTGCAATCATAGATCAAATCGATAGCCTTGGCAATATCCATTTTCCCGTACTTGAGGTTAACATAACGAGTCCCCAGAAGCTGGAACGCGTCCCTTTTGATTTCATAGATCAGGAAGCCAGGGATGCTGAGCGATCTTGCGCATGGTTTCGGGATCGATTCGCTCATCCGAAAGGTCCACACCACATCCGCCACAAGAGACCGGTTCGCTGAAGATGCTCATATTCCTCCTTCTTCGTAGAGTGTGAGAGCATGTCTCCTGCACTACAGAACTAATTTTCTATCAGTTTCTTGCCTGCCTCAAAAGCATCTTGCAATGCTGTGGGATGCTCTTTTACAGCGCCTTTCTTATCAACTTTGGCATAGGTCAGTTCGCCTGTAAATTTCACGTCGATCACGGCGAACCAGCTTTTCAGAATCGGCCGGGCGGAATCGAAATTGTTCTTGAAACCGGTTCCGCCAACTGAAAGAAAAAGTCCTTTTCGTTCGCCTCCGGAATTGAGGGCCAGTTTTTGTTTTAGCTCGTATTTGATTGCCCACAATGCCTGGCATCGGTCAATCAATGCTTTTGCCTGAGCTGTGAGACCCATGAAAAACATCGGCGATGCGATGATGATTCGATCTGCTTCCCTCAATTTGGGGTAGACGGACTGCATATCGTCATCGATGACGCATTTTCCTTCTTTCAGGCACCCATCGCAATGGCGGCATGGGGAGATATTGAGCCTGCCGACCTCTATGGTTTCGGTTTCAGCTCCGGCGCTCCTGGCTCCGGCCAGAGCCTGTTCCAACAGCAGGTCCGTATTTCCACCTCTGCGCGGGCTTGCAGCAATTCCAAGCACTTTCATTTATTGCCGTCCATTTTTGGGGTCAAAGACCCAGCTTTTCCTTCAAACGATCTCGATTGAACCCGATTACTATTTCATCACCTATGACTATCACAGGCACTCCCATTTGGCCCGAGATCCGGATCATCGCTTCGCGGGCATTCTGGTTATCCAGTACATCAAATTCCTCAAAACTGATCCCGTTTTCTGTCAAAAAGCCCTTTGCTCTCTTGCAGTGCGGGCAGGTGGAGGTTAAATAGATTCTGATTTCCTTTGACTGGTCCATTTAACCATCCTTTTTTAGCCCGGTCAAGACAAGGCTTGCCAGTATCAGGCTTTCTTTAACCAGATCGTCAATGGTGAGCAAGCCTGCGAATTTGCCGCCATTGTTAACCACCGGCAAATAACAAATTCCGTGATTTGCCATTATCTTGGCGGCATCAACAATATCAGAACCGGCCGAAACTTTGGGAACATGGTTAATCACTAATGAATCGGCACGTTCATGCCTGGGATCGTGGTCTTTAGC
>Ga0180432_10000845_pt1 | contig 49646 bp, 24 predicted proteins | sample SS_ome_10_FD_132414 | JGI IMG/M metagenome (GOLD analysis project Ga0180432, IMG submission 132414) | Hypersaline lake sediment archaeal communities from the Salton Sea, California, USA - SS_1_MS_2 metaG | ecosystem: Environmental > Aquatic > Non-marine Saline and Alkaline > Hypersaline >...
ACCGATCTCAGCCTTCAGATTTCAGCAACGTGTAGGGGCGGGGCTTGCCCCCGCCCAGACCGCAGGAACGTCTGCAGGTGTCGGAATGCGGCTTTGGACCGCGGGCTTCCAGCCCGCAGCACCCCGGCGACCCGGTTCTGAACACCAAGGAGGGGACGGCCTTCGCGTCCACGGCGAGTTTTTCTCCCAGGGTGGGAAGAGCGGAGGCCGGTTGATCGACCCGTCTACGGAAGAGCGTCTGAAGCCCATCCTGTTCTTCCATGAGCACGATGAAGAACCGGCTCATGGCGTCTTTGGAGGGAACGGCGTTTCCGCCGCACAGCGGATTGAAGCCGCTCGGATCGCCGAACCTCCGGCTTCGCCGGAGGATTCGCCTCCCACAAAGGGTTCCCGTCCGTGCTGTGGGTTGCATCAATGCGGTGGCGGCAAAGCACGGCCAACACGGGTCACAGGTGACGGGTACCAGACCATGCAAAATGCTGCAGCTCCCTTGCACTCCTGCCATGGGTCGGGGGTGAAATTTCCCGAAAAAACCCGTGCACCCCCCTGAGGACCTGGAATTCGAGGGTCACCCCGGGGTATTTCCATGGAGACGGGCTACGGAAAGAAGGGGAGGCCCACGACTTGCCGACAGCGCGAATGCCTCCGCATCGGCCCCTCTTGCCGCGTTGTACGGGGCATGGTACAGTCTTGCAGCGTGGAGCCTTTACGGCGCGTTCCGGCCGAAGGAGCATCCCTTGGTGCGGTATTCCGACATCTTGAACCGGATTTCCAAGAAGCACGGCGCGAAGCCCTCGGCGGGAAAACCGCTGAGCGAGGAGGAGGTCCAAAAGGACGATCTGAGCGGGAAGGTGAACCTGCCCCCGCCTGCAAACGCCCCGCCGCCGGGGCCGTTGCAGGAGCCCACTCAGGAGATCAGCCGGGGGATCATGTCCCGCCTCTTCAAGAACGCCCTGGACGCTCCGGAATCCCCCGCACGGGGGGGGCCGACGTTTCCCCCGTTGCCCCTCGCGGAGGCAACGGACGCGCGGCCGAAGGAGGCCGAGGTTCCCCTTTCCGCCCCGCCTCCCGGCGAGGTGCGCGGGTTCCGGAACCGGACGGAGCTGCTGAAGTTCGCCTCGCTCCTGATCACCGACATCGAGGACGCGCTGAACGAGGGGTAGGGCCTGGATATCGCCGTTTCGATCTGATTGTGGAAGGTGTGTCAATCATGGGCGCGTACGCCAGGGACGTCAAACGCGGGATGGTCCTGGACATGAACGGGACGCTTCACAAGGTCGTGGGCATGTTCCACGGCACGCCCGGGAACAAGCGGGCCTTCATCCAGATGGACCTCAAGGACCTGAAGTCGGGCAACGTGGTGAAACGCAAGTTTTCCGTCACGGACGACGTGGAGATCGCCTTTCTGGACACGAGGCCCATGGAGTACCTCTACCGGGACGGGGAGCAGTTCGTGTTCATGGATCTGGAGACGTTCGAGCAGTTCCCCCTGGGCGAGGAGGTGGTGGAGAACAACATGCAGTTCATCCGGGAGAACGCGCAGGTGAAGGTGGTCTACTACGAGGGGAAGCCCATTTCCCTGGACCTTCCGGCGGCGGTGGTGCTGACGGTGTCGCAGACCGAGCCGGGGGCCAAGGGAGACACGGTGTCCAACGTCTTCAAGCCCGCCACCCTGGAGACGGGCATGGAGATCAAGGTCCCCCTCTACATCGAGGAGGGGGAATCCGTGAAGGTGGACACCCGGTCGGGTGCCTTCCTGGAGCGTGTGAAGGAATAGGCACGTGGATGGCAGATCGCGGATCGCGGCGGGCTCCGGAAGGGGCCATTGGACCGCCGCCCGGAGGCGGGGGGCGGTGGTGCTTGCGGCGGTGCTTCTCGCGACCGCCTCCTTGGCGGCCGCGGCGGAGGACCGGGAGGGGGAGAGCGCCCTGCCTCCCCTGCAGGCGGGGGAGGGCGCGGGTCCCGCGGCGTCGTCCGAGGGGCCGCCCCCGGGGGCGGCCTTCGTGCCGTGGCGGGACTGGTCGACGGGGCAGAAGGTGAGGCCCCTGCCGCGGATCAACCTCGACTTCGCGGCGGGCGCCTTCCAGCCGGGACTGGGTTTGCCCGGCATGCAGGAGATGGGGTCCGGCCTTCTCTACGAGGACGCCTTCTACAACGGTCCGGCGGCGCGGATGGAGGCCGGGTACGCTTTCGCGCCTTCGCTTTCCGTCTCGCTGGGCTATTTCGGCGGCCTGATGGAGGGGAATGACGTCCAGGCGAAGATCGGGGGGAAGGACTACTACCTCTATTTCCGGACGTTGTCGTACAACGCGATCTACGTGGGCGGCCGGTTCCAGATCCCGCTGGCGCTGATCGGTCCGGACCTGTTCCGGTTTTCGCGGGCGCGGCAGCCGCGCGGTGTGGTGTTTTCGTTGAAGCTGGCGCTGGGCGGCGTTTCCCTGGGGGCCTTGTCGATGGAGCGGGAGGATCTGGCGGCCTCGACGTGGGAGACGGTGCGGATCTTCGAGAACACGAAGAACGTCTACGTGGCGTTCGGGATGCAGCTGGATTTCCGGTGGGGGTGGGGATCGGGCGGCCTGGAGGTGGAATGGCAGCGTTTCGGGAAACCGAGCGCGACGGTCGAGGCGCCGGGAAGCCGCGAGGCCCTCTCCGGGGCGTTCATCGGCCTGGCCTTCTCCCTGCACTTCTAGCCACGCTTCCGGGCGTTTCGGGCCTCAGAGCCTGTGAAAGAATTCGCCGGATTCATTCGTTTCGGCCGATCGGGAATTCCATTTCAACGGCAAGGGCGAATTCTCCCACCGGCTCTATCGATCGCTTCGCGATCGGAATACAACGCCCCTTCCCTCCCCTTTTTTTTCGAATGACTTCAGGGGGGGGGCTGGGGGGGACATCGTCCCCCCAGAAACGGAGAGGATGTGGAAAAATCCCCTTGCCTGGAACCACCTGGATTTTTTCACAGCCTCTCAGGCCTTGCCGGGCCGCTCATTCCTTCGCCTCGGAGAGGGGGACGGGTTTCCCCTCCTCGTCATCGACGTTGCCCATGGACTCGAAGAAGAGGTGATCCTCGCTGGTCTTGACGAGGATGCGGCTGCTTTCCTGGAACTCGCCGCGCAGGATCGCCTCGGAGAGGGGGTCCTCGATGAAGCGCTCGATGGCCCGCTTGATGGGGCGGGCGCCGTAATCGGGGTTGTAGCCCTGGTCGATGAGGAATTCCTTCGAGGGTTCGGTGAGTTCGAGTTCGATGTTCCGATCCTGGAGGCGTTGCTTGACGCCCTTGATCTCGATTTCGATGACGCCCTTCATGTCTTCGCGGGTGAGCTGCTTGAAGACGATCACGTCGTCGACGCGGTTGAGGAACTCGGGGCGGAAGGCCCTTTCCACCTCCTTGACGAGCATCTCCTTCATCTTCTCGTAGGACTGGTCCTTGGAGGTGGACTGGAAGCCGAGGGCCTGCTGGCTCTTGATCACCTCGGCGCCGAGGTTGGAGGTCATGATGAGGATGGTGTTCTTGAAGTCGACGTGCCGGCCGAAGGAGTCGGTGAGCCGTCCTTCCTCCATGATCTGGAGGAGCATGTTGAAGACGTCGTGGTGGGCTTTTTCGATCTCGTCGAGCAGGACGACGGCGTAGGGGCGGCGGCGGATCTTTTCGGTGAGCTGGCCGCCTTCCTCGAAGCCGACGTAGCCCGGGGGGGCGCCCACGAGCCTCGAGACGTTGTGCTTTTCCATGAACTCGGACATGTCGACGGAAATGAGGGCGTCCTCCTCGCCGAACATGAACTTGGCCAGGGCCTTGGCGAGAAGGGTCTTCCCGCAGCCGGTGGGCCCGACGAAGACGAAGGAGCCGATGGGCCGCCTCGGGTCCTTGAGCTGGGCGCGGGAGCGGCGGACCACCCGGGCGATGGCCTTGATGGCCTCGTCCTGGCTGATGACCGACTCGTGGATCTTCTCCTCCATCTTCAACAGCCGCTCGGCTTCGCCGGCTTCGAGCCGCGTCAGGGGCACGCCGGTCATCTTGGAGACGGTCTCCGCGATGATCTCGTCGTCGACCACTCCCTCCTCCTCCTGCGAATGGTGCTGCCATTCCCGCTGGAGGTTCTCCTTCTTCTTCCGGAGCCGCCAGGCGGAGTCGCGCAGGCGCGCGGCGCGTTCGAAATCCTGGGCGGCCACGGCCTCGTCCTTCTCCTTCTCGAGCTGGCGGATCTCGTTCTCCAGATCCTTCAAATCGGGCGGCTTGGTCATGGCCTTGAGCCGGACGCGGGCCCCCGCCTCGTCCATCACGTCGATGGCCTTGTCGGGGAGGAAGCGCCCGGTGATGTAGCGCGAGGAGAGCTCCACGGCCATGGACAGCGCCTCGTCGGTGTACCGGATGCGGTGGTGGGCCTCGTACTTGTCCTGGAGGCCCCGCAGGATCTCGTTGGTCTCATCCTTGTTGGGCGGGTCGATCACGATGGTCTGGAACCGCCGCTCCAGCGCCCCGTCCTTCTCGATGTACTTGCGGTACTCGTCGAGCGTGGTGGCCCCGATGCACTGGATCTCCCCCCGGGACAGGGCGGGTTTCAGCACGTTGGACGCGTCGATCGCGCCTTCCGCGCCCCCGGCGCCCACCAGCGTGTGGAGCTCGTCGATGAAGAGGATCACGTTCTTCACGCGGCGGACCTCCGTCATCACCGCCTTGATCCGCTCCTCGAACTGGCCGCGGTACTTGGTGCCCGCCACCATCATGGCCAGATCCAGCACCACGATCCGCCGCTCGCGCAAGAGCTCCGGCACGTTGCCCTTCACCACGTCCTGGGCCAGCCCCTCCACGATGGCCGTCTTGCCCACGCCCGCCTCGCCCAGCAGCACCGGGTTGTTCTTCGTCCGGCGCGACAGGATCTGGATCACCCGCTCGATCTCGTCCTTCCGCCCGATGACGGGGTCCAGCTTGCCTTCCCGCGCGAGCTGCGTCAGATCCCGCCCGAACGCGTCCAGCGCCGGGGTCTTCGACTTCTGCGCGCTCGGCTTCTCCGCCGTGCTCGAGATGTCCGCGCCCAGCAGATCCAGCACCTGCTCCCGGACGTCCTCGAGCCGCAGGCCCAGGTTGATCAGGACCCGCGCCGCCATCCCGTCCTGCTCCTTCAGAAGCCCCAGCAGAAGATGCTCGGTCCCGATGTAGTTGTGCCCCAGGTTCGCCGCCTCCTCCATGGCGAGTTCCAGCACCTTCTTCGCCCGCGGCGTGAACGGCAGCTGGCCCACCGGCTTCACCGCCCCCCCCGACTGCACCTGCTTTTCCACCTCCAGCCGGACCTTCTTCAACTCGATGTCCATGTTGCGCAGCACGCTCGCCGCGACCCCGCTTTCCTCCTGGACCAGCCCCAGGAGGATGTGTTCCGTCCCGATGTAGTCGTGATTGAATCGTTGCGCTTCCTGACGGGCGAGGCCCATGACCTTCCGCGCCCGGTCGGTGAATCGGTCGAACATCTATCCGTCCCTCCTGTCGTACAGCCTTCCGGCGTGTGGCTCGTGGTCCGTCTCCCCCCGTGTCCGCGGGGGAACTTCTCCGCCTCCACCCTCAGCATACCGGGTTTCGGGACGCGCGAAAAGAGGGGGCGGGTCATCCCCGGGAGGGCTTCAGGCGGTCCCGGATGAGGCGGGCCCGGACGATGTCGCGGTCCGCCGCCGGCAGCTCCTCGCCCTCCCCTTTCTGCAGGTGCGCCGGGAGGGTCAGCACCAGAAGCTCGTTGAGGCGCTGCATGTCCATGCCTTCCACCAGCCCCATGTTCACCCCCATCCGGACCGCCGAAAGGTGGTCGAGCGTCTCTTCCGAGGCGATCTTCCGCGCGTGCTGGAGCATCCCGAGCGCCCGGAACACCCGGTCTTCCAGAAGCACCCGGTCCTCCTTCATCCACAGCTCCCGGGAACGGCGCTCGTATCCCGCGATCTTGGGCACGATCCTCAGCAGATCCTCGATCAGCTCCTCCTCCGTCCGCCCCAGCGTCACCTGGTTCGAGATCTGGTAGAAGTCCCCCGTGGCCTGGGTCCCCTCCCCGTACAGGCCCCGCACGGCCAGGTTGATCTTGGACACGGCCTGGAAGACCTTGTCGATCTGCTTCATGAAGACCAGTGCCGGAAGGTGCAGCATGATCGAGGCCCTCAGGCCCGTCCCCACGTTCGTCGGACAGACGGTGAGGTACCCGAACTGGGAGGAGAACGCGTATTCCAGGTGCTTCTCCAGATTCGCGTCCATATCCATGGCCTCCTCGAAGGCCTCCGTCAGCGCCTGCCCCGGCTTCAGGACCTGGATGCGAAGGTGATCCTCCTCGTTGATCATCAAACTGTGCGTCTCGCTGGGGCCGAACGCGACCCCGCACTCGCCCTCGCAACCGGCCAGCTCCTTGCTGATGAGGTGGCGCTCGACCAGGAGCATCCGGTCCAGCGAGGAAACGTCGGTCAGGTCCACGTACGCGATGTCGCCGAGACCCGCGCGCCCGATGGCGGCGCGGATCTTCCCGGCCACGGCCTGGCGGTCCTCGTCGTCGGCCCGCGTGAGGAAACGGTGGCCCTTGAGGTTCCGCGCGAGACGGACCCGGGCGCTGATCACGATGTCGCTGTCGGGACCCGAGCCCCGGAGCCACGCGCCCCCGACCTTGGCGAGCTTCTCAAGATGCATCGGACTCCTCCATGCGCCGGATCTCGTCCCGGACGCGCGCCGCCTCCTCGTAGTCCTCGCTCTTCACCAGTTCCGCCAGCGAGGACTTCAACTTCCTCCGTCGCATCTCCTGCGCCACCTCCTTCCCCGCCCGGGACGGGATCCGCCCGCGGTGCTGGGAAGCCCCCCCCTGGATCTTCTCCACCAGCGGCACGAGATTCTTGTGAAACACATCGTAGTCGTTCGGGCAGCCCATCCTCCCCTTCGCCCGGAACTCCCCGAAACGGATCCCGCAAAAGGGGCATTGCGCCATCCCCTCCTCGCCCAGCGCCTTGATCTGCTGCTGGATCATCCCGCCGAGGATTTCCTGGAGGCTCGGCGCCTTGCCCACCACGCCCTTCTTCTGCGCGCACGCCTCGCAGTAGTGCCGCTCCTTCTGCTCCCCCTTCTCGATCTCCGTCAGGTGCACCGTCGCCACTTCCTTGCCGCAGTTGTCGCAGAGCATCGGTTTCTCCCCTTCCAAGATCCCCGAAACGTCCCTCTATTATAGAATCCCCCGAGGCGCCGTTCAACGCCAAGGCCCGGGGAGGCTTTCGCGCTGTCGGACTTTTTTGGGGTTGCCGTCGCGTCGAGATTGTAGATTTCAGATTCGAGATGTTTGTTTTGCGGTTCCTGGGGTTGAGTGGTTGTGTGGCGCGGTCTGTAACCCGTAGCTTGTAAACAGGCTCGGTCTGTACCCTGGTTCCCGTAACCCGTGCTGGCCGTGCTTTGCTACAAACGGATCGTAGCAGCCCACAGCACAAACAGGCTACTGGTTAATGGTTACGAACAATCAAGACAGCCACAGCGCGAAGGCATCGCCCGGCAAAAAGGCGTGCACTTCGCCACGCGTTTGGCCCATCATGGGAGAAAGAGATCCGTATCCCCGCTTCCCCGCCTTCGTGCAAAGGAGGAGACATGGCCATCGAATCCGTGAATCCCACCACCGGAGAGCGCATCCGGCGCTACGAGGAATGGTCCCCCGCCCGCGTCGACAAGGCCCTCGTGGACGCCGAGGACGCCTTCCCCCCCTGGCGGGACGCCGGCCTCGAGACGCGCCTCGGCCTCCTCCGCGCTTGCGCTTCCCTCCTCAGAAGGGACGCGGACACGCACGCCTCCCTCATCACCACCGAGATGGGCAAACCCGTCCGGCAGGCACGCGCCGAGGTCGAAAAATGCGCCTGGGTCCTGGAACACTACGCCGACAAGGCCCCCGACTTCCTCGCCCCCGACCCCGCACAGACGGACGCCGCCTCGAGCTACGCCGCCTTCCGGCCCCTGGGCCCCCTCCTCGCCGTCATGCCCTGGAACTTCCCCTACTGGCAGGTGTTCCGCTTCGCGGCCCCGGCCCTGGCCGCCGGCAACGCCGTGCTGCTCAAGCACGCCTCCAACGTCCCCGCCTGCGCCACCGCCATCGAACAAGTCTTCCGGGACGCCGGCCTGCCGGAGGCCGTCTTCCAGACCCTCCTGATCGGCGCCCCGGCCGTCGAGAGGCTGCTGGAGACCGACGCGGTCCGGGCCGTCACGCTCACCGGCTCGGAGGCGGCGGGCCGCAAGGTCGCCCGCAAGGCCGGCGACCGGCTGAAGAAGTCCGTGATGGAACTCGGCGGATCCGACCCCTTCGTCGTTCTCGAGGACGCCGACGTCGAGGAGGCCGCGAAGACCGGCGCGCTTTCCCGGTGCCAGAACTCCGGGCAGAGCTGCATCGCGGCCAAGCGGTTCGTGGTCGTCGAGGCCGTGTTCGAGCGGTTCCTGGAGCGGTTCCGCGCCGCGATGGAGGCGCTCGTGACGGGCGATCCCGCCGAGGAGGCCACCGACGTCGGTCCCCAGGCCCGCGGTGAATTCCTGGACGTTCTCGAGAAGCAGGTGGCGGGGTCCGTCGGGAAGGGCGCCGGGATCGTCCTCGGGGGAACGCCGCTCGAGGGGCCCGGCTTCTTCTACCCGCCCACGATCCTCACGGGCGTCGCGCGGGGCATGCCCGTGGCCGACGAGGAGGTCTTCGGGCCCGTGGCGCCGGTGTTCCGCGTCGCCGACGAGGCGGAGGCCTTGCGCGTGGCCAACGACTCGCGGTTCGGGCTGGGGGCCTCGGTGTGGACGGCCGACGCGGCGCGCGGCGAGCGGTTCGCGGCCCGGGTGGAGGCGGGCGCCGTCTTCGTCAACGGGATGGTCAAGAGCGACCCCCGGCTTCCGTTCGGCGGCGTCAAGCGGTCCGGCTTCGGCCGCGAACTGGGCCGCTACGGGATGCTCGAGTTCGTCAACGTCCAGACGGTCTGGGTGCGGTGAGAGGAAGCCGCAAAGATGGATGTTCTACGATCGATGGGCGATGTCGAAAGGGATTGTAGATTTCGGATTTCAGTCAGCCATGAACCTTCGGCTCTCCCGGAAACCATGAAAACTTGGAGGGCGAGGGTCCTCCCGAGCCCACCGACGTGGCTCGCCAGCCCGTACGACGCCGATCGGCTCTTGCAAGGGCTACGTAGGGTCCTCCGTAGCTCTCGCAACCACCTGCAAGCGAAGGAGGAGAGGCTCGCCCTCCAATCCGAACCGATAAGTTTAGGTGTGGTGCGCGAGTAGGGGTCCAGATCCAAAGTCCCTTCGTGCCTAGGCGTTTTCGTGTCGAAAGCCGCGGTATCACGTCGCTGTGGGCGAGTGCGGACGGACTAGCGTCCGTCCCTACAAGTTCGCGACTGAAATCTGGAATCCCCGACCGGCCGTTTCGGGCCTGACGACCGGTCAGGGCTTGTGGCGCGTCTCGCGCCAGCGCGCCATGATCTCGGCGGGGCTCATGGCCTCCCATTTACCCATGAAATGACCGACCGACATGTAGTCGGCGGTGTCGCGGAACCGGCGGTCGGCCGTGCGGAAGAGCGCGTCCGTCCCCGTCTCCCCCCGGTAGTATTCCGATTTTCCCATTTGCACGGCGTTCACCCGCCCGTCGTTCTGCTCGTCCACGAAGGTGAGGTCCTGGCGGAAACAAAGGACGGCCCGGTTCTTGACGGCGTCGTAGCGGAAGGTCGTCGGCCCGTCCTGGACGGTGAACCCGTCCTTGAAGTACTCGGTGTGCAGGGTGGGGTAGTTGAGCGTGGCCTGGACGCCCATGCAGCCGGAGAGGGTTGCGGCCGCGAGCAGGATCACAAACCCCTTCATGGCGCCTCCTCGCCGAAGGCCAGCCCGGGGTCGTCCCGGACGGCCTCGATCAGCAGTTTCGACCAGCTTTCCATGCCGTCCCCGGAAGCGAGCGCCTCGTCGAGGGAGACGAAGCGGCCTTCCATCCGGTCGCGCTCGGCCACGTCCACCCGCCCGGAGCGCGTTCGCGCCGCGAAGACGAGGCCGAAATGGACGCGGCCCACGTCGTTGGAATCGTCGTTGAGATAGCCGACGGGTTCGAGGTCGTAGCCGCCGTCGATGGTCACCTCCTCGAAGAGCTCCCGTTCCAGCCCCGCCTCCACGGTGTCCCCCCGGCCGTCGTCCACGGGGTTGATGTGGCCGCCCACGCCGATGGAGAACAGGTTGTGGAGCCGTGCTTCCGACTGGGTCGCGAGCCGCTTGAGAAGGAAGAGCCGGCGCCCGTGCGTGACCATCACGTAGGGGATGATCTGCTTCCGGGAGGGGTCCTCCTCCACGTCGGCGCGGAGGGCGAACGTCCCGTCGCGGCGGACGGCCTCGAGGTAGGCCGCGAGGTTCCTGCGGCCGAACCCCTGCTCGGCGTCCTCGTTTCCGAACAGCCGCCCGCGGTCCACCACGAGAACCTTTTCCTCGGGCCAGGACATGGTTCCTCCTCGCATCGGCCGCCCGGCTTCTGCGGGCCACGCACGATGATACGCCGCCGATGCGGGAGATCGCAAGGGGGAGCCGCGCGAAACGCTCATCTTCCTCCGGGGTTTGCGTCGCGCGCCGGAATCCGTATGCTATGGGTTCATCATGAGACGCAAGGAATTCAAGAAGCGGCTCGAGGAGGAGATCCTCATCCTCGACGGGGCCATGGGGACGCTGCTCCAGGAATGGGGCCTTCCGGCCGGGGAGGTCCCGGAGCGGTGGAACCTCACCCACCCCGAGGCGGTCGTGGACATCCACAAGAGCTACGTCGCTTCCGGGGCGGACATCGTGCTGACCAACACGTTCGGGGCGACGCGGCTGAAGCTCGCGGAGTACGGGCTGGAAAAGAAGGTGGGGGCGATCAACCGGTCCGCGGTGAGGAGCGCGCGCAAGGCGGCGGGCAAGAAGGCGCTGGTGGGCCTTTCGGTGGGGCCGCTGGGGCGAAGCCTCTACCCGCTGGGGGACCTCGAGTTCGATCAGGCGCTGGAGATCTTCGGCGAACAGGCGAAGACGGCGTCCCGGGAGAAGCCGGATCTGGTCCTGGTGGAAACGATGGCCGACGTCCGGGAAGCCCGGGCCGCCGCCATGGCCTTCCGGAAGCACTTCAAGGGTCCCGTGCTCGTCCAGATGACCTTCTCGGAGGGGGACGCGACGCTCACCGGCGTGAAACCGTTCAACGCGGCGTGCGCCCTGGAGGCGCTGGACGTCGACGGGGTGGGGGCGAACTGCAGCCTGGGGCCGAAGGAGCTGCATCCGGTGATGGAGGAGATGGCGAGGGCTACCGATCTCCTCCTGTCCGTGGAGCCCAACGCGGGCCTGCCGGAGCTGCGCTACGGCAAGACGGTGTTCCCGGGTTCGCCGGACCTGCTCGCGGAATGGGCGGTGAAGTTCGCCGAGGCCGGCGTGAACGTGATCGGCGGCTGCTGCGGGACCGGGCCCGCGCACATCGCGGCCATCCGCAAGGCCCTGCGCGGCCGCAAGCCCTTCGCCCGGAGCCGGGCGCCCGTGTCGAGGCTGTGCGGACGGTCGCGGGTCGTCGAGATCGGCGAGGGCAAGCCGATCGGGATGCTGGGGGAGCGGATCAACCCGACGTCGCGCAAGGCGGTGGCCGAGGCGGTCAAGGAAGGGCAGTGGGGGCTGATCCGCAAGGAGGCGCAGGCCCAGGTGCGGGAGGGGGCGGCCGTGGTGGACGTCAACGTGGGCGTGCCCGGGATCGACGAGACGGAGGCGATGCGCATGGCCGTGCGGGCCCTGCAGGCGGCGGTGGACGCGCCGCTTTGCCTCGACTCCTCCGATCCCCGGGCGCTGGAGGCGGGGCTGCAGGAGGTGGAGGGCAAGCCGCTGGTCAATTCCACGACGGGCGAGAAGGAGAAGCTGGATCTCCTCGTTCCCCTGGCCAGGCGCTACGGCGCCGCCCTGGTGGGCCTGACCCTGGACGAGGACGGGATCCCGGAGGACGCCGAGGCGCGCCTCGCGATCGCCCGGACCATCGTGAAGGCGGCGGTGAAGGGCGGCCTCCGTCGCGAGGACGTCTACATCGACCCGCTGGTCCTCTCGGTGGGGACGGACGGCACGCAGGCGAGGGAGGGGCTGAAGGCCGTCGGGCTGATCAAGAAGGCGCTCGGGGTGCGGGTGGTCATGGGGGTGAGCAACGTCTCCCACGGCCTGCCGGGCCGGGGCGCGCTGAACGCCCACTACCTGTCCATGGCCGCGTCGTACGGCCTGGATCTTCCCATCGTCAACCCCTTCAGCCGTCAGCTGCGCGAGGCGCTCCTGTGCGCCAACATGCTTCTCGGCCTGGACCCCTACGGCAAGACCTACCTGGAGGGCCACGAGAAGAAGCGCAGGGCCAAGCCGCGGCCGAGCCTCAAGCGCTCCGGGCGCTCGATGGACCTCGGCGGGCGGATCGTGGAGGCGGTGCTGGAGGGCAGCGCGGAGCGCCTGCTGGGGCTGGTGGAGCGTGCGCTGAAGGACTCGTGGGCGCCGCTGAAGGTCAGCGAGAAGGGCCTCTTGCCCGGGCTGGAGGCGGTGGGCGAGCGGTTCAAGAGCCGGGAGTTCTTCCTGCCCCAGGTGGTGCTGTCCGCGGAAGCCGTGCAGCAGGCGTTCGCCCGGCTGAAGCCGCTCCTGGAAGGCGAGGGCGCCGGCGGCGAGGGCAAGGTGATCATGGCCACGGTGCGGGGCGACATCCACGAGATCGGCAAGAACATCGTCGTGACCCTTTTGGAGAACTACGGGTTCGAGGTGATGGATCTGGGCAAGGACGTGGACGCGGAGATGATCCTGAAGGTGGTGCGGAAGGAAGACCCCGACGTGGTGGGCCTGTCGGCGCTGATGACGACGACGATGGTGCAGATGCCCGAGGTGATCAAGGCGTTGAAGGAAGCGGGAAGCCGGACGCGGATCATGGTGGGCGGGGCGGTGGTCACGCAGGACTTCGCGCAACGCTCGGGCGCCCACGGCTGGGCGCCGGACGCCATGGGGGCGGTGGCCGAGGCGAAGCGGCTGACGAAGGAAGCCCGGAAGAAGGCGGGAAAGGCGAAGGGGTGAGCGGGATCGAGATGAATGGCGGATCCAGGGATCATCGATTGTAGATTGCAGATGTCAGCCATCGGATTTCAGCATCCCATTCTGATTTTCCAATAACGATTTTCACATCGCCCTTCCCGTGCCCGGCATCGCGCGCGGGGCGCGGGCAGCCTGCCCGCATCGCCCCGGTTACATTGAAGCCGACTTGGAGGGCGAGCCTCCTGGCGAGCCAGATCGGTGGGCTCGGGAGGACCCTCGCCCTCCAAGTTTTCATGGTTTACTACAATCTACAACCGCAACTCCGGTATTCAGGCATCGGCCCGCGCCGCGCGCTCAGAACGCCTCTTCCCCGTCTTCCTTCTCCGCCTCGCCGAAGAGGTCCTCCCAGCGCACGAGGTGGAAGGTCGCCTTCGCGGCCGAGGTGAACATCCTTTGCTGCAGCGCGATGTGGATCCGGCGGGCTTTCAGTTCCACGACGACCTCGTGCATGGTGATGCTCGCCGAGCCCGCCCCGATGACGGCCTTCATGCCCGCGACGTCGAGGACCGCGCCCTCCGCCGTGGCCTTTTGGAACGCCTCGTCGATGGAGGCGAAACGCCCGCACTTCTTCGGCGGGGCGCGGGATCGGTAGTGGTTGGTGTTCCAGATCCGGGGAAGCCCGCCCCCCGCCGGGAGCCGCAACGTCGCGCCGCCGTCCGTCTCCGTGTCCGCGTCGTACTCGATCACGGCCGCGGTCCTTTCGACGCCGGGGAGGTTCGGCGCGGCGATGTGGAAGTTGTTGCCGTAGAGGGAGCGGTGCTTGCGGCACAGCGCCAGCGCCGTCTCGATCGCGCTCGTGGGCGAGGCGGACTCGGCGATCAGGCGAAGGGTGGTGAGGCGGGGCGTGTTGCCCAGCGGGGTGCCTTCCGGCTTGACGTGCACGTCGTGGACGGCGCCGAAGACCCCCTCCTCGTTCAAAAACGTGATGGCGCCGATGCTGCCCGGAAAGGTCACGGTGACGAAGGCCTTCCGGCCGTCCGCCGCGGGTTCCGCGAGGAGGATCTGCATCTTGTGCGCGCCTCCGGGAAGCACGTAGTCGAAGTTCCGGCCGGCGAGGGTGCGGCCCCCCTCGGTGGAGGCGCCCCAGGCGGAAAGGCTCGAGCAGGCGAGCGCGGCCCAGTCGCCGAGCGTGTTGAAGGCCTTGACGTCGTCGAGGCGGAGCGTGCGGTCGAGGGCCGAAATGCGCCGGTCCGCCTCGGGGAGCGTTTCCTCGACGCCCTCGAAGAGCCCCTTCAGCTCCGCCTCGATGTGGGGGGGCCAGCGGAAGGCCAGGGGGAGGACGGGCATCAGCTTCTCGCGGTAGGCCTTCGCTCGCGGTCCCGTGAGGAAGGCGTTGACGATGTCCATCATCTCGCGGCCCAGCAGGATGCCGTGGGCCCGCCCCCGCTCGAAGGGGGTGCCCCGGACCTTGAGGACGCGCACGCCGTCGACGGTGAGCAGCTCGCCGTCGACGGCCTTCCGGATCGTCCCGGCGCGAAGGGCCTGCGGCGACGCGAGGAGGACCAGGGCGGCCGGGAGAAGGAGGGCGGCTTTTCGAATCATGGGGATCTCCTTGCATCGCGGATGATCAAGCAGCATAGCCGCGATCGCGGCGCATCTCAACACAAAGGCGCAACCAGAGCAGTCAAACCTCCCGGAGAAGGCAAGTCTTTCAACCCTGATCTCGCTTGTTGCCCGTTATCAAAGGAAGAGTGCAACCGTTCGTAGTGAACCACGTAGCGAAGCGGAGTGCTGCAAAAACATCGTGCCGCCTTGACCGCTCCCTACGGTACGATCGGACATCCCGTCCCCAACAAACCACTGACCAATGACCCCTGACCCCTGACCAATGCCCGCCCCGGGCGCGGCGTTTATGGAGTCCTGGCGGCGGCGGCCTCGAAGGCGAACTCGTCGGTTTCCCTGAGGCAGGAGGCGGCTTCTTCGGGGGGGACGGGGTTGATGTAGAAGCCGGAGCCCCACTCGAAGCCCGCGATGCGGGTGAGGCGGGGCATGATCTCGATGTGCCAGTGGTACTGGTCGAGTTCGCCGAGGTCGAAGGGGGTGGTGTGGATGATGTAGTTGTAGGCGGGCCGGCACAGCGCCTTCTCGATCTTCTTGAGGGTGCGCTGGAGGATGGAGGCGAGGCCGTCGATCTCGTACTTGGGGAGGTTCTCGAAGTGCGAGGAGTGCTCCTTGGGGAGGATCCAGGTCTCGAAGGGGAAGCGGGAGGCGAAGGGGGCGATGGCGATGAAGTCGGCGGTGTTGAGGATGACGCGCTCGCCCGAGTCGATCTCCTGCTGGATCATGTCGCAGAAGAGGCAGCGCCCGCGGAAGCGGAAGAATTCGGAGGCGCCCTGCATCTCGCGGCCGGGGGTGTAGGGGATGGTGGGGGTGACGATGAGCTGGGAATGGGTGTGTTCGAGGGAGGCGCCGGCCGAGCGCCCGACGTTCTTGAAGATGAGGCCGTAGACGAAGCGCCGGTCCTTCTTGAGGTCCACCATCCGGTCCCGGTAGGCCCACAGCACCTCGCGCATCCTCTCCTCGGGGATGTCGGTCACCGAGACCACGTGCTTGGGGGACTCCACGAAGATCTCGTGGGCGCCCACCCCGCGCATCATGTCGTAGATGCCCTCGCCGCGCTTGCCGAGGTCGCCCTCGATGCTCAGGGCGGGAAAGAGGTTGGGAATCACCCGGACCCACCAGCCGGGGCCGTTGGGGTAGGAGTTCTTCTTCCGGTAGGCCATGATCTCGGGCGGCGTCCTCTTCTCGTTGCCCTCGCAGAAGGGACAGGCCTCGGGCTTCATGGGGGCGGGCTGCTCGGTCTTGAAATCCTGGGGTCGCTTGGCCCGTTCCGCGGCGATGATGATCCATCGCGAGGTGACGGGATCTTTTCTGAGTTCGGACATGAATGCATTCTCGATCGGGTCAGACGAACCACGTTTCCAGCTCGAAGTCGGAGCCCGGGATGACGACGTCGAAGGCTCCCCCGCGCGGAAAACGGTCGATCACGCGGCCGCGCCTGACGGCCTCGATCTGGATCCGGAGAAGAGCCCCTGGTTCCAGGGTTAGCATGGCAAAGGGGATGGAGATTTCAAGGATTTTCCCCGCGGCCCAGGCGCCGGGGTCTCGGGGATGGCGCTCCGCTTCCTCGCCTTCCACGGCGAGCGCGCCGCGGCTCTCCGCGCCCGGCCGCCGCCGCAAGGAGATCCATCTTCCCGTGTTGAGATGGATCCGCACGTCCTTGCCGGAGGCGAGGAACGCCGTCGCCGAGGGAATGGGATCGATCCGCAAATAGAGGTGCGCGGGATCGAAGCCGAACGCGACGGCGGACACGGCCGATTCCCTGGCGGGCCCCATGCTGGCGTAGTCGCGACGCGGGTCGTAGGTCCCCGCACCGTGCCACTCGAAATAGTGGGTCTTCTCGCCGTCCAGCGTGATGTCGAGGAAGCTGACCGGGCGGGTGAAGGTGCGCCGCCGCGCCCGGGCGATGGGCTGGAGGAGCGCGCCCGGCGGAGGCTCCCCCCACGCCCGGTAGACATTGCCGAGATGCGTCCGGAACAAGGAGTCGAAATCCTCGTCCTCCTCGGACGAAAACCGGTCGCCGTACCACCAGAACCAGTCGCTTCCCTCCGCCGCGAAGAGGGATTCCCGGGCGGCCTCCGCCGCCCTCTTCCCGCCGGTCACCCGCTTCGCCTCGTGAAAGGCGCGCGCCTTGCCCAGCGCGTCCCACGCCAGGTTGTCCTCCCGGCTCCCGATCCACACGGAGAAGTCCGCATCGATCCACGACCCCGCGTGCAGCCTCTCGAGGCGCGGGAGATCCTCGTGCGTCTCGAGGTACGAAGACACGGTGGTCGTCCGGATGCCCTTCAGCTCGGTCAGGCGGTTGTACAGAAGCCCCAGGAAGTCGTATCCCCCCCGCGGATAGGATTCCCAGGGGTTCTCCCCGTCCAGGATGACGGCCACCAGGAAGTCCTTGTCCGTGCCGGCCGGCGGGATGTTCTGCAGGCGCCCCACGAAGTCCGCCACCGCCTCCCGCGCGCCCATGTGCTGGTACTTGAAACCCATCCGGTCGGACAGGACGCGGTCCCGGAAGACCAGGGTCATTTCCTTTCCCTCCGCCTCGAAGCGGTAGGGCGTGTGGAGCAGGTGGGGCATGACCAGCTCCTCCGCCCAGTCCCGCGTGCGGTCCAGGCCCAGCGAGCGCCCCAGGATCCCCTCGTCGGTCCCCATCCAGGAAAAGCCCGCCCCCGCGACCAGCGGGACGATCCCGGCGGAGACGGCGCCCTCGGAGGGCCACAGCCCCGCGGGCGGGCGCCCGAAGCTCCGCTCGTGCCGGACCCGGGCCCGTTCCAGCTGCGCGACGGCGTCCTCCGCGTAGGGACCGCGCATGGCGGGAAGCGGGACCTGCGGCCGGGCCATGCGCGCGGAGGTCATGTCCGCGAGCAGGGGGAGGATGGGGTGATAGTAGGGGGAGGTCGTCAGCTCGATCTGCCCTGCGTCGGCCAGGGCGCGGTACATCCCCGTCACTTCGCCGAGGATTTCCAGCTGCCGCTTCAGGAGCGCCTCCTTGTCATCCTCGGTGAAGCGGCCCCCCTTGGCGAGCAGCGGGGCGATAACGGGATCGTCTTGCTGGAGGGTGACGTGGAACCAGGCCAGGTTCGCCCAGACCTGCAGGTCCCGCAGGTCCTGCTCGGAAAACTCGGCGGTCTTCGCCTCGAGGCGGCTGGGGTCGTCGCCCCGCTTGTCGAGCAGCTCCGCGAAACGCCGGTGGGGCCGGATCATCCGCTCCCGGTTGGCCCGGAAGAAGGAGCGGAGCATGAAGACGACCTCCTCGGCCTCCAGGCCGTCGGCGGGCTTGCGCGCCACGCGGAGCGCCCGGTCCTCGTAGGTGCCGGCCGCGGTCTCCTCGAGCTGGTCCAGAAGGCACGGGACCCAGTTGACCATGGCGTGGACGGGAGGGCGTTCCTCGAGGATCCGGGCCATCCCGTAGTACTCGCCGACGCCGTGGAGCCGCACCCAGGGCAGGGTGCCGTCGAGGGAGACCAGGTCCCGGTACATGGGCTGGTGCATGTGCCACAGGAAGGTCACGTGGATCATGAAAGAAGGTTCTCCCCTTCCATCACGTCGGGCAGGTCGATCTCCATGAGGGAGGCGAGCGTGGGGACCACGTCGCAGAGGCGCCCCCCTTCCCGCAGCGTCCGGCCGGCGGTGCCGGGGCCGGCCAGGATCAGGGGGACGGGATTCGTCGTGTGGGCCGTGTGGGGCTCGTCCAGGTCGGGGTCGTACATGACCTCCGCGTTGCCGTGGTCGGCGGTCACGAGGACCCTCCCGCCGGCCGAGGCGAAGGCCTCCACGATCCGGCCCATCTCGCCGTCCACCGTCTCGACGGCCTTCACCGCGGCGTCGAAATCGCCCGTGTGGCCCACCATGTCCGGGTTCGCGTAATTGACCAGCAGGAAGTCCGGCAACCCCTTCTCCAGGCGCGCCAGGATCTTCCGCGTCACCTCCCGCGCGCTCATCTCGGGCTTCTGGGAGTAGTGCGGAACCCGGGGCGAAGGCACCAGCACCCGCTCCTCCCCCTCGAAAGCGTCCTCCCGCCCCCCGTTGAAGAAGAACGTCACGTGGGCGTACTTCTCCGTCTCGGCGATGTGGAACTGGCCGAGGCCCTTCGACGAGAGGTGCTCCGCGAAGACCCGGTCCAGACGCTGCGGGGGATAGGCCACGGGCGCGGGGATCTTCGGGTCGTACTGCGTCATGCAGACCCAGTGCACGCGCGGCTGGAGGGGCCGCTCGAACTCGGAGAAGTTGGGATCCGTGAAGGCGTAGCTGATCTCCCGGCCCCGGTCGGCGCGGAAGTTGAAGAAGATCACCGAATCGCCGTCCCGGAAGGTCCCGATCGGCTCCCCGTCTGCCGTGATGATGATGGGAAGCAGGAACTCGTCCGTCTCCCCGTCCGCGTAGGCGTTCTCCATCTCCCCCCGCCACGAGGAAGCGTGGTGGCCCTCGCCGAGAGCGAACGCACGGTAAGCCTTCTCCAGCCGGTCCCACCGGCGGTCCCGGTCCATGGCGTAGTACCGGCCCTGGATCGAGGCGATCCGCCCGACCCCCGTCTCCTTCATCTTCGCCTCCAGCCGCTCCACGTACCCGATCCCGCTGATGGGCGGCGTGTCCCGCCCGTCGGTGATCACGTGGAAAAGCACCCGGTCCGAAGGCACCCCCTGCTTTTTCGCCATCTCCAGAAGCGAGAAGTAGTGCAGCTCGTAGGAATGCACCCCCCCGTCCGACACCAGACCCATCAGATGGAGGCGACCTCCCCCCGCCCGCACCTTGCCCATCGCGTCGAGAAACGCGTGGTTCTCGAAGAAGGCGCCCTCCCGGATGGACCGGTTGATCCGCGTCACCTCCTGCCAGACGATCCGGCCCGCGCCGAGGTTGAGGTGCCCCACCTCGGAGTTCCCCATCATGCCTTCCGGAAGGCCCACGTCGATCCCCGAGGCCTTCAGCGTCGTGTGCGGCTGCTCGCGCCAAAGCCGGTCGAACACCGGCGTTCTGGCGTGCGCCACGGCGTTGTATTCCTTCTCCTCCCCCAGCCCCCACCCGTCCATGATGACCAGCATACCGCTGTGAAACGCCATGGGCTTCCCCTTCAACAAGACGAGCCAGTATAGCCCTCGCGCGGGGATAGCGGCAAGGGGGGCGTCTGCGGTGCGCTCAACACGAAGGTACGAAGGCACGAAGAAAAACCGCAAAGGACGCGGAGGACGCAAAGGAATGCAACACGAAAACGTATGGGTTGGAATTGGAGGGCGAGCCTCCTGGCGAGCCGGCACCGTTCTGGCTCGGGAGGACCCTCGCCCTCCAAGGCATTCACGTCTTCAAATTTCAGTCAGGCAGATTTCAGCCGTCAGCGAATTGCTGCGGGCGGGACCCGCCGTCGCCAAGGCTAGGGCGGGCAAGCTGCCCGCGCCCCGCGCAGCAGGAGCGCCCAGGACAAGAGCAGCGCGACCAGGGCCGCGCCCACCAGCCACGGCCAGGGATCCGCCTCGGGAGGCTTTTCCTCCGGGATCGGGAAGCCGGCGTCCTCTTCCGCCGGGGCGAAGAGCGTCGACTCCGCCTCGTCGAAGAAGTTCACCTCCCGGCGCCGCCGTTCCCCCTTCCGCGACAGCTCGGCCACGCCGGGGCCCCCCGGGAAGCCGGCGAGCCACCTCACCTCGTACCCTTCCACCGCGTTCCCGCACCCCAGTCGAAGCTGCGGGCAACTCCCTCCCGGCTCGCTTCCCCCCACCCAGCGGACGGCGTTCCGGACGAAGATGGGAAACGCGGACACCAGCCCCAGGTTCGTGTTCGCCAGGGAGGCCGACACGACCACCGCCCGCCCGCCGGGGCCTTCCCGCGCGCCGATCACCGCGCCCCCGTCCGTCGTCACCAGCGGCCGGTAGGCCGGGGGCAGGGGCCGGAACCGGCTGAAGAACACGCTGTCGAAGCTCAAGCCCCGCGTCACCGGGTGCTTGCGGTCCCAGTCCTTCACGGCCGCCTTCGCCTCCTGCGAAGCGGGCCCCGGCGGCGGCAGGGTCCCGGAGGGCGCGCCGAACACGAGGCATCCCCCCGCCGGGAAGCGCTCGCCGGGACCCGCGCCCTCGAACACGGCGAGATCCGCGTCCCGGAGCGCCCGCTCGAAGCCGCCGGGTTCGATTTGCACCGATCCTTCCCGGTCGACCATCTCCTCGAGCCCCTGGAGGGCGGAGCGGAGATAGGCCGAGGGCTTCCGGCTGATCAGGCACACGCGGCGCTTCACCACGCCGGGCACGCCGCACCACGCCCGGTCGTCCAGCGCCAGCGCTCCCCCGGGCGAGACCGTCGCCGTGAGCATCCGGTCCTCGGCGCGCCGCCGGGCGCCGAAGGAGGCCTCGAAGGACGCCCCGGCGTCGAGATCGAGGTCGCGCTCGAACAGGGCGGTCTCGCCGTCGGTGACCTTCACCGTCCCGGCGAACCGTTCGGGCCCCTCGTTCTCGACCTGGAGGAAGAAGGAGGCCTCCTCGTCCCACCATCCCCCCCAGGCGCCGGTGAAATCGGCGATTCTCGCGTTGTCTTTCCGGTCGCCGACGGGCAGGGGGTGGACCGGCACGTTTCCCGCGACGCGGTCCGGGATCCCGGCGGGGGGCGTGTCGGAGGCCAGCCAGATCGCGGGTCCGGTGCGGGGGGCGACGAGGGCGGAGGCGGCGCGGACCCCTTGCGCGGCGTCGGCGGAAAGGGGTCTCGCCTCGCCGTGCCGCAGGGTATCGAGGACGCGGTTTCGCTTCTCGTGGAAGGGGACCTCGAGGCGGGGTCCGCCGGCGAGCCGGACGAGGGCGAAGCGCACGTGTCCGGGGGAGGCGCGGACGGCCTGGAGCAGCCGTTCCCGGGCCTTGTCGATGCGCGGGACGCCGTCGCGGTCCACGGCGCCCATGCTGGCGGAGTCGTCGAGGACGATCAGGACGTGTTCGGGCAAGGGGGGGGGGCGGTAGGGTCTTGCGAGGGCGAGGGTGAGCAGGGCGAGGATGATCAGGGAGAGCAGGAGGGGGAGGGCGTCGCCGAGGCGTCGGAAGCCGCCGGCGCGCCGGGGCTCCGCTTTTTCCCAGATGGGCAGGAAGGGGACGGCGAGGGATTTCGGGCGCCTCCGGATGAGGTGGAGGAGGATGATCAGCGGCCCCAGCAGGAGGAACCAGAGGGCGTCGGGATGGAGGAGCTGCCAGTCCATGCAAGCAGCATAGCCGTCGCGAAGGCGGTCCACAACACGAAGGCGGTTCGTGGCGGGAGTCGCGTGTCGAAGGCCGGGGGGGACGGGCCGACGTTCATAGTGAGCATGGTCGAATTCTTCATGGCAAGCGGGGCAACCATAGGGGGGCGGGTACGACGAGCACCGTCTGTCCGACATTCTTGCGTTTCTTGTAGGTCTCACCCCTGTCGAGGATTTGCACCGCGGGAACATCCAGCATGGTCTGGATCTTCTTCAATTCCCGGGATACGGAGGGCTCCCCGGCCTTGGCCTCCACCAGTAGCCGGGGTTTGCGATCCTCGACGATGAGGAAATCCACTTCTTCCTGGTCCTTGGTCCGTACGAAGTGAAGACCGTAACGACCGAGACCCAGGTCGTTCCACGTGTTCACGGCGCGAAAAAGATCGAGGGCGACCCTGTTCTCGAATCTCGATCCCCGGTCCGGAATCCTGCCATAGTCGAAGAGATAGGTCTTGCGCGCTTTTCCCACGCCCCTGGCGACCTTTCCGGTCCAGGGCGTGAGTGTGAAGACGAGAAAAAACCTCTCCAGGGCCTCTACCCAGCTTCTCACGGTGTTGTAAGAGACCTTCAGGTCTCGGGCCAGGCTCTGGAAGGAGAGGGGGGAGCCCACCCTCTCGGGCAGCAGCGAGAAGAGCGTTTCAACGTCGTCGATGGACCGAATGGCGGTCAGGTCACGGATATCCTCCCGGATGAGCTGGGAAACGTATACAGCCGACCATCTCCGGTACGACGGCACCTTGGCGCGTTCGAAAGGTTCTGGAAACCCGGTGAAGCGGTCCAGGCGCTGCCATGCCTTTCCCGCCTCTCCGTCGGGATCCGCCTTCACTGCAAGGGGATGGTCCCAGAAGGCGTTCAAGGAGGGTTCGTTCCGGCCGACGAGTTCAGCCAGGGTCAGGGGCCACATCCGGAAGTAGGCGTACCGCCCGGCCAACGAGTCCCCGCCCTTCCGGTAGGTGTCCAGCCGGCCGCTGCCCGCCACCAGAAAGAGGAATTCCTCATGGAACCCGTCATAAACGCCCTTGAGGTAGTTCTTCCAGTCGCGGTGCTTGTGAATCTCGTCGAAAATGACCAGGGGCCTGGTGTCGTCGACTCGATCCACATCCTCGAAGAAGTAGGGATCTTCGGCGAGACGCTTGCGGTGTGAGACCACGTCCCAGTTGAAGTAGATGCGGTTGGGGAAGCGCTCGGCGATCGATCGTGCCAGGGTGGTCTTTCCCGCCTGGCGCGGCCCTGCCATGAAGATCATGGCTTTCTCGGCGGAGAGTTCCCTCCAGATGGCGTTGTAGATGGGGCGGGGAATCATGACGCCGCTATTTTTCACTTAACTGAAAAACAGTCAAGTCTAATTTTCAGTTGGATGATAAATAGCCATGAGGTCGCGTCGCAAGGGTCCATTCTTCTCGGGCGACCCCGCCGAGCCAACGTGGCGATCCTCACTTCACCAGACAACGCAACGTAACGTTTGGGGTCGTGTCGCAATTGTCAATTCTTTTGGGGCGACCTCAGCGACTCATCGTGGCAATCCTCACCTCATGAAACAACGGAACGCAAAGAATTGACAATTGCGACACGACCCCAGCAACACGATACGGCTATCTCAGGATCCGCCCCCGGCGCAGGATCGAGAGCACGGAGGCGTCGAAGGGGATGGAGGTCTCCACGCGGGCGAAGCCGAACTCCGCGTCGAGGCAGTAGCGCTCCACCCGCGCGAGGTGCAGATCGAACTCCCGCCGGTAGCGGCGGCGCACCTCTTCGTCCAGCGCCAGCACCCTCTCCGCCCCGGTCTCGCGGTCGGCGAGCCGGACGGTCCCGCTCGCCCCCGGATCCATCTCCTTCGGGTCCACCAGGTGGATCATGAGGCCCCGGGCCCGCCGTCCCCGGATCGACTCGAGGCCCTTCTCGAAGCCCTCCTCGTCGTAGAAGTCGGAGATCAGCGCCACGAGCAGGCTTCCCCGCCGGGGACGGGGCAGGCCCTGCAGCGTCTCGGCGAGACGGCCGCGCCCCGAGGGGCCGAAGGAGGCGAGGTGCTGGAGAAGCGATTTCCTCTGGGGCCGGCCGCGGAAGGGGGGAGTTCGCCGGCTCGACCCGTTCGGATGCGCCGCCAGGCTCACGCTCTCGAAGTGGGACAGGCCGATGTAGCCGAGCGCGGCCGCCATGCGCAGCGCGTAGCGGAGCTTGTTGTGGTCGCCGAAGTCCATGGAATCGCTCACGTCCACGACCACGGCGATGTTGATCCGCTGCTCGGCCTCGAACTCCTTGAGCTGGAGCTCGTCGAGCCGCAGGTAGACGTTCCAGTCCATGTAGCGTATATCGTCGCCCGGCGCGTAGGTCCGGTGTTCGCGGAACTCGAGGGCGTGGCCGCGGGAGGCGGACCGCCGCTCCCCCCGGAATTCCCCCCCGGCGATTTTCTTCGCGACGAAGTCCAGGTATTCCAGGCGCTTGAGAAACGACGGGTCGAGAAGGGTCTCGGGCATGAGGCGGGTCCTCAGAGCCTGTGAAAGCATTCGCCTGGTTCATTCGTTTCGGCCGATCGGGAATTCCATCTCCACGGCAAGGGCGAATTCTTCAACCTGGATTTTTTCACAGCCTCTCAGGGCTTGCAGCCGGCGCAGGAGGAGGCGGTGCAGCTCCCGCACCCCCCGCTTCCCGCGGACCCCCTGGAGGCACCGTCCTCGCCCGCGGTCCGGGTCCCGAACAGCGACAGCTTCTTCGACACGTCGTCTCCCCCGCACCGGGGGCAGATGACCTTCTTCCTCTCGCCGGCGGACCTGAAGAGGACCTCGAAGACCTCGTCGCAGGGTTTGCAGACGAACTCGTAGATGGGCATGGGACGGCTCCAGAAGGACCGGAATCCTGCGGGCATTGTAGCGGTTGCCCGGAGGCGGTCCAAGCGAGCGATTCGCGCCGGCGCCGAAAAACCTTGCCCCGGCGTCCCCCCTCCCCTATATAGATCCATGGTCTCTTGCTAGGAATCCAGGTTTGCACCTCCGTCCCGGATTCAAATCCGTCACTCCGATGAGGAAGAATCCGATGTCCAGGCTCGCTTCCCTGCTCACCGTGTCCCTCGTCCCCCTTCTCCTGCTCTCCTGCAGTCCGGACACCGAGACGGTGTACGTGACGGGCCCGGCGCCCTCGATCGCGTCCGTGAATCCCGCAGAGGTCGCCTCGGCCGAAACGGTCCTGTTGACGATCACGGGGGCGAACTTCGCAACGGGCGCAGCGGTCTTTCTGGACGATCGGCCGGCGGACAGCGTGACGGTGGTCTCGCCGGGCCTGATCACGGCGCGGTTCGCCATCCCGGCGACGACGGGTCCGGGGACGCTGGACCTCGAGGTGGTCAATCCGGACGGCCAAATCGCCCGCGCGCCCGGTGCGGTGACGATTCCGGACGCGCCCGCGGTCGCGGGGGTCTCGCCCTACGGCGGCCCCGTCGGGGGCGGGACGGCCGTCACGGTGACGGGGACGGGGTTCAAGGCGGGGGCCGTCGTGCTCGTGGGGGGCGTGGCCGCGACGAACGTGACGTGCAACGGCGCGACCTCGATCAGTTGCACGACGCCGGCCTCGCCGCTGGGCACGCCGAACCAGGACGGCCTGGCCCGGGTCACGGTGAAGAATCCGGACGGCCGGGAGGGCGCGCTGTACGACGACTCGGCGATCACGGCGGGAGCCCGCGGCTTCCTCTATGCCGTCCCGCCGTCGGTGACGGGCGTGACGCCGGACAACGGCGCGCAGGCGGGGGGAACGACGGTGACGATCACGGGCACGGGATTCCACCGGACGATTGCGTCGGGCGGCGAGGCGGACGCGGACGCCGGGGTGACGTTCGACGGGACGGCGGCGACGAACGTGACGGTGGAAAGCGACGCGCAGATCACGTGCGAGGCGCCGGCGCACGGGGTCGGAGACGTGTTCGTCGCGGTGACGAACCCCGACATGCAGTCCGGCGCGGGCGCGACCCCCTTCCATTACAACGCGTTCCCGGTGATCACGGGGTACACGGCTCCCTCGGGGGCGAACGGGCTGGTGGGGACGGCCGGCGGCACGGAGATCACGATCGCTGGGGATTTTTTCATGGAGAGCGCCGCGAACCCGCCCGCGGTGACCGTCGGGGGGGACGCGGCGACGAACGTGACCTGGGTCGACGCCACGGAGGTCACCTGCTGGGTGCCGGTCAAGTCGCCGCCGTCCACGCCGTATTTCTACGACCTCGTGTTGACCAACCCGGACGGCCAGTCGGTCGCCTGGGGTCCCTCCACGAGCGATCTGGGGGTGGGCTACGAGCGGGGTCCGGAGGTGACGGGCATCACGCCGGACGTCTCGCCGCGGGCCGGGGGGGGCGCCGCGACCATCACGGGCACGGCCTTCACGGGGACGTGCACGGTGTGGTTCGGATCGGTGCAGGTGCCGGCGGCGCACGTGACGGTCGTGCCGCCCTCGCAGATCGACCTTTCCGCCATTCCGGACTCGGGCGACGTGATCGGGCATGTGGACGTCCGGGTGCAGAACAGCGCGTTGCTGACCGGTTCCCTTCCCGGCGGGTTCCTCTACGAGAGCAGCCCGGCCATCACGGGGGTGAGCCCGCGGCAGGGAAGCCGTTCGGGCGGCGTGACCGTGGACGTCACGGGATGGGACTTCTTCGACCCGGCCACGGTCATGTTCGGAAGCGGAACGCCGCTTCCGGCCACGCCGGTCGGCGCGGGCCCCCCGTACGGGACGCTGCGCGTGACGACGGTCGCGGCCGCCCAGGGGGGCGTGGACGTGACGGTAACGAACGTGGACGACGGGCAGACGGCGACGGACGTCTTCACCGCGCAGGGCGTGGACGGCTACTTCAACCTGAGCGAACCGTCGGTGACGGGCCTGTCGCCGTCGTCGGGGCCGGTGGGCGGCGGGACGACCGTGACGATTTCGGGGGCGGACCTCCTTTCGGGGGCGCAGGTGACGTTCGGGGGGGTGGCCGCGACGAACTACGACTCTACGGGCGCGCCGGACACGCTGGTGTGCGAGACCCAGGCGGGGACGGCGGCGGGGCCGGTGGACGTGGTCGTGACGAACCCGGACGGCGGGGTGGATCCCGCGCCGCACAGCCAGTTCACCTACCAGTCGAACCCGTCGATCACGACGGTGACGCCGGCCAGCGGGGTGAGCGGCGACACGATCATCGTCACGGGGACGGATTTCTACGCGGGCATCCGGGTCTACGTCAGCGACGGGACCACCGACACGGTTTGTGCCAACGTCACGATCACCGGTCCCTACCCGGCGACGACGGTGTCGGCGGACGTGCCGCTCTGCAGCGCGGCGGGGGGCGCGGACGTCTACGACGTGAAGGTGGTGAACCTGGACGGTCCCTCTGCGACGAAGAGCGGCGCGTTCACCTACCTTCCCAATCCCGACGCCGTCGTGCCGGACAAGGGGAATCCGTCGGGAGGCGAGACGGTCACGATCAGCTGTGCGGACGGCAGTTTCACGGGGCTGGTCACGGCGACGATCGGAAGCCAGGCCTGCACGAATTACGACCGCTCGAACGTGCCGGATTCCTTCACGTGCGACACACCGGCGGGCACGGCGGGGTCCACGGTGGACGTGATCGTCACGAACGGAAATCCCGCGCCTTATCCGGACCCCCTGTCCCCCCATCTCTCGTTCGCGTACGGCGCCATGCAGTACTGGGAGCTGACGAGCGCCAGCGACTTCGGCCAGCAGGCGGACGGGGGGGTGGACGCACGGTATGCGCCGGGGGAGGTGCGTCTTCCCCTGGCCCCCGGCACCTTCTTCTCCTGCGGCGACGTCGCGACCTGCGCGGCCTACTTCCGGGGGGGCGCAACGCCGGTCGCCACGCGCTTTCTGGTGGGCACGGCGGCCGCCGGCGCCTTCCTGACCACCGACGGCGGCTCGACGTGGACCGCCTTCAACCTCTATACGCGTCCCGGCTTCCCGAGCAACCGCATCACCTGCGCGGCCTTCCACAACCACGCCGGATCGTCGGGGAACGCCTTCATGATCGGAACGGACTGCGGCGTGGCCGTCACGTACGACGGCGGGAGCACGTTCACGGTCTGGGACGCCGGAACGACGCCGGCCCTGCCCCACGACCACGTCTGGGACGTGGACTTCGCCGACGGCTACGCCAGCCCGGATCACATGCTCATCGCCACGGCCGATCCGACCGAGGCCAACAATGCCGGGGGATGCCTCTACACCACGGACGGGGGGGCGACGGTCACGATCTTCGACGCCTCGAACTTCGATACGGACCCCGGCGGCAACGACAACGACACGAACCGGACGATGAGCGCCGACTTCTACGACCCGGACACGACCGGGGGCCCGACGTTCCTGATCGCCTGCCAGCAGGAAGCCGGAGGCTCCCAGGAGGGCGCCGTCTACAAGACGGAGGACGGCGGCGCCACCGCCTTCGTCGAGAAACGGGAACCCAACTGGGGAAACACCCAGTACCCCTGCGTCGTGAGGTTCAACAACGCTTCCGGCGATTCGGACAGCTACATCGTCGGGAGCAGCGAGACGGGAGGGAGCGCCGAGGGGGCGTCCTTCACCGTCGACGACGGGGCCAGCTGGACCTCCATCACGCGGCCGGGCGACTTCGCCGTCGTGGACGCCGCCTGGTATGACGGGACCCGTTTCCTCATCGCCACCGAGGGCGGCGTCAGCGTCACGCAGGACGGGGGAAGCACCTGGCAATTCATCCGCACGGCCTCCACGGGTTCATTCGCGAACGTCTCGGACGACTTCACGCGCGGCGTGGCGTGGCACGAGGCCATGGGCACGGCCGATCACTTCCTGATCGCCTGCGGGGACAAGGAGGGAAACGCCGTCACCGGCGCCCTGGAGAGGACGACGAACGGGGGGACGGGGTTCACGGCCTACGCCAGCGATCCCGGTGGAACCCCCCTCGCCCAGCCTCCCGCCGTGCTGCCCAGCGCCGACGTCACCGACGTGGCCTTCTCCAACGCGAGCGCCGACGTCTATCTCGTCGGAACGCATGACGGCGCGGCCTTCTACGACGGCACGACCTTTCGATGGTGCAACCAGAGCAACAACCCCGCCCTCCCGAGCGACGACATCCAGGCCGTGGCTCTCTACGAGGTGTCCGGGACGCCGCCCACCTATTCCCTCCTGCTCGGGACCGACGCCGGCCTCGCCTACTCGACCGACGGCGGGGCGACGTTCACGAACGAAACGGCCAACCTGGCCGGAAGCGCCGACATCCGCGGCGTCGCCTTCCACGACGGCACGCACTACGCCTGCTGCTCCGCCAGCACCGGCGCGGTCAACTTCCACGACGGGTTGAACGGCTGGTCGAGCGTGGACAGCCTGACCGCCGGCATCCCCAGCGACGACTTTCGCGGCATCGACCTCTATCGCGGCACCGGCACCCTGGACTGGGTGATCTTCGGCACGGCCAGCAACGGCGTCGTGTGCGGCAGCTTCCAGCTCGGCACCTACGCCAACTACACGCAACCCGGCGACCTGCCCGGCGACACGGTCCGGGCCGTCGCCTTCGACCAGGGATCGCCCATCTCCGGCGGGAATCCCTCGGACCTCGGGGCGGTCGTGGCCACGGCGAGCGGAAGCGCCCGGGCCCGCAACCTGCAGGCAACCCCGGCCTGGAAATCGTTCACGACGGCCGGCACGCCGGCGCTCCCCAGCGACGACGTCCTCGATTGCGCCTACTTCGGCGGGATCGCGACCGGCTCGAGTTACATGTTCGCCACCGCCGCCGGCATCGTGTACACCACCAACGACGGATCCGCCCTCACCCGCGTGACCGACGCCACCACGCCGGACTACCTGCCCCGCCTTGCCACGTCGGCCTGCGCGTATTTCGATGGAAACACGACCGGCGACCGGATGCTCTGGGCGTGCCCGGCGCCGGCCGCAGAGCAGCCCGGGGGCGTCGTCCTCAAGACCGGCACGTACTACGAGAGCGCCGGCTCCATGACGGTCCTTTCGGTGGACGGACAGCTCCTGCCGGCTGCCTCGAACGTGCCCTCCCTCCCCGACCGGAACGTCCGCGGCGTGTGCTATCTCGATGGAAGCGCATACGTTACAGGCACGGCCACGTTCACGGCCGGCTCCGCCGTCGTGAACGGCTCGGGAACCGGCTGGACCTCCTCCCCCATCGGCCCGGGCTGGGCCCTCCGGGCCGACAGCGTGGGCACGAATTACGAGGTCCTGTCCGTGGATTCGGACACCCAGATCACGTTGACGGCCTCCGTGGCGGCCGGGGACGGCGCGACGGGAGCGGCCTACACGGCCTCGCCCGCCGCGACCACCTTCGCCGTGGCCACCGACTACGGCGTGGCGATGACCACCGACGGCGGCCGGAGCTTCACCGCCCTCCGGGAACCCGACACCCCCCTTCCGAACGCCCTCCCCACCAACCGGATCCGCTGCATCGCCTTCTTCAAGGGCGACGAGGAGACCCTGCTCGTGGGTACGCCGCGCGGCGCGGCGCTGACCACGGACGCCGGAGGCTCCTGGACCGTGTTCGACACGACCACGACGCCGGCCCTGCCCTCCGACAACGTGCTGTGGACGGCCTTCCACGACGGCTACGCCTCCCCCTCGGTCTACCTCATCTGCACCGACCAGGGGACGCTCTACGTGAAGGGCGGCGCTTCCACGACCTTCGTCAACGACGGCGGGATGGACGCCTGCCATACCTGCGCCGATTTCGACGACGGCGACACGGACGGCACGCACGGCTTCATCCTCACGACGCCGGGGAACGAGAGCGGGTCCCGCGGCGCCTGGCACACCACGGACGACGGTGGGACGTTCCAGCGGTATGACGGCGGGGAACTCGTCAACGCCCACGCGGTCACCGTCGCCTGTCACGATGCGAGCACATTCCTGATCGGGCTGGACCGCACGCTGCTCGGCGGCTCCGGAGACGGCGGCGCGGAGCGCACGACGAACGGCGGGACCACCTTCACGAACTTCGACGGGACGGACGGGCTCCTGGACGATTCCGTCCGGTACGTCGCCGTCAACGACCGGCTCGGCGCCCCCACCCACTGGATGACCGGCCATCCCGGGGCCGGGGTCTGCGTCACGACGAACGGGGACCAGGCGCCGGGCACGGCGTCCTTCGTCCAGTACACGGCGCCCGCGCTGCCCAGCAACAACGTGCTGTGCGTGGCCTACGCGGGCGGCGACCTTTCCGGGCTGGCCGGAGACGGGAACGTGTGGGCCGTGGGCACGGCCGGAGGGCTCGTGCAGACCACCGACGGCGGCAACGATCTGGCGCTTCTGCGAAAGACCTGCACGGCCTACGAGCGCATCGACGTGAGCGAGAACAAGCCCGCCGGCACCTCCATCACCTACGACATCCTCGACGGGTCCGGGGCGCCGCTTTCCGGGTACCAGGGAATGATGCCGACGGCGGGAAGCCTGGACATCCGCGGGATCGATCACGGGGCCCATCCGGTGATCCGGGTGAGGGTGAACTTCTCGACCACGGACACCTCCGTGACGCCCGCGCTGCTCGCGATCAAGATCTACTTCGTCTATTGAGGCGCGGTGCAAGCGCATTCCAGGTTTCAGCGGTTCGGACCAGGACTTCGGCGAGCTCCGTCGAGCCGCTCACCACCGTCCTGAGCGAACCCTTCGACAAGCTCAGGGCGAGTCGAAGGGCCGTCCGATTTCAGGATACCCTGATCACCCTGATCGCCCTACGGGCGAAACGGATCATCCTGATCCGCGGGGCTGTGGGGCGCCCTCCAGACCGACACCATGGTTGTGCAACGTGTACCACACGCAACCACTCACCCACACATCCACCCAACCATAGAACCCCTTTGCGTCTTGGCGAGAGAAAGGCCGCGTCGTGGCGGAACCTGCGCAAGCCGGCGCCGTTTGTGGGAGGCGTGTGTTCCGGGCCACGCGAACACCCGGCCCGGGACCACGGCGATGCCGCGGACGCGGATCGCCGAACCTCCGGCTTCGCCGGAGGATTGGCCGCCCACAAACTTCCCCTTGCACTCCTGCCGGAATTGGCTTGCCTTGGAGGATCTTTTGATCTATATCTAGAAGTTCAGAAGGAGAACATGTTGCCCATCGGTTTCGGATGGATTTCCGACCCCCCGAGGAAGGAGAAACGACCATGTCCAGGAACGCTTTGATTCTTGCCGTACCCCTGGTCGCGCTGCTCGCGATCGGCTGCAGCAGCAAGGATACCGAGACGGAATACGTGACGGGCCCGTCGCCCTCGATCACGTCCGTGAATCCCACGGAGGTCACCTCGGCCGAGACGGTCCTCTTGACGATCACGGGTGCGAATTTCGAGACGGGCGCGGCGGTCTTCCTGGAAGATCTGCCGGCGGACAGCGTGACGGTGATCTCGCCGAGCGCGCTCACGGCGCGGTTCACGATCCCGGTGACGATGGGTCCCGGGGCGATAGACGTGGAGGTGGTGAACCCGGACGGCCAGATCGCGCGCGCGCGCGACGCGGTGACGATTCCGGGGGCGCCGGTGGTCACGGGGGTCTCGCCCTACGGGGGTCCGGTGGGGGGCGGGACGGACGTCACGTTGACGGGGACGGGCTTCAAGTCGGGGGCGATCGTGCTGGTGGAGGGGGAGCCTGCGACGAACGTGACGTACGTGAGCGGGACGTCGATCACGTGCACGACGCCGGTCTCGACGCTGCCCACGCCGAACCAGGACGGACTGGCGACGGTGACGGTGAAGAATCCGGACGGGAAGGCGGGTTCGCTGTACGACGACTCGGCGACGACGGCGACGGCGCGGGGTTTCCTGTATTCCCTCGCTCCGACGGTGACGAACGTGGCGCCGGACAACGGCGCGCAGGCGGGGGGAACGGCGGTGACGATCACGGGCACGGGTTTCCACCGTACGATCGCGGCGGGGGGTGAGGCGGACGCGGACGCGACGGTGACGTTCGGCGGGACGGCGGCGACGAACGTGACGGTGGTGAGCGACACGGAGATCAGCTGCGACACGCCGGCCGCCGCCGCGGGCGCAGTGGACGTGGTCGTGACCAACCCGGACGGGCAGGACAATTCGGCGGCTCCCGGGACCTTCACCTACAACGCAATGCCGGTGGTGGAGAGCGTGAATCCGGGCGCCGTCTACGCGGCGGGGACGGTGGTCTTCACCAGCGGGTCGGACACGGTGACGGGCACGAACACGGACTGGACGACATCGCCGGTCGCCGCGGGGTGGTTCATCCGTCTTCACGGCACGACCGGCGTCTACACCGTTCAGTCCGTGGACAGCGACACGCAGATCACCCTGACGGCCAACGTGGCGGCGGGGGACGCGGGAAGCGGCACGTATACGGCCTCGCAAGGGACGGCGGTGGCGGGGAGCGGTGGGGGCATGAACATGACGGTGAGCGGGCCGGCGGGAGGTTCCCACTACTTGAGCGGGGCGAACGTCTACGTGGGCCAGACCGACAAGACGGGAACGGCGGCCTTCCAGGCGGGCTCCACGACGGTGACCGGGACCGGTACTGCGTGGGCGACGTCGGGCGTCGCCGCAGGATGGGTGATCCGCCTCGACTGGAACGCGAGTTATTACGTCGTCGCGTCCGTGGACAGCGACACGCAGATCACGTTGACAGCAGCCGTCGCCTCGGGCGACGACGGGACGGGGCATTACACTGCCGCGGAAGCGACGTTCGAGAACATGGCGTACGCCGGCGTTCCGGACACGGTGACGGGCGACGTTCCCGGCATGGCCGTGGATTTTTACGACGTAACCCTGGTGAACCCGGACGGTCAGTCCGACACCTGGGGCCCGAGCCAGGGCGACACCGGCCTCGAGTACCAGCCCGGCCCGACCGTGGACAGCGTGGTCCCGGGTTACGGGCCCGTCGCCGGCGGGACGTCCGTGACTATCACGGGCTCCAATTTCGACACGACCAACGGGGTGAACGTGGGCTTCGGAACGGAGTGGGTCAACGGGGTGACGCCGACGAGCGCCACGTCCATCACGGTGACCACCCCTCCGGCCAACGGCCAGATCGGTCCGGTGACGGTGTACGTGACGAACATCGGAAGCGGCCTTCCCGGGCAGCTGGCCAACGGCTTCATCTACGTGAGCGGGACGCTTCCGGACATCACGTCCGTGGACACGGCCCAGGGGCCGCTGGCGGGCGGCACCGCCTTCACAAACGTGAACGGGTCGGGCTTCCTGGACGGCACGCGCATCTACGTGGGGGCCGTGGAGACCGTCGGGGACGCCGATTTCACGGCTGGTTCGGCCACGGTGACTGGCACCGGCACGAATTGGTCTACGACGGGCGTCATCCAGCCCGGCTGGAAGATCCAGATCATCGGCATGACGGGCACGTACGAAGTGGCTTCGGTGGACAGCGACACGCAGATCACCCTCACGACCAACGTGGCCGCGGGCGACGCGCGCCAGCGGTGGCTCTACACGGCCTTCGAGATCGAGTGCGGATCGTACGACTACGGGGTGGGTCTTCCCACGCTCATGGACGCGGTCACGCCGGACATCACGACGATTTCCTGGGGCCCGGGGCCCAGGGATCTGGTCGCCGTGAACCCGGACAACAACGTCGAAGACGGCACGGGGGGGTACACGCAGTTCCTCTTCACGGGCGCCGCCCCCACGGTCACGGCGATCAACCCGGACAACGGCCCCATGGCGGGCGGGCAGTCCGTGACGATCACGGGAACGAACTTCTGGGGGCTGTCCAACGGGGCCACGGCGGAGCCCACGGTGACCTTCGCCGGGGCGGTCGGGCCCGCGACTGCCGTCACCGTGACCGACAGCACGACCCTGACCTGCACGACGCCGCAACACACCCTTCCGGGTCCTGTCCAGGTCACGGTGACGAACGTCGACAGCCAGAGCGGAAGCCTTCCCGCCACGCCTTCCCCGCCTGGCTACATGTACAACGCGCTCAGCGCGCCCGTCGTAACCGACGTGAATGGAACAACCCCATGGCACGCGGGCGTCTCCGGACAGACGGTCACGGTGAACGGTTCGGACTTCTACTCCAACTCGACGGTGACGCTGGGCGGCATCGACGTCACCGGTTCCGTGACCTTCCCGGCCGGACCGGGGCCGCATGGCTCGTTCCAGCTCGTTCTGCCCCTTGCCAACACCATGCCGGGCCTGCATAACAACCCGGTGGTGGTGACGAATGCGGACACGCAGGCATCGGGCAACGGGGTGGGTGTGCACTATCGGCCGAACCCCAGCGCGCCGGTGCCTTCATCCGGTCCGGCGAACCAGGCGACGACCATCACCATCAGCTGCCCGGACGGCTCGTTCGAGGCCGGCGTGACGGCCTCGATCGGAGGACAGCCCTGCCAGAACTACACGCGCAACATCCCCGACTCGTTCACCTGCGACACGCCGAACAGCCTCACCGGCGTTCAGACGGTCGTGGTGGAAAACCCAACGATCCCGCTTTCCGACATCAACGGCCACACCTTCTCTTTCGGGGGGAACCGGCGGTTCTGGGAACTCACGAGCGTGTCCGACTTCGCGCAGCAGGCGAACAACGGCGCCGATATATGGGGGAGCCTCGGGGACGTCCAGCTGCCCCGGGGCCCGGGCGGCCACTTCTCCTGTGGGGACATCGTCACGTGCGTGACCTACTTCAAGGGCGGGTCGACGCCGACGGACCAGACCGTTCTCGTCGGAACCGCGGCGAGCGGCGCGTTCCTCGGAACGCAGGTCGGGACGGTGGGAGAGAGCTGGACGAGCTTCAACCGCCTGACACGCTCGAATTTCCCGAGCGACCACATCACCTGCGCGGCCTTTTGGAACCATGCCACGGCTTCCGGGAGCCACTTCATGATCGGGACGAACAGGGGCGTGGCCATCACCACCGACGGGGGGGTCAGTTTCACGGTTTTGAACAATTCGACAACGCCCGAGCTCCGCGTGAACTACGTCTACGACGTGGACTACTGCGACGGCATCGCCAACAATCCGAACCACATGCTCATTGCAACGGCGGATCCCGGAGGGGGGAACGGCGACGGCGGAACGACCCACATCGACGGGACGCCCTGGGCATCGAACTGGCAGTGGTATCAACAGAACAACATGAACGGCACGGGATTTGAGGATTCCAACCGGCACACGAGCGCCGACTTCCTCGACACCGACGGCTCTACGTTCATTCTTGCCATCCACGGCCCGACGGGCGCCGGCAGGGGGTGCGGAGCCATTACGACGGATGGAGGAGGCACCTTTTCCGTGACAAGACCCGGGGCGTGGGGGAACGAAGCGGAGGTCTTCGTCGCCCGTTACTGCCAGGCCGACGCAACGGGAAGCACGTACATCCTCGGCAGCACGGATGCGGCCGAGGGGGCGTACATCCATGACGCGACGACGCCCTGGACGGCCATCACCCTTCCCGTGAACGTCTCCACCGACGCCGCGTTCTACGACGCGACGAGCTGGATGGTGTCCACCCCCCAGGGCGTGAGCATCACGACCGACACGGGGGGGACGTACGACACGATCGCCACCGCCTCCACGGGCGGGTACGACACCATTTCCGAGGATCTCTGCCGTTCCGTCGACTGGCACACGACCATCGGAAACGCCAACTCCTTCCTCATCGCGTGCGGGCGAAAGAACGCCAATGTGGTCACGGGCGCAATGGAACTCACGACAGACGGAGGAACCACCTTCGTCCCCTTCGCAGGCGATCCGGGCCTTTCAAACCATCTCGCCCAGCCGCCCGCCGTGCTGCCCACGGCCGACGTCACCGACGTGGCGTTTTCCAACGCGAGCAGCAACGTCTACCTCGTCGGGACGCGCAACGGCGCCGCCTTCTATGACGGCACGAGCTGGAGGTGGTGCAACATGGCCAACAATCTGAACATCCCCAGCGACAACATCCAGAACGTGGCCCTCTACGAGGCTGCCGGGCCCACGTATTACATCCTGCTCGGAACCGACCAGGGACTCGCCTACTCGAACGACGGCGGATCGACCTTCACCGACGAAACGGGAAACTTCCCAGCCTTTCCTCAAGGCGGCAGCAACAGCACGGACATCCGGGGCGTCGCCTTCTTTGACGGAACCCATTACGCCTGTTGCACCGTTCGATTGGGAGGGGGGCCAAACGGCGGACGCGTCTATTTCAATGACAACGGCAACTGGTACGCAGCCGGCGGAGGCAACAATGGAATTACAGAAGATGATTTCCGCGACATCGATCTCTTCCGCGGCACCGCGTCCATGGAATGGGTCATCATCGGAACGAACGGAAACGGCGTCATTGTTGGGCAATACCATCCTACGACCCCCTCCTATACAGTCTATGCAGGAGGAGGCGTCCTTCCCGGCGACACGGTCAACTCCGTGGCTTTCGACCAGGGATCGCCGACATCAACCACCCCGGGGCCTCCTACGGACCTCCGTGCGGTCGTGGGGACCACAGCCGGAGGCGCCAGGGCCACGGGTCTCGAGGGGACTCCCACCTGGACCCAGTATACGACGGGAAGCACGCCTGCCCTCGTCAGCAACAACGTAGCCGATTGCGCCTACGGCAAAGCGGACGGAAGCGGAAACTACTTCATGTTCGCCACCGACAGTGGCGTCCAGTACACCACGGACGCGTGGGCCACGGCCGGCAACCTGACCCGCGTCACTCCCGTGAGCTCGCCCGACCGCACAAAACGATTCGTGATCTCCGCCTGCGCCTACTACGACGGGGCCGGGGCCGGCGACCGCATGCTCTGGGCCTCCCCGGCCCAAAACGAGAGCGACACAGGAGGCGTGGTCCTCCGTGCAGGCTTGACCTACGCTCCCGCCGCCGGCCTCACCGTCCAGGACGCCGATGGGCTGCTCCTCCCCGCCCCCGTCGGAACACCGTCCCTGCCGGACAAGAACATCCGGGGGATCTGCTGGAACAACGGCGGAGGCAACACGCACTTCATCGTCTCCACCGACTACGGCATTGCCTTCACCACGGACGGCGGACAGACCTTCACGCCCATCCGGGAGAACCGTCCCGCGGCCGGCTCTCTCCCCTGGAACCGGGTCACCTGCGTGGCCGTCCACGAACAGAGTCCCACAGCCGCCAACCCCACGATGCTCGTCGGCATCCTTGGAGGCGGCGCGGCCTTGAAGCCGGACAACAGCAACAGCTGGACGCCCATCAACATCAACGCCGTCCCCTGGTCCGTGGGGCCCAACCTTCCGTCCAACAACGTGAACTGGGTCGCCTTCCACGACGGCGCCGGCACGGCGCCCAACAACCTCACCTACCTCATCTGCACGGACGCGGGCACCGTCTACATCAAGAACGGCCAGTACATCATGACCTTCGACAACAGCGTGTCCGTGGGCGGCGACAGCGTGGACAACGACCAGTTCTGCGCCGACTTCGACGATCTCGACACGGCCGGCACGTACACCTTCTTGATCACCGCCTGCGCCGGCGGCGGAGGAAGCGGAGGCGGGATCTACAGGACCATGGATGACGGGTCCACCTGGGACCGCTGGTATGACGACACGCCCACGACGAACCAGAGCTCCTACAAGTGCACGACGGGATATTTCTACGGCACGCAGACAGGGAACTCGGACACATGGTTCATGGGCGCCTATCCCGGGCTCGTCGGTAGTGGATTCAACGGATCCATCTGCCGCACCACCAACGGCGACGACCCGACTGCTTCCAACGTCACCTTCGATCAATGGATCCCGGACGGCCGGCTGGACGAAGATTGCCGCTACTTCTCCATCTGCGACTCGACCGCCAGTCCTTCGCACTGGATGGCCGTGGCTCCCGGCCAGGGCGTGGACGTGACCACGAACGGAAACCTTGCACAAGCCAACGTCACGTTCACCGCCTATGACAACACCAACGGCCTGGCCAGCAACAACATCCTGAGCTGCGCCTACTGGAGCGGCGCGGGCGCCGCAGGCAACATCTGGGCCGTGGGCACCGACGCGGGACTCTCCCTGACCACGGACGGCGGGGGGAACCTCAAACCGCTCCGCCGGTCCGAATACAGCACCGGAACGGTCACCTATAACAGTGGTTCACCCACCGTGACGGGCTCCGGCACCAGCTGGACCACCTCCGGCATCCGGCAGGGATGGCGCATCGTTCTCGGGGCCGGCACCTACGTTGTCTCGTCCGTCGACTCGGACACGCAGATCACGCTCATGTCCAACGCCTCCGCAAGCGCCACGGGCGCGAACTACCTGGCCTACACGGCCCCCACGGGCTACTTCCATCTCGAGGTGAACGAGACCATTCCCGCCAACACGCAGATCGCCTACGACATCCTGGACGGTTCGGGAGGCGTTCTCCTTGCGAACCAGACCACGGGAACGGTGGGCGGGCCGACCACGGCCCAGATCGATCTGAGCAGCCTGGACTACTACACCAACCCCACGATCCAGGTACGCGTCAAACTCACTACCGGCAACAGCTCCGCTACACCGGTGCTGCACTGGATGAGGATCGAGTTCATTTATCCTTGATCTCCGGGTTTCATGGAGGAATAGGTCCTGGGGCCTCCGGCCCCTCGGGACACCGCCTGTTTATAGAGGAAGATTGACCCCGGCAGGGCCCCGGGATAGGCTGGGACCTTCTTTGCAACATCCCTCCGGACAGCGGAAAGGGAGAGCGACAAGGAAAGGGAGGACCATCGGAAAGGAGTATTGAGCCCGGCGGAGAGGTTCCGCTTCCCTCCGGGCTCTTCATCGTTTCATGACACGCGCCGGGCGCCCGCGCGCACCGGCGATGAGGCTTTCCATCCAGCAGGGAGGATTCCGGCAATGATGAGAAGACCGGTCGCTGCAGTCCTGGCGCTGGCCCTGTTCGCCGGCTGCTCCGTCACCAGCCCCTGGACCGACGTCCTCGAGACCGACAAGGTCCGCGAACTCAAGAAACGCCACACCGAACCCATCCGCTACAAGACCGCCGTGGCGCTGCGCGTCGACGCAGACGCCTTCCTGCGCATCCCCCCCGACGAGATGAAGGCCCTGGAGGAGAGGGCCGGAAACCTCCTCACCGAGGTCTCCACCGCCTCCGCCGGCGTCTCCGCGGCCCTCGAACAGCGCATCATGAGCCCCGATACCCTGCGCGCCGAGATCGACAAGACCAAACAAACCGCTACCTCCCTCCAGGATTCCGCCGGCGAAGGCAAGGGACCCGGCTTCAAGAGCGCCGCCGCCAAGTCCGCCCTCGCCGAGGCCGAACGCGCCTCGGAGAAACTCGGAGACATCCTCGACACCGCCTCCAGCCCCACCGAAGACGCCCGCGACGAACTCATGCGGAAGGTCCCCGAGGCCGCCGCCGACTACCAGGGCTTCCTCGGAAACCTCTCCCCCCTCAACGAGGACCTCGGCGACACCGCCGCCAAGGCCCAGGACGCCTTCAACCGCCTCCCCGAGGCCGCCATGGCCGTCGACCAGGAAGACTGGGACGCCGTCAAGGAAAAGGTCCAGGCCGTCCTGGACGTCCTCGCCGAAGCGACGACCGCCCTCGGCGAACTCGCCGAGATGAAGGACCCCCTCGCCGACCGGATCACAGGCCTCGTCGACGACGTGTCCGCCCTCCACGCGCCCGCTTCCAACCTCTCCGAAAAGACCGCCTCCGCCCTCGACGCCGGCGCCGAGAAGGCCGCGTCCGCCCTCGAAGCCCTCCAGGCGGGAAAACGACTCGACGCCGCTTCCGCCCTGGCCGAGGTCGCCACGGAACTCGAACGCGCGAAAGCACTCGTTCCCGAGGAGGAAGGCGCCGGCGCCCTCGCCGGCCTCGCCGAGACCCTCCGCGGCGCCTCCGCCTCCGCCGACGGACTCGTCCTCCGGATCGCCTCCCGCCTCGTCGGCGAGAGCGGCTGGGACGAGGAAAGCCTCGCCGCCCTCCGGCAGGCCCGCTCCGCCCTGGAAATCGTCCGGGACGACCTCGGCGCCTCCGCCGACAGCCTCCTCGGCTACGGCGTCGAGGAGACCGTGCGGCTGATCGATGAGGCGAAGACCTCCGCCGCCTCCGCACAGGATCTCCTGGCGGCCGAGGCCGAGCGCCTCGAATCCGACGCGGACCAGCAGATGTCCGTCGATCCCGACAGCGAGGCCTTCGTCGACGTCTTCGTGGAGAACCTGAAGGGCTTCTCCATGTTCCACGCCGCCGAATCCCTGTCGGGGCTTCCGGCCGCCGCGCCCCGCGAGGACTTCCTCGCCGCGGCGGCACGGGCCGACGCGGACTTCCTCCTTCTGATGCAGCCCAGGCGGAACGACATCGCCTTCCTCGGCTTCAACGCCAACTGGTACTACAACTTCCTCATCTGGTCCTTCGCCTGGTTCGCCTCCAACTACGTCCCCGACGAGTCGTGGGAATCCCGGATCACCATGGATGTCTCGCTGATCGACGTGCGGTCCGGGGAGACCCTCTTCGAGAAGACCGTCGAGTCCGCGAAGGCCCTGAACCTGAACGACGTGGACGACGGCTACCATTTCCTGGGCATCGTCACGCGCGCCGTCGATCGGGACGACCTGCAGAGCGCCTACCGCCTGGTCCTGCCCGCCCATCTCAACGACATCCGTGCGGGCCTCATCGAGGACCTGGCCGTCGAGTTCAAGGACTACACGGAGACCGAGGCATTCGAGACCCGGCGGAACGCCGCGCCCCCGGCCGGGTTCGCCGTGGTCGCCGGTGTCGGAACGTATGCGTCCGACGCGTTCACACCCGGCGCGGCCTCGGGCCGCGAGGAAGTGGACGCGCTCATCAAGATCGCCTCGCAAGCCGCGCGCGATTTGAGGCGCGTGGCCGACGCCCTGGAAGCGCAGATGGCCGAAAAGGGCGCCATGGGCGCCTCCGAGGGGACGGAGGAACTCCGCAAGACCGCCAACCTGCTGGAGATGACCGCCTCCGATTTCCTCGAGAAGGACCTGCCCGCCGCCTCGCGCAGCCTCGGGACCGCGCTGGATTCCCTCGCGGAAGGCTCGACGCTTCTCGGCCGGGCCGACCCGCCCCCGCCGGGCGTCGACGCGGTCCTGGCTTCCGTTGCCTCCCTGGAGGAACGGCTCGGGAAGATCCGGAAGGACCTGGAAGGCTTTGCGATCGCCGGCGACGCCGCGGACCTGGCCGAGACCATCGGGATCCTGAAGGCCTCGGCGGAACCGATTCCGGCCAGCCTCGAGGAGACGGCCGGCAAGATCGGCGAGAAGGGGACGCCCCTTTCCGAGAACGTCCCCGTGATGGAAAAGGCCGTGGAGGCCGCGAAGAGCGCCGGCACGGCCCTGGACGCGTTCGAGATCCCCACCGTGGTCAAGGACCTGGAGACCCTCCATCTCCTGGCCGTGGAAACGCTGAACGTCGTGCAGGCGCTCGAGGCGGAGGTCGTGGAAACGGCCCCTCTCGTGGGCAAGCTGAAATACCTGGTCACGGAAGCCGAAAAGGCGGTGGAAGCCGTGAAAGCCCTGGAGGTTCCCGAGGCGCTGAAGGAAGCCGCCACGGCGTGCCGCGAGGTCGGCGAGGAGGTCCGGAACCTCGTGACGGGGCTCGAGGAGGAAGCCCGGAAGGCGGAAGCGCGTGACGAGGAGAAGGGGGGCGTGGCCCAGGCCGCCGCCCCCGCGTCCGGGGAGGCGGAGGAGACGACCGGGCTTTTGCGCGACGCCGCGGGATTGCTGGACGGGCGCCGGACGGCGGAGGCCGCCGCGAGGCTCCGCCAGGCGGCCGGGAAGGCCGGCGTGTGCGCCGGCACGCTCACCCCGCTGGTCAAGGATCTCCCCACGCTCATCGGCGACGTCCTCGCCGTGATCGAGGATCTCAGGGCCCTGACGGAAGCGCAGAGGGACGCGACGGAGACGGCGAAGGCCGGGGCCCCGAGCCAGGAGGACCTGGGGGACCTGCCGGCGATGCAGCGGAACGTGGCGAGCGAGATCAACAAGCTCGCCGGCACGATCGACGAGGAAGCGGGCGCGGCCGGGGAGGAAGCGGCCTCGAAGATGCAGGCCCAGGCCGAGGCGCTCCGCCTGGCTTCCGCCGAGGCGGAGGAAGCCGCCCAGGCGCTGGAGCTGGTGGAAGCCCCCGTCGCCCTCGAGAAGCAGAAGAGCGTTCTGGAAGCGTTCAAGGGGGTCAAGAAGGCGCTGGAGGCGCTGGGCGAGGACGTGGAGGCGGTGAAGAAGCCCGGCTTCGCCCTCGGCGCCGTGATCGCGAACCAGGAGGAGCTGATCCGCCAGACGCAGACCGTCGCCGAGGCGGTGCAGGCGTTGCTGAAGCCCCACGCCGCGGCCCAGGACGCGATCCTGGAACAGGGCGCGAGAACGCTGGTGCGGCTCCAGGCCATCCCCTCGACGTTCCCGCAGGCCAGGACGGAAGAGCCCCGGGTCTTCGAGACGGTGAAGAGCGCGGTCGGGGATTTCGGCAAGATGCTGGAGCGGGGCGTGGAAGCGGCCGTCATGTTCCGGGACGGGGACGCGCTGGGCGCTTTGCGCGAGCAGGAAGTCCTGCTCGAGCGGCTCGAAACCCTGACGTCCACGCTGTCGTCTTCCGTGGAGGGCAAGCGCTCCCACGTGGACTGGATCAAGGAGACGGCCGCGAACCTGCGCGAGGTCGATCGGCGGGCGTCCGCGGTCGCGGAGGCTCTCGAGACGGGTTCCTCGCGGTTCCAGGTGGACGGGGCGTCGGAGGACGCCAACGAGTTCGCGGCCTTCCTCACCGACCCCGCGGGCGCGGGCTTCTCCGCCAACCGCGTGAAACTGCTTCTCGACGGGCAGGCCACGCGGGAAGGGATCGAAGGCGCCTTCGACCGGCTGCTGGCGAACCGGGTGCTGCCGGGGGATCTCTTCGTGTTCTATTTCGCGGGATGCGGGGCGCTGAAGAAGGTGGAATTCACGAGGAAGGAGGACATCGCGGCGCTGAAGAAGCACCTGGAGGGCGACGCCGAAAGAGCCTCGAAGATCCTGGACGACGCGGGCAAGATCGATCCGCCGAAGGAGATCGTGCAGCTGGCCGAGGAGGCGGGCGTGGAAGGGAAAGCCCTGATCGGGATGGCCCGGCGGGCGTCCGGGCTCGCCGAGGAGGTGCAGGCGGGACGCGACCCCGAACGGGTCGAGGCGTACGGCGAGGCCAAGAGCCGCCTCGAAGAGGCGAAGGAGCGATTCGAGGGGATCCGCACGGCCCTTGCCGGGGAGGCATGGCTGCAGGCGCTCGAGTCGATCCCCGAGGCGCGGGCGGCCCTCGACGCCTGCCGCCAGCGCCTGGCGTCGATCCTGCCGCCCGTGAGCCGGATCACCGGGGCCGCGAGCGGACTTCGCGATCTCGCGGGCGCGCAACGGACCGTCTCCGGGAAGGCGGAGGAGCTCGTGCCGGCCGAAGGCGAGGCGGTGGACGCGGACGCGGCCGCGGCGCTGGGTGCGGAACAGGCGAAGCTGATCGAGCAGGCGCAGACGTCCGACATGCAGCTTGTGGACATTCTTCGCGCCCTGCCGGAAGGGGAGCACGAGGCCCTGCGCACGGCCCTGTCCAAGGCGTCCAAGGACGTGCAGACGGTCATGCAGACCGACGTCGCCCAGGCCTGGGAAGCGATCCAGGGCGGGGAGATGGAGAAGGGCGCGGACAAGGCCGGGAAGGCCGCGGACCGTTTCGCGGAGATCGCGGAGGCGCTGGACGCTTCGGTGGTGAACTTCCAGGCCGTGGGAACGCTCCTGAAGGGACTCGACGATCTCGGGGAGGATCTCGACGCCGCCGCGGCCGCGCTCGCGAATCTCCCGCAGCTCGCGGCCCACGACCAGCTCCAGATGGCGCTCACACCCGCCGTGCGCATGGCCCTGGAAGCCGCCGAGGGCCTTGCGGCGGCGCGCGAGGCCTTCACCGAAGCCGAAAAGGAAAAGGCCGTCGACATCGTCCAGACGTTCGAGCAGGACCTCGAGGCGGTGATCGAAAAGATGAAGAAGGGCCGCGAGGCCCTGATCGCGGAGAAGCCGGACCAGGGCGCGGGGCTCGCCAAGGAAGCCCATGCGTCCCTCGAGGCCCTCCTCGAGTCCATGAAACCCCTGGCCGCGGCGGAGGAAGCCCTCTCCGAGCCCATGATGGCGCTCCAGTCCGTCGAAGGGACCCTGGCCGCGAAGGTCGAAGCCACGCTCACCGTCGAGCCCGGTCCCGAGGCGCAAGCCGTGAAGACCTCGGTCGCCTCCCTCGAGGAGGACGCCGCCGCGAGCGTGCTCGCCCTGGAGGCCTTTGCGAAGTCCAGCATCGAAGACGACGAGGCCCGCCTCGCGGCTTCCACGGGACTCGCGGAGATCGCGGGGATCTTCGGACCCGCGGCCGAGGCCTGCGCCGGCACCGAGGCCGCCCTGAAGGAGTACGACGTCCCCTTCGCCCTGGAACGGCTGACGTCCGCCGCGACGGACGTCAAGGCGATCCTCGAGAAGGTTTCCGGCCTGCCGGACCTTCCGGTCGTGACGCAGCTGCGCGAGGACCTGGACGCCCGGAGCAAGGCGGTGGACGACCTCCTCGCCAGGATCGGGGATCTCGAGCCCTCCGGGGCCCTGGCCCGGGCGGCCGGGGATTTGGACGCGCTGATCGAGACCGTCCGGGGGGACCTGGATACCGCGTCGAACCTCAAGGAAGATACCGCCGCGGCCGTGCCGGAGCCGGCACGGGTCACGGGGGTTGCCATGGAGCGGACGGCCGAAGCGCTGGAGAGGCTGGAGGAAGCCTCGGAACGCTTCCGGGCCTTGGGGCTCAAGGAAGGCCGGAAGAAGCTGGCGGGCGCCTTGACGCTTCTCCAGCAGACCGTCGGGACCATCGAGGAGACCACGGCGCGCATGGAGAACCTCTTCGCGCGTTTCCTCCTCCCCTACGACGCGAAACCGGATCGCCCGGAAGAGACGGCCCTCACGCTGTACACGGTCGGCGAACTCGTCGACGGCCTGGGCGCGGACAACGTCCTGATGATCTTCGACGCGTCCTTCGCCCCCGGCGAACCCGCGCGCGGCCTGGGGGTGCTCGGCGAGCAGAAGCCCAGGGATCTGGACGGGACCTACATGCAATACGTGATGCAGGGCGAGGGCTGGTCGGCGATCTTCGCCGGACGCCCCGGTGATCCCGCGCTCCAGGGGAAGGACCCGCGGGGCGGCATCCTGACCCGGGCCCTTCTGGAGGGCGCGCGCGGCGCCGCGGACCGCACCGGCGACGGCAAGGTTTCGCTGACGGAGATCCGCGCGTACCTGAGGAACGAGGTGCCCTCCCGGGCGAAAGCGATGGGCGCCGACCAGGAACCGCTGATGGGCCGGATCGCGGGCGATCGAACCGCCTTCTCGGCGCCGGAAAAGAAGGACGAAGGCGGGGAATAAGGGAAAAGGACGGCTCGGGAGGACCCTCGCCCTCCACGGAACGTTGTTGGAGGGCGAGCCTCCTGGCGAGCCACGACCGAAAGATAGATCAGGCTGATCAGTCTGCCGGCGAAGCCGGCATCAGGTAGATCAGGTGTTCGGAGGAAGAGCCGATGCTGGACAGCAAGGCATTCTGGGTCTTGGCGCTTGCCCCTTTCATGCTCCTGGCCGCCGGATGCGGCCTGGCGGGCCTGGGTTCAACGGCCGGGGCGATCTATGCCGTCTCGCAGGCCACCGAGGAGGCCGAGACGGAGACCGTCTACCCGCCGGAGCCGACCATCGTCCTGACCACGATCGCCCAGGCGGGGCCCGAGGCCGGGCGCGTGACGGCCCTCGGGGGCACGGGCCAGGCCGGCGGTTCCCTCTGGGCGGGAACCCACCGCGGAGGCCTCTTCGAGTGGCCCGGCGGGGGCGCCACGACCAGCTGGACCCTCGAGAGCGACGGGTTCGACCGGAACCTGACGGTCACGGCCATCGCCGTCGATCCCACGAACGCCAACAGCGTGATGGTCGCCACGGGACGATACTACGCCGGGGGCGTCTATCGCACCACGAACGGAGGAACGAGCTGGGAAGCCGCCAACACGGGTCTGGACTCCCTGGACGTCAGGGCCCTCATCCCCCTCCCGAACACCACGCCCACGGCCTTCCTGGCGGGCACGAGCTACGGCATCTACCGGACGGACGACGGGGGCGACAGCTGGACCGTCGTGGTTCCCGTCGATCCCACGGACAACCAGGGGCTGGAGAACCTCGGCGTCTCGGCGCTGGCGGTCAATCCGGCGGACGAGGACGACATCTACGCCGCGACGCGGGGCGGAGGCGTGTACCGGACGACCGACGGGGGAACGACCTGGACCCAGGCGTCCTCCGGGCTCACCGATCTCGACATCACGGCGCTGACCTACTACTACGACGCGACGCCCACGCACACGCTGTACGCAGGCACGAAGTCGACGGGGGTGTTCGTGTCCACGGACCAGGGCGCGAACTGGAGCGCGACGGGGACGAGCTCGCCCCTGGCCGATGAGGAAGTGCTCTGTCTCGCGGTGGACCCGAACGACGCGACGCGGGTCTTCGCGGGGACGCCGGCAGGCCTGCAGGTGACCACGGATTCCGGGGCGTCGTGGACCCTGCCCGCGGGCACGGATCCGTCCGACTCCCGCATCGTGAGCCTCCTCGTGGACGAGAACGACTCGGACGACGTCTACGCCGGAGGCTATTCCGGGGGATTCTTTCTGAGCAACGACGCCACGACCGCGGAGAACTTCGCGGCCGAGAACACGGGCCTCGAGGCGGCGGTGGTGCGCGCGGTCGAGGCGGACCTCAACGACGCGAACCGGTACTACGCGGGCGGAGGGTACGCCATCGCCGGCGGCTCCTCGATGGGCATCCGCGTGACGGGGGACGCAGGGACGACGTGGTCGCCGCCGGCGGGCACCTCCCCCACCGTGGGCAACATCGCGGCCCTCGCTTCCCATCCCGACGTCGCCCAGGACCTGTACGCCGCCGTGGAAGGGTCCGGGGTGTGGTACAGCACGGACGGGGGCAACAACTGGACGCAGGAATGGACGGCGTCCGCGCCGGACGACGCGCTGGCGATCGAGATCGTCGACACGACGGGTTCCGACACGCTGCTCGCCGGCTGCGACGCGTACGCCTACACGACGGGCACTGCCGACTTCACGGGCGGCTCGGCCGTCGTCACGGGAACCTCCACCAGCTGGACCAGCTCGCCGATCGCGGCCGGCTGGGAGATCCGGCTCGACGCCGCCGGCACGTGGTACACGGTCCTGACCGTGGACAGCGCCACGCAGATCACGCTGGACGCCAACGTGGCGGCGGTAGACGAGGGGTCGGGCGACTACGCGGCCCGGGGTCCGACGGGCGCGTGGCGCTCCACGGACGGCGGGACGACCTGGTCGGCGGTGACGGGCCTTCCGGCGGGCGCGTCGGTGCGGGACTTCGCCGTCGAGCCGGGATCGACGACGGTGGTGTACGCCGCGACGGATTCCGGGGTGTATGCGAGCGCGGACGGGGGCGCGACGTGGACGGCGGCGACGACATCCCCGAGTTTCACGCGGGGGACGACGAGTTATTCGACGACGAACGCGGTGCTCGTGGACCCGGTGGACGCGACGGTGGTCTACGCGGGGACGGCGGGCGGCGGGGTGTTCAAGAGCCAGGACGCGGGCGACACGTTCTCGGCCGCGAACCTCCATATCGAGGGGGGGGCGAACGTGATCGTGTACGAGATGGTCGCGCACGGCGGCGCGACGCCGTACGTGTACGTCGCCACCAACGTCGGCCTCTACCGCACGGCGGACCAGGCGTCGGCGTGGAACCCGGTGCATGACGACAGCACGGCGTTCACGACGGAAGGCGAGCGCCGCATCCTGGTGGGGCGGGCGCTCGCGTTGAACCCGAACGACACGTCGGAGCTGTGGGTGGGCACGGAGGGCCGGGGGATCCTCACGGTGACCGTCCCGTGAGCCCGCTGTTTCTCGTCGCCCTGGCCCTGGCGCTGGCCCTGGACGCGTTCGCGGTGTCCGTGGCTGTGGGGGTGGGCCTCGAGAGGCTGGAGGGGCGTTCCGTCTTCCGCCTGAGCTTCCACATCGGCCTCTTCCACGCGATCATGCCCGTTCTCGGCTGGCTGGCCGGCTCGAGCGTCCGCCGGGCCGTCTCCTCCTTCGATCACTGGGTGGCGTTTGGTCTTCTCGCCGTCCTCGGCGGCAAGATGATCTTCGACGCCTTTTTCGGGAAGGAGGACCGGACGCGGAAGGATCCGACGCGGGGGCTTTCGCTCCTCGCGATCTGCGTGGCCACGACGATCGACGCCTTCGCCGTGGGCCTGAGCCTGGCCATGCTGGAGGCGGGGATCCTCCTTCCTGCCGCCGCCATCGGGGGGGTGTCGGCGGTCCTGACGGCGGCGGGGCTTCTGTTCGGGCGGACGCTGGGCGCCTGGTTCGGCCGCGGGGCGGAAGCGGCGGGAGGCGCGGTGCTGCTCGCCATCGGGATCAGGATCCTCACGGACCACCTGTCGGGGTGACAGTCGCTTCGGCATGTTGGAGGGCGAGGGTCCTCCCGAGCCTGGCCGCGTTGTGGGCTCGCCGGGAGGCTCGCCCTCCAAGGTTGCTTGCGTCGCTCTTGCATGTTGGAGGGCGAGGGTCCTCCCGAGCCTGGCCGCGTTATGGGCTCGCCGGGAGGCTCGCCCTCCAAGGTTGCTTGCGTCGCTCTTGCATGTTGGAGGGCGAGGGTCCTCCCGAGCTTGGGCGCTTTATGGGCTCGCCAGGAGGCTCGCCCTCCAAGGTTGCTTGCGTCGCTCTTGCATGTTGGAGGGCGAGGGTCCTCCCGAGCCTGGCCGCGTTGTGGGCTCGCCAGGAGGCTCGCCCTCCAAGGTTGCTTGCGTTGCTCTTGCATGTTGGAGGGCGAGGGTCCTCCCGAGCCTGGCCGCGTTGTGGGCTCGCCGGGAGGCTCGCCCTCCAAGGTTGCTTGCGTTGCTC